>MWVY01000001.1_pt1 | contig 70071 bp, 74 predicted proteins | sample 1047251 | NCBI WGS metagenome assembly MWVY01 (sample SAMN06349983, study PRJNA376086) | soil metagenome | isolation source: MS7-5 sample Antarctic (ecotone) soil | place: Antarctica | collected 2015-01-13
GGCTGATTGATAAAACGCAGATTCAAAGAGCAAGTCAGGTGCGTTCGACCAACGGTTTGCTGATACATTGTTTTGGGAAACTAACTTTTGCTTTACTTTTGTTAGTTTTCTACTATTGATTCACATAAGATGTTCAGGATAAAAACAAAATCCTGCTAATCCTGTCCATCCTGTTATAATTTCTTCTTGCTGCCGACGCGCAAATAGGCTATTGTTTCATCTGTGCGACACATTAATAATCCGCCGAATCCATATTTAAAGTATTCCGCCGAATTTTTGGGCGAGCCGCCGCCGACAAAACTTGAAATTTTTGAAGAAACCGCCACGCGAAGCGTTATTACGAAAAGCAATATGCCGGAGATGGGAATTCGCTACACGGTCAATTGCTATCGCGGTTGCATCCACGCCTGCACGTATTGTTTCGCCCGCCGCTATCACGAATTTCTTGGCTATGGCGCGGGAACGGATTTTGAAACAAAAATCGTCGCCAAGATAAACGCGCCGCAGATTTTGCGCGAAGAACTAAAGCGAACAAAAGAAAAAATCAGTCGTCTCGAATTTTCGTTTGCCACCGACCCGTATCTGCCTTTGGAAGCAAATTACGAATTAACAAGAAAATGTTTGATGGTTTGCAAAGATTTCCGAATGCCGGTCGGCGTGATTACAAAATCGCCTTTGGTTATCAGAGATTTAGACATTTTGACCAAACTCGACACGACAGTTTTCTTTTCAATTCCGTTTCCGACGGTGGAAAAATCGAAACCGTTTGAACCTTTTACGCCGATTCCCGAAATCAGATTCAAAGCAATGAAAACTTTGTCGGATGCCGGAATAAAAGTCGGCATTGGCATTGCGCCGATAATTATTGGTTACAACGATTCGGATATTCCTGTTTTGCTTGAAAAAGCGCGTGAAGCAGGCGCGACAAAAGCATTTATCAATTTAATTCATTTCGATTCGGATTCGATTGCAGATTATTTTGTCGAGCGATTGAAAGAAAAACTGCCGACCAAAGCCGACAAAATTTTGAACGCGCTTAAGCGCGAGCGCGGCGGAAATCTGCGTCACCGAAACTTTGCCGAACGACGCGGCAAAACCGAGCAGTGGCAAACGGCGGTGAAGTTATTTGATTTGCATTTCAAGCGTCTGGGTTTTGAGCGATTTGGAACGACGGAGAAAATTGAAGAAAAGCCTCCGCCGTTTCAACCAAATTTATTCAATTAAATTTCGATACCTTCTTATAGCGAGTTTCAGGTTTATGCGACTTTCGAGAAAAACCTCTCCGCTTGTGTCTTTGATATAATTGACATTCACTTTTTTCAATCTGAAAAATCACTGTCATTTTATTTTATCGTCTGAAATGTTACCTTATTTTTATGCAAAACAGAATTGAGGTCTTCAGACAAATGCTTGCGTCCGACCCGAATAACACAATGGTTTTGTTTGGTTTGGCGAATGAATATCAAAAAGCGGAAGATTGGCAAAAGACAATTGAAACGCTCAAAGATTATTTATCCAAAGCCGACGATGAAGGCGCGGCTTATGGAATGTTGGCGAAGGCTTACGAGAAAACCGGCGAACGCGAAATGGCAAAAGCGGCTTATGAAAAGGGCATTGAGGTTTCCAACGCGCACGGTCATCCTTCAATGGCGCAGGATTACCGGATGACGCTCGATTTGGATTATGCCGATTAGAAAATTTGATTTTTGGGTAGTGTCCTAAAAGTGTGTTGCTGATGAAGTATTGGAATTCAGTAGCTAGATGCTTACAAATTTTCAACGTAGAATAAGGTGAATGGACGAGAAACTTGAAAAACTTTCCGCCGCAGTTAGTCTAACGGTATTGGAAATAGATTTTTACCCGAACGAACTAATACCCGCTTTTCTGCTTGCTAATCTGATGTCTCCCGCGTTGTGGGCATGGCGGACAGAGAAAAAAGCTGGCAGCGATGATGGAATACTTTACAGCCCGAAAAACCGCCTCAATCGAATACAGCGATTCTTTCACCGCTATACTTTTACCAACATACCGGATGAGCCGGGCGGCGACCCGTGGGGACTTCTTAGCTTTGCCGAAGAAGAGAAACGATTTGGTTTTGAGTTCGTGCAAAAAGTACGGGCGGAATATAATGCGACGTTTAGGAAACTTTTAGCGGAAAATCCTGAATCGCAGTTCGGGCAAATTATCAACTAGGCTTATTACCGCGAAGGTTTCTTTCCGCGCTTGAAAAACGAGGAAGTGATGGACGCTTTTGCATCGATGAACGAGGAAGGCAAACGGTAAGTGCATCGGATTAGGAATGCTCTGGGCTGCCGCGCTCGCTGTTTGGGGAAGATTTCCTCTTGACCACATTATTATCACCGGCAATCGCGCTCATATGTTCGTGTTTCTCAACAATGAGGACGGGCATTTGCTCAATAACACGAAGTGGTTTAGCAACACCAGAATTAACAATCAATCTGAATTGTCAGAGTTTGTCCGCGTTGTTGCCTCAAGCACGGGAACGACATTTTCTACAATCCGGAATTGGGAATGTGTCATTGCACGACGCGCACCTCGCAAATACCGCAACAACGCATTACAAACATTTATGCGAATATCGGCGGATTTGTTTCCAACCCGTTGACGCGTCCTGACCCCTACTATATTTAATTTATTTTTTCGCACTATATTTAATTTATTTTTTCGCTCAGAGAAGCATCCGCAGAAAGCAACTTGACTCTCTAGTCAAGTAGAGAGCTTATGATAGTTTTAGTGTCCTCAATTGTGAGCGTCAAGCACTTCGCGTCGGTTGCCTGAAGTGCTTTTGATGCGTTTCACAAATTCAGGACAGGAGGTTACTTATGGCAAGCAATTTAATTCAAATCAAAGCGAGCGGGCTGATGTGTTCGTTCTGCACAATGTCGGTGGAAAAGGCACTGGGGAGACTTCCCGGCGTCAGGAGCGTTCAGGTCAATCTCGTTCACGGCATTATTCTGGTTGATGCTGACCGCAATAAGGTCAGCGAAGCGCAAGTGGCGCAAAAGGTGGAAGACCTCGGTTATACAGTTGTTGCCACCGAAGCGCAGCAATACAAAACGGACGAGGCGATCTTTGCAACCATCAAAAAACGGGGTTTTCTGGCAATCGGTTTATCAATTGTCGATTTATCGTTCGACCCTTTAAATTTGTTCGGCGTGCCGCCGCTTTACCGCACAATCGTGAGCGGATTGGTCGCGGCAGTCGTGCTTTTGTGGATCGGCTATCCGATTTTCAGAAAAACTCTGATGGCTGTCGGGCAGCGCGTAATCAACGCCAACGTCCTGCTTTCGACCGGCGCGTGGGGCGCATTCGGCATCGGCATCGCGCATTTGGTTAATCCGGCTGTTTATCCGAATTTCTTTCCGGTGGCGATGTGGCTGATGGCACTGCATCTTTTCTTCGGCTATTTCAAACTCGGCACGCGCAAAACGGCGGCGGATTCCGTCCGCAAACTGCTTTCCCTGCAAGCGCAGGAAGCGCGGGTCGTGCGCGGAACGGAAGAAGTCGAAGTGCCGGTTGAAGATGTGCGACCGGGCGAAACGGTCGTCGTCCGACCGGGCGAGCGTGTTCCGCTTGACGGAACAATATTGCAAGGCTCGTCGAGTTTTGATATGTCGAGCGTCACGGGAGAGAGTGCACCGGTTTACCGCGAAGCCGGCGGCGAGGTGGTCGGCGGGACAATGAACCTTGACGGTTTTATCAAAGTTGAAGTAACCCGCCCGGCATCGGAAAGTTTCGTCAGCCAGGTTGTCAAGTTGATGCGGCAAATCGAGGAGCGCAAGCCGCCGATTCAACTTTTAATGGACAAGCTGATGAACTATTACGGTCCGGTTGTTTACATGGTTGCGGCTCTCGCCGCTCTCGGCTGGCTCGTTTATTCGGGCAGCGTCGCGCAGGCAATTCTCATCGGACTGACCACAGTCATTATGGGTTATCCGTGCGCTTTAGGAATTACGACGCCGATGGTGCTGGCAATCGGCGGCGGTCACGGCATCGCTCGCGGTCTGTTGGTCAGAGCCGGCGAATTTTTCCAGGCACTCGCCGAAGTTGACACGGTTGTTTTCGACAAAACCGGAACGCTTACTTACGGGCGACCGACGGTGAGCGAAGTCATCTCCTTCGGTACAGACGAGCGCGAAGTTCTGGCAATCATCGCCGCCGCCGAAGCAGGAAGCGAGCATCCGCTTGCCGGGGCAATCGTGCGCTACGCCGAGTTTCAGGACATTGCTCTGCCGGAGGCTTCGGATTTTCGCGCAGTTCCGGGCAAGGGAGTTACGGCAAATGTGGGCGGCAAGCGCGTTGTGGTCGGTCGCCTTTCGCTGCTTGAATCCGAAGGCGTGTATCTGAACGGAAACAAACCGGCGCGAGCAAAAGAACTCGAAGCCGGGCATACAATCGTTTATGCGGCGGTTGACGGCAAACTGTTTGGCGCGGTGGCATTGCAGGATATGCCGCGTCCCGGAACTGCCGGAGTGATGAAACGGCTGCATGAACTCGGCATTCGCACGGCACTTCTGACCGGTGATAGCCGTTCGGTGGCTGAGGTTGTGGCGAGAGACATCGGAATTGATGAAGTTCACGCGGAACTACTGCCCGAAGACAAGGTGCGCGTTATCGAGCGGCTTCAATCGGAAGGGCGCAAAGTAGCGATGGTCGGCGACGGCATCAACGACGCTCCGGCTCTCGTGCAGTCCGACGTTGGCATCGCGCTCGGCGCAGGAACGGACGTGGCGATGGAATCGGCGGGCGTGGTTCTGGTCAGCGACAAACTCGATAAGGTAGTTTCTTCGATTCTGCTTGGACGCGCTTCGCACCGCAAGATGAAACAGAACATCGCCATTGCCGTCATCTCGAACATCGTTGGGATGACGTTAGCTATTCTCGGTTTTATCACCGCGCCGATTGCCATCGCGGTGATGACGGCTTCAATCTTCGCCGTGCTGCTCTCGACGCTTTCGCTTGTAAGGCTTAATCTCGGCAGTTCCGAAAGTGAAGATGCCGAAAATTTAGTTGAAACGATTATTCCGGCGCGAAAGATTCACTGCGAAGCATGTTCTCGCAAGATTGTTAAAACTCTTTCACTGCTTGCCGGAGTCCGCAAGGTTCTACCGGACGTGGCGCGAAAAGAGGTTTTGGTGGCATTCGAGCCGTCGCGCATCAGCGAGGAACAGTTGCGCGGGCAGCTTTCTCAACTCGGATTCCGATAAACATTGAAAATATCAAAATTTGCCGCTGCTCGAATAAGCATTAAACAAAGGGCACTGCAAGAGTCAGAGAGGCGGCACTGACTCTTGCTGCATAAACTGAATAAGGAGGATAATATGGCTTTAAAAACAGGGGAACGTTACCGCTGCCCGGATGAAAACTGCGGATGTGAAATCGAAGTAGCAAAGGGAGCTCCGCCAACCTGCGAAGGTAATCAATCACCGCGCTGTTGTTGCGGGAAAGAAATGCAGAAAGTCGGCTAAACCAACTTACTGCTAAATGGCTTTTAATAATTTAACCGCTCATCGCTTCTTAAAACGATGAGTTCAAAAACATCAAGGAGGAAATAAAAATGGCAACACAAGGACAACAAACTAGCAGCACAAATCAACAACTTGAGGAGTGTATCCGTCTCTGTCTGGAATGCTTAAAAATTTGTCAGCAATGCGCGACGGAATGCATTCAGATGGGAGACAAAGCAATGGCAAGGTGTATCGGGCTTTGTCTGGATTGCGCTGACATCTGCGCGACGAGCGCGAACTTAATGAGCCGTAACTCGGAATTCCACGCGCAAGTTTGCGGAGTTTGTGCAGACATCTGCGAAGCATGCGCCGCAGAATGCGAGAAGGGCGACGGCGAGATTATACGCCAATGCGCTGAAACTTGTCGCCAGTGTGCTGAAGCCTGTCGCCAGATGGCGGCTTAATCAGCCGGACAATTAAGCGGGCGATGAAGGCGAAAAGATTAGCACTCGTCGCCCGCTCGTCTGTGAAATGCACCATAAATTTTATGAACCCTTTTGATTTTTTCGAGAGCGTTTCCGCTTCGATAGAACAATACCGCTTCTCGCGTTGCTCATTGCGGCAATCGGCGGCGTGCTTTCAACCAGCACTTGACCCTGCACTCTCCCTGCGGGCGTAGGGGTTGTCGGTTATGTCGGAGCGCAAGTCGAAGCCGCACCGGAAGGGACGCGACGGCGCAGAGGTTTGTTTCTTTCGCTCGCATTTTTCTTTGGCGTAGTTTTGAGCCTGCTTGCGCTTGGAATCGCCGCTTCGTATCTGGGGCGATTGCTTGCGGGCTGGAGTGCGGTTTTTGCCGCCGGAGCCGCTTTGTTCTCGTTGGCGGCGGGAACGGCGGCAATTTTCGGTCCGGTTTTGCGTCGCCGCATTTCCGACCCAGAAATTGCAAAACGAGGCGGAATTGCAGGAGCATTTTTGTACGGACTTCTTTACAGTGTGGCAACCGTTACGACATCCGCCGGACCTTTACTATTATTGCTGACGATTGCCGCAGCCATCGGGCATCCCGTCTATGGAGCGGCACTTTCGCTTTCCTATGCGATAGGGCGCGGAATGCCGTTTCTGCTGCTCGGATTTTTTGCCGGAAGGGTCGGAGCGTGGCTGGCGCGGATTGGGACGGCACGGCGCATTGCTGAGATAACGAGCGGAGTCGCGCTTCTGGGGCTTGCTATTTACTTTGCGTGGCTCGCGCAAACGCTTTACTTAGGTTAATCTTTAACGCTCGCCTTATAGCCCATATTGTTAACCACTTCGACGAGTTTCTCGCGGGTAGTGCGTTCCGCATTGTATTCGACAATCGCTTCCTTTCGTTCGTAGCTGACATCGGCGGAAGCAACTCCTTCGGTGCGTCGGAGCATCGCTTGAATGCCGTTGGCACACCCGGAACAACTCATTCCCTCGATGGCAATCGCAACGCGCTCAATTTTTTCAGAAGCGGTTGTCACGGTAGTAGTTGCGTGAGTTGAAAATTGTGTTCGCATAAGTATTGCGAGAGCACTGATTGCCACAATCGTACAAATAATTACAACGAAAAGCGCAACGCGATTTTTGCGGCTTTTGATGACTTTTTCTTTGTTTTCTTTCTGCTTAATCATCTCAATATCCTTTCAATATAATTCCAAAATGGTTAAGATAGAGTACACCTTCTAGTCGAGTAGGGAGTCAAGCTGCAAGCCACGAGCATTGCACTTAATTCTATATTCTAGCGGAGAATTATTAAATTATGAAACGCGATAATATCAAAACACAATTTCAGAAGGGGGAAATGTTAGCTGGCGAAGCGGCACAAATGCTCGGCGTCGGCGTTCAAACCTTGCACTACTACGAACAACTAGGTCTTATTCCACGTCCACCGCGCACGTCTTCGGGCTATCGCCTTTACACGCCGGAGATAGTGGAGCGCGTCCGCTTTATTCGTAAAGCGCAGACTCTCGGTTTCTCATTAGACGAGATTAAGGAAACCTTTGAACTCGCCAAAACGGGAACAAGCCCGTGCGGACAGGTTCAAAAGGTGCTAGTAGATAAATTGCGCGAAGTTGAGCGAAGGTTGGATGAGTTGCATAACTTCAGAGATGAGCTAGCGGCACTCATCGCGCAGGCACCGAAATTAAGCCGCGAAAAGCGAGAGGCGCAAGTTTGTTCGATTGTCGAAGAAGCACCTTTGCTGGTAACTTCAATTACCAGCTTGCCGCCGCAACGTAAAAGGCAAAAAGATAAGACGGGGATAAAATTGCATTAAGCACGTTATGTTACCTTTGCGGCTCATACGCCTTTATGCGTTTTGTCGCCTCGATGTGCCGCACCCGCAAGTTTATGTTCGCGCCGCGATGCGTGATTACAATGTCAAGCAGTTGGCGCAAGAAATTACGGAACTGTCAGACGCGCTCTCGGTTGTTAGCAATATAACCGAACAAGATTCTATTTTCGGAAGCAGAGATAGAATCGCAATGCCCGACGAAACTTTATATTTCAAAACGGGGAGCGATAGAGACAAAGCCTTACTACTTTACACATTGCTTCAACATTCGTCCATTGTTGATGCGGAGAGCGTAATAGGCTTGTCGAATGAAAACAGTTTTGTTTCTCATCAAGGCAAATGGATAAATTTGGAAAACCTGTCGTTACTGTCTGCCGCGCCTTTAAAGCTAAAGATTCTGTTTAATGCGAGAGCAACACACATTTAGGACACTACTGATTTTTGACGCAAATTGCCCATCTCTCGAATTTTTGATATTTTATAACTTTGTTTATTTATCAAAAAATCGTTATCAAATAGGAATTATCAAAAATGGCAACTGCAGCGAAGAAAATCGGAACGGCAAAAACCAATAACAAAAGCAATAGTAAAAAGACACTTACGAGAAAAGCGGAAAGCGTTAAAGCGGCGACAGCGCAAACGCCCGCCAAAATTGTCGAAAAACCGAAGCGGACGGAAGCCGACGGCTACACCGAAAAAAAAACGACTATAAAAACTGCTAAAACCGTCTCGCAGGAGGCAAAAGGGCAAACTAAAAAATCTGCTGGCAAGAAATCGGTAAAAGCGTCAAATGGCACAGCCAAACAATCCGCGAAAACTTACAAAGGTTTGGACGCGAAAACGCTTGTCCAAATGTATCGCACGATGTATCAATCACGCCGGATTGACGACAAGGAAATTCAATTAAAAGGTCAGAATAAAATCTTTTTTCAAATCAGCGGCGCGGGACACGAAGCTGCGCTCGTCGGCGCAGGTTTGGCGATGAAAGCCGGTTACGATTGGTTTTTTCCGTATTACCGCGACCGCGCTTTGATGCTGCAGCTCGGAATGACCGCGCAGGAAATGTTTTATTCAGCAGTCGGCGCAGAAAAAGACCCGAATTCGCACGGACGGCAGATGCCTTCGCACTGGGGCAGCGTGAAATTAAATGTTCCGTCGCAATCTTCCTGCACGGGAACGCAGGCTTTGCACGCCGTTGGCGCGGCGGAAGCAAGTTATCGCGCTTCGCTCGTCAAAGAGTTACAGGATGTAGTTACAAATTTCAAAGGCGATGAAGTCGTTTATATGTCGGTCGGCGACGGCACAACGAGCGAGGGCGAATGGTGGGAAGCTCTGAACACGGCTTGCAATCTGAAACTGCCCGTGATTTTTGTTGTCGAAGACAACGGTTACGCCATCAGTGTTCCGGTCGAAGTCAGCACGGCGGGCGGCGATATTTCCAAATTAGTCGCCGGTTTTCCGAATCTGTATATTCAAAAATGCGACGGCACAAATCCGCTCGAAAGTTACGAAACTTTTAAAAAAGCCGTTGAATTTTGCCGGAAAAGAAAAGGCGCGGCTTTTGTCCACACAAAGGTAATTCGCCCGTATTCACACAGTCTGTCGGACGACGAAAAACTCTATCGTCCCGAAGAAGAACGTCAAAAAGACGCGGAAATAGACCCGATTAAAACCTTCGCCGAATTTTTGATGACCGAAGGCATTGCCGATTCAGAAGACTTGGAAAAACTGCGAAAGGAAGTTGATGCGGAAATCAATCAAGCCGCCGACACTGCGATTGCCACGCCGCAGCCTGCGCCCGAAACTGCTCTGCGAAACGTCTTTTCGCCCGATGTTGACCCGACTTCAAAAGATTTTGACACCGAAGACGGCGCGGAACTTTCCGGCAACGCCGGAACAATGGTTGACCTTATCAATCGTTGTCTGCACGAGGAAATGGAGCGCGATGTGCGGATTGTCGTTTTCGGCGAAGATGTAGCGGATGTTTCGCGCGAAGAATATCTTGAAACCGTCAAGGGCAAAGGCGGCGTGTTTAAGGTAACGGCAAATCTGCAGCGCGAATTCGGCTCGGCGCGTGTTTTCAATTCACCGCTCGCCGAAGCAAATATCATCGGTCGCGCAGTCGGGATGGCGATTCGTAATTTGAAGCCGGTGGTTGAAATTCAGTTTTTCGACTATATTTTTCCGGCGTTTCACCAAATCAGAAACGAAGTTGCGGTAACGCGCTGGCGTTCGGATGGCGACACGAAATGCCCGCTTGTCATGCGTGTTCCGGTCGGCGGCTATCTGAAAGGCGGCGCGGTTTATCACTCGCAGTCGGGAACGACGCTTTTTTCGCACACGCCCGGACTGCTTATTGCTTATCCATCAAACGCTCTGGATGCAAATGGACTTCTGAGAACTTCGATTCGCTGCGACGACCCGGTTTTGTTTCTCGAACATAAACATCTTTATCGACAGGTTTATAACAAATCAAACTATCCGTCGAGCGAATTTATGATTCCGTTCGGCAAAGCGAAAGTCGTCAAAGAAGGCACGGATGTAACAATCGTAACTTATGGCGCACTCGTGCAGAGAAGTTTTGAAGCGGCGAAAAGATTAGAGAGAAACGGTGTGTCGGTTGAACTCATTGATTTGCGAACACTCGTTCCTTACGATTGGGAGCGCGTTGCAGAATCGGTCAAGAAAACCAATCGCGTCATCGTCGCCCACGAAGATTCAATTTCATTCGGCTACGGCGCGGAAATCGCGGCGCGGATTGCCGATGAATTGTTTGAATACTTGGACGCGCCCGTGCGCCGTGTCGGTGCAACCGATACGTTTGTCGGCTACGCACCGCAACTCGAAGATTTCATTCTGCCGCAGATTGACGATGTCGAAACAGCATTACGGGAGTTGATGAAATACTGAAATTGTTCTCAAGAAATGGTTGTTTTTAAGAAGCGGTTTTCAGACCGCTTTTTATTTTTAAGGTTTTCAAATAGTATTAACAGGAGAAAATAAAACCTGCAAAAGACACAGCCGACGGCTTATCTTGAAATTCTTACAAAGGGAAATTTTTCCGGTTGAAAAAATATCAAAAAGATTTTCAAGCCACGGTTTTAAACAAGCAGCATAATTTCGTTCAAAGATTTGCGTGTAATGTCAGGCACTTTTGCGTCTTTCGCAGGATAGCCGACGGGAATTAAAACAAACGGAATTTCGTTTTTCGGGCGACCTAAAATCTCCTGCAAAAACTTCATCGGAGAGGGCGTGTGCGTTAAAGTTGCAAGTCCGGCGTTATGCAAAGCCGCAAGTAACATTCCGACGGCAATCCCGACAGATTCCTGACTGTAATAAGTCGGTTCTGTCTCATCTCCGTCGGTGATTGAACTGATGCGGAAAACAACAATTAGATATGGTGCGATTTCTAAAAAAGGCTTATGTTCATCAGTTCCGAGCAAAGCAAGCCGGCGAAGCCACTTTTCCGGCATTCGTCCATGATAACTTTCAAACTCTTCTTTTTCGGCGGCAAGGCGGATTTTGCGTTTTATGTCCGGGCTTTTGACAACAACAAATCTCCACGGTTGGAGATTAGCTCCCGACGGAGCCGTGCCTGCCGTTAAAATTGCTTTCTCAATCACCTCAAATGGTATATCTTCACTGGAAAAATCGCGCACCGTCCGCCGTCGATTCAGATTTTCATAAAACTCTTCGGCGCGTTTGATTTGTTCTTCTATCAAAAGGTATCGAAAATTTAATGGAACAAACTTTGGCTTAGGAAAACTTTGGCTCATCTTTGATAAATGCTTTCCAACTCTAATTCAACTGTATAAGCGAAATTTTACTCCTTCAACCAAGGCAAAGCAATAAACAGATGACAAAAAAATCAATTATTTCCTTTGCCGCACTTTTTTTCACGGCAATATTATTTTCCGTCATTTATGGCAATGAGCTGAAATATGGCGGCAGTGTGGTGGTTGCTGTGACGGCTGACCCGGGCGGACTTAATCCAGCCGTTACCACGCAAGGCGGCGTTCATCTCGTCTGCGGCTCGATTTTTAGCGGGCTGGTCGCCCATGATTTTAATTTGAATTCCGTGCCAGAAAAAAGCGCGGCGGAATAAGAAAAAGTTCAGTCAGCCGCATTAGAAAATCATCCGAAAATGTTGATGGCTCAGAGAATATCCCAAATCTCCTTGCAGAACGCTCGAAAGATAAACCCAAGGCTACGTGAGAAGCGTTTGGTCTAAACCGAATTTCGCGAGAATTAAATGGTAATATTGCTCGTCGTCGCTCTGCCCCGCCAGATATTAAACCGGATCGCCCGGCGCGAGGTGTATCAGGAAAAAATTGATAACGATTAACAGCAGTATCAGAATGAGCGACTGCGCCGCCCGTCTTGTCAAAGGTCTGCTGTATGAGCGCGAAAGAAAGTGTTTTATTATTATCTTGCTTTTCGATTAATTCTGCGGTTATGCGAAATTTTGATAGGCTTGGTCAATTTTTTAATTAACAATTTAGCATCGTTCTGTTTTGTATTGTTTTATCAATGCCGGAATTGAGCGGCGACTCTCTGCTAATTTTGGCTGACAGCCTCACGACCACTTGCGCTAATCGCACCGGCTTCGATGTAGATATGCTTGATGTCCGGGTATTCGCTGCGAATGCTCTTTTCCAGGCGATCTACCGCATCTTCCACTTCCATTGCCGACAACTTCTCGTCGAACTCAATATCCACCGTGAGCAATATCGTGTGCGGACCGAAATACATTGTCAGCGGGCTTATCACCTTTTTTACTCCCGGCTCCGCTTCCGCCAACTTTCGGATGCTCTCTAATGTTTGCGGGTCAGTGCCTTCGCCCACCAGCAATCCTTTGCTTTCGTAAGCTAAAAATACCGCCACCGATGCCAGCATTACGCCAATCAAGACCGAGGCTACACCATCCAGATAAGGATTATCGAAATAATGAGCCAGGAAAATTCCCAGAAAGGCGAATATCAAGCCGAGCATCGCGGCGGCATCCTCAAACAGCACGGTAAAAGTCGTCGGATCTTTGCTGGTTTTAATCGCCTGCCAGATGTCTTGTTCTTCTCCCTTGAGGACTTGGAACGCTTTGAAGGCGACGACCAAGACAACGCCCTCAAAGACTAACGCCAAGCCCAGCACAATGTAGCTCCAAAACGGGTCTTCCAAAGGGCTTGGGTGAATTAAGTGAATGATGCCTTCGTAGATAGAGATGCCGCCGCCGACACCGAAAATCAGAACCGCGACAATCAAAGACCAAAAATACAGTTCTTTGCCATAACCAAACGGATGTGTTGCATCGGCTGGCTGTTTGCTCTTGTGAATGCCAAGCAGCAACAGTCCGCCGTTGCCGGTATCCACAAGCGAGTGAATACCTTCCGAGAGCATGGCGGAACTGCCGGTGAACGCGGCAGCCGTGAATTTCATAATCGCAATGGCTAAATTACCGCCAATCGCCGCAAAGATAGCTGTCTTAGATTCTACTGCCATAAAAAATCATCCTAAAAAGTTTTATGCCGAACGTCCGGCGATTTTCGAGAGCCGTCTGAATTTCGTATTATTTCGTATTATACAAAATTAATTCCGTTTTTACTCTGTTATGCGCGAAAGTATTTGCTCTTTCTCCGGCAATGAATCAAACGATGTTAATACGCGGCGCAACGCTTCTCTGTGAAGCGCGAGAATGATTTGCACGAGGTCAAGCGTTTTCTCCCGAATTTTCGCGTCCGGGTAACTTTCAATCTGTTCGACGAGCAGGTTTAACTGCTCGACCATTCCCTCGGCGTTGAGATATTGCTCCTGCACTTCGCTCATTAACCGTTGTCCCTCGCCGCCTCGTTTTTGCGGAAACATGCACGTTAGTAAGTGTGCAAAATTTCAGAACACGCTTACGTGCGTGTTTCCGCATTCAACTGCGTAACTTCTATTACAAGTTCAATCGCCTCGCCGACTTTAGCAGCGACAACGGGACTAAACTCCATTCCGTATTCTTCGTTTTGCGGCTCGATTTCGACAATCGTTACGTCTTTGGAAAAGGCACCAAAATGCTGGCAAACAATCAACAAATTTTCGAGGCTCAGAACTCCCGTAACCTCTTCTCCGATGCTTGAAGGACATACCACTCATATTGGAGTAACCGATGCCTGAAACAAGAACCATATTTCCCATCTGATTTTACAGCCTGAACAAATCTTTATTTAGAGTCGCTTTTTTCAGCGGTACGCGATTTGCTGCCAGATTGATTGCCGGATGTCTTTTTATCGTCAATCTTATAAATCGGATCTCCGTTTTTATCTACATCAGGTATTTTTGCAAGTTTTTTCTTTAACTCTTTGTCTTCCATAATTCTCCTCTTTTACAAGTTTCTTTATTTTCCCTCTTTTTTCTTTGCTTCCTCACAAATTGTGCGAACCAAAAGCGGTGCGCCGAGCGGGTCTGTCTGGTAGCGCATATTTCCGTTTTGATTCCAGTTTTCGCGACCGTTTGCGGATGCGGATATTTGCCGAACAAAACTGAATATGCTTCGCGCGGCATGCGGGTCATCTTCAAGCCGTCGAGATAAAGTTTGCCGGAAAGCGGATTCAGACCTTTCATAATGTCGCCGATGGTTTTAAATTGATGAACTTCGGCGTTTGGTGCTTCGGTAACTTGCGCTTTTTCCCACATCGCCGGGTTGGTCGCTTCGACAATAAAGCGATTCGTGTCTTGACCAAAAAAGTCGTTTAATGAATCGCAGTCCTTAAATTAAGCTGTTTTGTAAAAAATCAAAAATCGTGTGCGCCCGCGCTGACGCAGACTAATTTTTTTTTGGCAACCATAAATTTACTGCAGCCATCAAACACAGTGCTTCAGTAATTTATAACATTTCAATTCTTCCTTAATGAAGCACGTAGTTAAATTCAACCTTGAATGCCGGTCACTCGGCATTCAAGGTTTTTTATTCCGCTTTTTTTAAGATACTTTTGATTTGTCGAAAGTGGCGGGCTTCGTGTCCGCCGATCAGCGCGAGCCATTCGTTAGCGTTGAGTTCGCCCATAAACGGATGCGGAAATTTGAAGTCGGAACATTCAACCGACTCGAAAAGCGGACGCAGTTCTTCGAGTTTTTTTCGGTTTTCTTCCATTTTCGCCAGTGATTCTGCGATTGTCTGTTTGCCGCTCGGACGAACTATGTCAGGTGCTTCAAACTTTTGGCTTCTCGCTTCGTCGGCTTTTGTTACAAAATTTTCCGTCAAATTTGCTCTGCCGTCCGATTTTTTCCCTACGGCTTGCGCCCGCGTCAAAAGTTTAGCGGAAATTTTCGTCATTCCTTCTTCGACGATTGAAATATGTTCGACTAAATGAACGATTGACCACTTCTCGCCTTCCGGCAGAAAATTCGCCTGCTCGTCGGGCAAATCTACAATCATTTGTTTAAATTGTTCGTGGATTTTATCGTTTGTCGCGTAAATATCGGTAATTGTTTGGTTGTTCATAGTTTTTAATTCCAGATTCCAAATTCCAAAACTACTTGTATTTTCTTCCGCTTAAATCAGATGTTTGCAGATATTCGATAAAACCTGAAAGTTGCTTGCTTGTTTCTCCTTAATTATTTTAGACTCTTTTTTCGTTATGTATTCACGGTCAAAAGCAGATATTAGTTGAGCGCGAACATATCTTCAGATTGCTTAATTTTTTTCCATAACCTTCAAACAGATAATCTGTAATCTGGAATCATTACAGCGCAACCGCCTGCGGGCTGAAAATTAAGCGATGCCAGCGCAGATAACTTCTTACGCTGTCGGTTTCGTTTTTCATTTGTTTAATGTAACCTGTTTGCAAATAAAGCATATTGTCTTGCGTCCATTCAAGATTGATTATCGGATTAAATGAAACCAGAGTGCTTTCGTCGGGCAGCGTGCCGAGCGGCTGATTCGGCGTTACGTTTGCTGCTTGATTTGCATTTGCGTTTGCATTTGCGTTTACGTTCGGTTCGGCGTTCGCTTCGGTGTTCACATTTCCTTGTTCCTGTTTTTGTAGTTGTTCGTCAAAGGTTTTTGAAGAAATAAGCAGTTGATTGCGGAGCGGAATCGCGGCTTGCGTCGGCGCATCGCCAATCGCGTCATAAATCCTGATTTGGGTGTTAAAAGCATCGGCGATTTTTGCCGAATCGGGCGACCAAACCGGATGAACCGCCGTTAAATTATCGTCAAGCCGACGTTCACGCCCGTTTTTTTCGACAAGGCGCGGTCTGCCCATCGGGATAAATAACTCTCCTTTGCCGTCGGCTTGATATTTCAGATAATTCCATTCCTGATAAGTTGCCGCCAGCGATGCCAGCATTGAACTGTCCGGCGACCAGACAAAATAAAAATATATCAGACCTTCGTTTTGCGTGAGCGGTTTAACGTCATTGCCGTTTGCGTCCGCCGTGTAAATTTGCTCGGAGCGAAAAGTCAAAACGGCATTTGATGCCGCACTTTCAGTCTTTTCGTCTGCGGGCGGCGCGATATTTGTATTTTCGCTGTTTGTATTTAATTCAGTATTGGCGTTGGCTTCGGGACTCGGCGCGGTGTTTGCTTCATTTTCGGTCTGATTTGGTTCGCTTTGCGTCGGCTCGCCGCTCGTTTGCCCAACGCGCACCATCGCCACAAACGCGACATTGCCGGAATCCGGCGACCAGACAATCGTTTCGGGAAAATGAACCGCCATTCCGTCGTGCGTAATCTTCCGCAAAAGTTTTCCGTCCGCCGAATACATATCCAGCCGAAACTCCGACGGCAAATCTTCGACCTTGTGATAAACCGCCAAAATTCTCTGTTTATCCGGCGAAGTAATTGTTTTATCGAGCAGTTCCTGAGGACGATTCTGGTCGAAATCGCTTTGCACCGCCGCGTTTCTTTCTTCCGACTGCGCGGTTTCATTGGTCGCGGGCGGTGCGGGAACATCAGACTCAAACCGATAGTTCAAGCGCAACGCGGGAACATCGCGCAAAGTTTGCGGCGCAACCGTCTGTTTGTTATCAAAAACTGCCCGCTCGCAGCCAAAAGCCGATAATACCAGCGCGAATAAAAGAAACTTGACAAAATTTTGTTGAAACATAATTGAAACCATTGCGGAAGCCCGTACATAAGAAGGGCGGAAACGGGAAATACGCGCGTGCGTGTTTCTGCCTTTACAAATAATTTACTTCAAATCCGCCAATAAATAATCTTTATAAAGCCGTTTTTGCGCGTCCGTCGGATTTTCCACCGGCACAATTGCGTAATCTTGTTTGGATTGTCCGCCAAGCGTGATTTCGAGTTCGCGCAGAGTGTCGAAACGGAAAATTGTTAATTTCACTTTATCGCCCGGCTTTCTTTCGCTCAAATAACTTTGCAGAAAACTTTGGCTGGCGCGGTTTCCGTCAATTGCCACGATTTGGTCGCCGGTGTTTAAGCCTTGCCGGTAAGCGGGCGTGTCCGACGGCAGCGCGCGCACCGTCAATTTCCCGTCGTTTTCCGCCAGATTTGCACCGAGATAAGCTTGTTTTTTGTCGCCTCCTTCTTCAACAAGTTTTAAGCCGATGCCGTTTAAAATCGAATTATAATCAATTTCCGTTGTTCCGCGCACATATTTACTGAAAAAATCGTTCAGAGATTTTCCCGCCATCATTTCCGCGATTTTTTGATAATCTTCAGGCGTGTAATTTTTGTTCTTTTTATAAAATTCGTTATACAGATAACGCATTACATCATCTAGAGATTTCGCGCCGTTTGATGCGGTGCGGATTTCGATGTCGAGCAAAAAATTGACTAATTCGCCCTTGTCGTAATACGAAATTTGATTGTTTATCGCGTTTTCATCCTGCCGATAATACTTTATCCACGCATCAAAACTCGCGTCTTCCAAACTCGTTTCAAATCTGCCCGGACGATTTTGCAAGGCTTTAATAACCGTAACTTTTGATTCAAGCACTTCTTTGTCGCTGATTAGACCGGCGCGGCGCAGAAGAATCGCTTCATAATGAGACGTTGCGCCTTCGGCAACCCAAAGCAATTTCGTATAGTTTTCGGTTTCGTAATCAAACGGACCTAAAGCGTCGGGACGAATCCGCTTAACGTTCCACAAATGGAAATACTCGTGCGCGACTAAATTAAGAAACGCTTTGTAACGCGATTCGGGTTTGAAGCCGAATTTTTGCCACTGCAAAGCCGTCGAATTCAAATGTTCAAGCCCGCCGCCGCCGCGCAGATTTAAGATAAAAAGATAATTATCGTAAGGAAGTTCGCCGAAAATATTGTAGCCTTCTTCGATGATTTTCGCCGTGTCTTGAGTGAGTTTCTGCAAATCGTAATTTCCTTCGCCTTCAATGACGAAACGATGCGGCTTGCCTTTGACGCTAAAAAAAACTTCTTCAAAATTGCCGACTTCAAATGGCGAATCATACAAAATATCGAAGTTTTCGGCGCGGAAAGTGTTCGTTTGTCCTCCGACTTTCGGCAAGCCCGTCGCAATTTTCCAATCGCCGAAAGGCACGACTTTGACTGTCGAAGGCGCGTTTAAAAAACCTTTCGGAAACATTAAAACGGCGGCGTTTGTAAAAAATGCGTGGTCGGAGTTGAGTTCATTGGTGCGAACCGTCAATTCGTTTGCGTAAACATTGTAGTTAATGACAAGTTCATTCGCGCCTTTAGTGTCAATCTGCCAGGTGTTTTTGTTGATTTTCTGCCACGGCAAAGCGTTTCCGCTTGCGTCTTTGACCGCAAAATCCTGAACGTGCCGCGCATATTCACGAATCAGATAACTTCCCGGCGTCCAAACCGGCATTTTAATTTCCGCTTTTGCGGGCAGATTCGCCGATTTTAAACGCATCTCAACTTCCAGCAAATGCGTAAAAGGTTTTGACATTGAAACCATATAACTAATGTCCGGCGCGACAGATTTTGTTTTAACCGCCGCCGTTTTTTTATCTTTTATTTTCTTACCTTGGGCAGATGTTTCTTGATACATAGAAAAAATCAGCGCGATAAATAAAATTATCAGAGCTTTTGAACTTAGTGATTTTCGCATAACTTTGGCAGACTCCGTTTGAATTAGCATAAATTAAATTTTACACGAAAAAGGCTGAATTGCGATAGTCTGAGGTTCGGATTGCCGGTTTTTGAAGATGATAACTGCCTTTTTTGAAAGGCGCGGAAGGTGATTTTATCTTTTGAAGCAGAAATTAAATTGCGGCGCGGATTTAGAAATTCCGCCCGCAAAATGCACCAACTACATAAACTTAATTTTTCGTATATTTAGCGTGTTTGGCGGACGAGAAATTTTAATAGGACTTACACAATTGGATTAAAAGACTAGGTTTTTAAGGATTTTTAACTGAATAATAGTGTACCAGGTTAGCTCGCAGAACTATTTGCTGTTCACTATTGGCTATAAACTATTTTTCAGTAAATTCTTACCCGACGAAAATCAACCTTATTTCAAGTGCGTAACTTTTATTTAAATTGAAGCCTATGCATAAATCAAGAGTATTTCACCACCGAGGACACGGAGAAGTCACCGAGCAGACACTGAGTTTTAATTTCTCTCTGTGCCTACTCTGTGTTCTCTGTGGTGAAAAAGCTGCCAGCAAATAAATGACTTTAATTTGCACAGCTTTCATTTAAATTAAACTAAACAATTTAAATCCGCATGGTTATTATTGAGAATTCACAGCCGCATTCTCCTTTTGTTTATCGGTCAGTGCAATACCCATTTTTTCGAGCGTAAGTTGATTGAGCGTTCCCGTAACCTTCAAACCATTTGCTTCCTGATATTTCTTCAAGCCGTCGCGGGTTGCGTCATCAAGTTTGCCAGTTTCTTCACCGGCGTAAAAGTTTTTTTCCTTTAACATTTTTTGCGCCGTCATAATCTGGTCTTTGGAGGCGCGGAAAATCATCTTTTTAGGTTTTGCTTCGGCTGTTGTTTTCGTTGATTCCTTCATTGAAGCGGGCGCGGCGGGCATTCCTTTTTGTTTGTCGGTCAGCTCAATATTCATTTTTTCCAAAGTTGCCTGATTAAGCGTTCCGGTTGATTTCAAAGCATTAGCTGCTTGAAATTTCTTTAAGCCGTCGCGGGTCGTATCATCGAGTTTGCCGGTTTCTTCACCGCTATACATCGCTTTTTCTTTTAGCATTTTCTGCGCCTGCATTATTTGTTCTTTGTTGGCGCGAAAGACTGCTCGCTTTGGTTTGTCGGATTTGTCGTCATTTGTCGCGTAAGAATTCGGTGAAACGGGAGTTTCTTTTTGCTTGTCGGTTAATGCAACGCCCATTTTTTCGAGTGTTGCGCGGTTTAATGTGCCGGTTGCCTTTAAACCGTTTTCAGATTGATATTTCTTAATTGACGCGCGAAAGTCGTTATTAAATTGACCGTCGGCTTCGCCGTTATACAAATTTTTCGTCTTGAGCATATTCTGCACTTGAGTAATCTGTTCTTTGCTGGCGCGAAAGATTTGCTTTTTCGGTTTTTCTTCGTTGGTGTTTGGCGTGTTCGGCGTTGGTTTGGTTGTCGGATTTGTCTGGGAGTTGGATGCAATGGCAAACAAAAGGGACAAGAGTATAACAAAAATAAGTTTTTTCATTTTCTTTTCCTCCAAGATTTGGTGATGTTGCAGCGATTCAAAGAAAACGCACCTTAGAGTAATTCAAAAAGCAACTCTGCATTACCTCCAAATCGCTGTCCTGATTGTAAGTTTCATTAGGCAGTATCTACCCAATCGTCGAATCTGTCAAGACTTTTTTTGTGGTTTGGATAATCAATGCTGCAAAAAGTTGATGATGTTGAAGTATTTTTTGATAATTCTCATTTACTTTATTTGAATCGGAAACGGCACGAAACACAAAATAAAAATCAAAAGCGTTAAAACTGCGACGACTTTTCGCGTAAAATTAAGCGATGTGTCGTCAAGCGGTTCAGGATGTCTGACGCGCATCATTACGGCAAGCAAAATCGCAAATAAAAACCCGCTCGGACTGCTGTAAAGAATCCAACCGAAAACGGAGATTGTCGCCATCAAGACAAATGCGATTCTGCCCGTCCAAAGGTGAATTTTCTCGCCAAAGACGGCATAAATTGCGTGTCCGCCATCGAGTTGTCCTGACGGAATCAAATTCAGACTCGTTATCAGAAGACCAATCCACGCCGCCGCCAGAAAAGGATTAAAATAATCAAAAGCCAAGTCAAGCCCAAAAAGCCGCGCAAGAATTTGTGTCAAGAGCGGGTCGGAAAAATGCAAACCGGCTTGCGCGTTGACAATTTGCGTCGGCGCAGCCTGCTTCATCGTCAGAAGTCCGATAATTGCAATCGGAATCAGCGTGATAAAGCCTGCAATCGGACCGGCAACGCCGATGTCAAAAGTTGCGCGGCGCGAAGGCAGCGGCGAAACAATTTTAATAAACGCGCCCAAAGTTCCCGCCGGACCAATCAGCGGCGGAAGCGGAATAAAATACGGCAGCGTCGCGTCAACGCCGTAAAGCCGACACGCAACATAATGTCCAGATTCGTGTGCCGTTAAAATCACCAAAAGTGAAACGGAAAAACTTATGCCGTATTTAAAGAGTTCAAAATCGGTAGAAAGACGATGGATTGTGGTGAAAACAAGTTCGAGATAATGGGCGGGAAAAGAAAGCAAAAACCCCAAAATCTCCGTCCAAGTTTGCGGGTTGACATTCGGAAAAATTTCTATCGGTCCGAAGGGCTGTAGAACGCCCGCAATTGTAACAGTGAAAAATGCAGCCAGCAGCAGAACAATGTGTTTTGCCCAAGTCCAAGCCGTCGGACGCATTGCTTCGCGGCGGTCAAAAAGTTGGTTGGTCAGCGAGTTTAAGTCAGACACAAAAATTATGAATTACGAATTAACAATTACGACTTTGAGCAATTGTCTAATCTCGTAATTCGTAATTGACAATTCGTAATTCAGCTATTTCTTAATGGCTTTGGCTTGCAGGTCTTTGCCCGGCTTAAAACGAATGGTTTTCCCCGCCGGAATCGGAACTTCCTTGCCCGTGCGCGGATTGCGCCCGATGCCGCGCTTTCTCGGTTTGACGACAAAAACGCCGAAACCACGAAGTTCGATACGTTTGCCTATCGCTAACGCTTCTTTCATCGCGTTAAAAAGCGCGTCAACAACTTGTTCGGCTTTTTGCTTTGGAACGCCTGTTTTGTCAGCCACTTTGTTCACAATATCAAGTTTAATCATAATTTTATCCTCTTTGAAAATATTGGAAGAAAAAACTCTTTTGGGCTTTAACTGAATAATAATGCTGTAAGTTCGTCTATGTCAAGATTTTGCGGAAATTATTTTTAGCTAAAATTAAGAAAATGCGTGTTTTACATCTGCTTATCTGGTAAAAGCTGCCAAAAATAAGGCATTATCGTTTTTCGGCATTTGATTCGAGAAATTCAAAAAGTTTCTCTAAAACTATTTCAGGAACTTCAAAATGCGGAAAATGTCCGATTTCCGCCAGTTCGACAATATCTGTTTGATGCGGCACAACTTCGCGGAATCTTTTAACGAGATGTGCGCCCGAAACTCTGTCCGCCAAACCGTTGATAAAGCGAAAGGGCTGTTCCATATTTTGCAGTGCGCCGACCCAACGCTCACGATATTTTTCGCGTTCCGTCATATAACGAATGAGTTTGTGCGCGATTTTTCGTCCGTTGTTAAATTTGAAAACTTGTAAGAATTCATCTAATTCCTTCTCGTTCGGCTGCGTGTTTTTGCCGAAAATTGAAGCTAAACTTTGTTTGAATTTTGAATCGCTAATCAACCTGCCGAATAGAAAACCAAACGGGCTTATCAAAATCTTTTGCGCCAAAATCGGACGATGAGTTTCGGGAAAAAGTGCGCCATTCATAAAACAAATTGTTTCAATCGAGAATTTTAGCCGTTTTTCTTCGGCGCGTGAGAGAAGTTCCTGCGTCATCGTGTTGCCGTAATCGTGCGCGAGAATCTGAACTTTTTTGATTTGCAGACTTTCCAGTAAATTTTGCAAAATATCAACTTGATTAAATGTCGCATAATCAAAATTTACGGGTTTGGCGGAAAAGCCGTAACCAATCATATCAAAAGCTAAAACGGCAAACTTTTCAGTGAGTGCGTCCCAAATTTTATGATAATCGTGCGAAGAGGTCGGGAAACCGTGTAGACAAAGCAAAACTTCGTCTGATTTTTTGCTCAAACGATAAAATATCGGTAAATCCTGATATTCAAAATAGTTTCCGCCCCGTTGCCATTCGCTTAGATTCATACTAATTAAAATATAGATTTACGCCGACCAAAACAAAGTGTTAAACTTTTTTATATTTTTAGCGAAGAACAACACAGAAAATCTAGGGAGAAAAAATTATGCAGTGGAGAAATCAGGGACAGAGTTCAAATATCGAAGACAGACGCGGAATGTCGGGCAGAGGAATCGCACTCGGCGGCGGCGGTATCGGGACATTGCTGTTAATACTTGTTTTGTGGCTGTGCGGCGCAGACCCGAGCATGTTGCTGAGTTTGCTGACAGGCGGCGGTTCGGCTCCCGCAACTCAAACACAAAGACAGGCAAACCCGCAAAGCGATGATGAAAACAAAAAGTTTGCCGCATCGGTTTTAAAAACCACTGAAAACGCTTGGAACGAAATTCTTCCGCAGCAAGCGGGAATACGTTATCAAGAGCCGAAACTCGTGCTTTTTACCGACCAGGTTCGTTCTGCCTGCGGCATTGCCGGTTCGTCAACCGGACCGTTTTATTGTCCGGGCGATCAGCAGCTTTATTTGGATTTCGGATTTTTCCGCGAACTGAAAAATGAATTTCGTGCGCCCGGCGATTTTGCTCAGGCGTATGTCATCGCCCACGAGATTGGGCATCACGTCCAGAATCTTTTGGGAAAAATGGACGGCGGAAGATCCAACGAATACTCTATTAAACTCGAACTGCAAGCCGATTGCTACGCCGGCATCTGGGGAAATTATGTGCAGAAGAAAGGTATATTGGAAGTCGGCGACGTTGAAGAAGCGATTCGGGCGGCAGAAGCGGTCGGCGACGACGCGATTCAAAAACGCTCGCAAGGCTACGTCGTGCCTGATTCATTTACGCACGGCTCATCAGAGCAAAGAATGGCTTGGTTTATGCGCGGTTTTCACAGCGGCGATATGCGGCAATGCGATACTTTCAGCCGATAATTCGGTGAAGAATTTTTGCAAAACCAACCCGACGGTTTAACTTTTCATCTAAAAACTGTATTATAAAAGACCTTCTCAAATTGGGGGCGACAGGCTTCGACAGGGGCTTGTATAGATCTTTGGATGCACGTCGGGCTTGCTTGTTAGCTCGTTAAAACACCAAGCAAAACACAAATGCTAATCAAGAATTAGCTCTTGCTGCCTAGTTTATTCTAGCCACAAGTGTTTCATCACAAGTCAGCTGGAAGCGCGTGAATGAAGCATAACCCAGTTCAAGCTAGCTTGCATTTTCCGTCTGCAAATGTGAGCGAAATGTTAGTCAGACTAGCTTTTGATAAGGTCTTGTCGGTTCACTTGCTTATCAAACGCGAAACCCAGAAGAGAACTCGACTAAGCGTGTAGATTCTTTAGGTCGCAACCTTTGGATGCGGGTTCGATTCCCGCCGCCTCCACCAATTCAATTTTGGATTTTAGATTTGCGATTTTGGATTTTTGACTTTCCAAAAATTCAAATTTATCCTTTTCATTTTTGATGAATAAAATTTCAGAGCAATCTAAAGCAATCCAAGATCTAAAATTCAAAATTCAAAATTTGCCGATCGGAATTTTTGACAGCGGCGTTGGCGGTTTGACCGTTTATCGCGCGCTGCATAATCGTCTGCCGAATGAACATTTTATTTATCTCGGCGATACGGCGCGTGTTCCTTACGGGACGAAATCGCTGGCGACGGTTGAACGCTACGCGATTGAAAATTCACAGTTTCTTGCTCTACGCGGCATCAAACTTCTCGTTGTCGCCTGCAATACGGCTTCCGCGCTTGCCTTACCGAAAATCCGCGAAAAAATTGATGTTGACATTGTCGGCGTAATCGGACCCGGTGCGAGAGAAGCTGTCAAAATTACTAAAGAAAAAGGAATTCCCAAAATCGGCGTAATCGCAACGGAAGCCACCGTTCAAAGCCGAGCGTATTCGGAAGCGATAAGAAAAGTTTCGGAAAAGGCGGAGATTATCGAAACGCCTTGTCCTTTGTTTGTGTCTTTGGCTGAAGAAAATTGGACACAAGAGCCGGAAACTTATTCAATCGCCAAAAAATATCTGCAAAAAATTGTTGATGCAAAAGTTGACGCACTTGTTTTGGGCTGCACGCATTACCCGATTCTGCGCGGCGTAATTCAACAAACCGTCGGCGAAAATGTTACACTCATTGATTCCGGTCAAGCGACCGCCGAAGAAGTCAATAAATTACTAAACGAAAAAGACTTGGCAAATCCGCAGAAAGTTAAAGGCGAACGCCGTTTAGGCGACGATTTAGACCATTTTTACGTAACGGACGCGGCTGAAAGATTCGCCCGCGTCGCCGAAAGATTTTTGGGCGTAAAACCCGCGAAACTCGAAGCAATCGAAGTTTTCGGTTTTGACGAATTGAAAAATTAACAGAATTTAAGAAATTTTAAAACCACAGATTTACACAGATAAGCGCGGATAAAATCAATTGAATAAATCTGAGTTAATCCGTGTAAATCTGTGGTTAAATGATTTAATAATGGATTACACACGAACAGACAACCGAACATACGACCAATTACGCCCGACACGCATTACGCCGAACTTTGCGCCATATGCCGAAGGCTCGGCTTTGATTGAAGTCGGCAACACAAAAGTTATCTGCACGGCGACGGTTGAAGAGAGAGTTCCGCCGTTTTTGCGTAACAAAGGCGTGGGTTGGGTAACGGCGGAATACGCGATGCTGCCGCGGGCGACGCACACGCGCACGAATCGAGAAACTTTGCGACCTTCGGGCAGAACGCAGGAAATTCAGCGTTTAATTGGGCGTAGTCTTCGCACCGTCGTTGACACAAGACTTTTGGGCGAACGGCAGATTTTTATTGACTGCGATGTTCTGCAAGCCGACGGCGGAACACGCTGCGCTTCGATTACGGGCGCGTGCGTCGCGTTGGCTCTGGCGGTGAAAAATCTGCTTCAGCGAGGCAAATTAAAGAAAAACCCGATAATCAGCGAAGTCGCGGCGGTCAGCGTCGGAATGATTGAAAACATGCCGATTCTTGATTTGTGTTATGAAGAAGATTCAAATGCCGAAGTTGATATGAACATCGTCTGCACGGGCGCGGGAAAGTTTATCGAAATTCAAGGCACGGCGGAACGCGCGCCGTTTAACCGCGAACAAATGAACGCAATGCTCGAACTCGCCGAAAAAGGCGTTGGGCAGCTTTTCACTATTCAGCGTTATGCTTTGAACGGATAAAATTTAGAAGATTAACTGAAAAATTCTCCGGCGGGAATTACTTCGAGTTTCGGCATTACTTTTTGTAAAAGTTCGTAATCGCGGATGTTATCGGTAACAATAAAACATTTGTGCATAAACGAACTGCGGGCAATCAGAGCGTCGTTTTGCAAAGCAGTCGGCGAGAGATTTTTGTCAATCAAACTCAAATACCGCAAGCGTCTGACGGCTTTCGCGGCGATTATCCAATCGGTTCTCGTTGGAATCAATAATTTGTCGGCTTTGTCTAAAATTTTCAGCCAATATTCGTATTTTTGCAAGGTTGATTTATCAATCATCGAAGCCATCAATTCATAGAAAACGACAATCGAAAAATGAAACGAATCAAAATTTTCGTCAATTTGTTTTTTGTAAGTCGAAAAAACGGACGTATCAAGCAACGGATATTCCATATTTTTTCTCTTCTTCTTCTAACGCCTTTAACGCTTCGTGCGTTGCTTTTTTCAATTCCTTTTGCAATGCGGTAAGTTTCTTGGGCTTTTTGAAATCTTTGGCACGCGGCAGATGCGAATAATCGCGCAAGCCGTTTCCGTTTGAGTTTTCGATTGTTCCTTTTTTCTTCGACATAACTTTTACCTCCAACGTGATTATACCAAAACCATAATGCGAATAAAACTTTGATTAGTTTGCAGAACTTGTCTATAATGCAGCGAATCTAAAAGATAAATTTAATGTTTCACGAAAATCAACAAATCGGTTCTTACACGCTTATCAGAAAACTCGGACGCGGCGGTTTCGGCGAAGTCTGGTTAGCCGAACGACGCGCTAAATTCGTCACGACAAAAGTTGCCGTCAATCTGCCGCACGACGAGCAGATTGACCACGAAACAATCAAACAGGAAGCGCAGCTTTGGGAACAGGCGAGCGGGCATCCGAACATTTTGCCGATTATTGATGCCGACGAATACGAGGGGCAAATCGTCATCGTCAGCGAATACGCGCCCGACGGCTCTTTGGACGAATGGTTAAAGAAACACGGCAAAATGTCGGTTGAAAAAGCGGTTGAGACGACGATGAAAATTCTCGACGGCTTAGAATTTCTGCATTCCCGAAACATCATTCACCGCGATTTGAAACCGGCGAACATTCTGCTGCAAGGCGAAACACCGCGTCTGGCGGACTTCGGCATTTCACGCGCTTTGCGAACCACCGCTTCGAGCCAGAGCAGCAATATTTCGGGAACTTTCGCCTATATGCCGGCCGAAGGTTTCGACGGCAAGCGGAGCGTGCAAACCGATGTTTGGTCGGTCGGCGTAAATTTGTATCAATTTTTGACCGGAAGTTTGCCGTTTCCGCAGAAAGAGCCGTCCGCGCTGATTGCCGCGATAATGATGCGCGAATTCGCGCCTTTGCCCGATTCGATTCCGCAAAGTTTGAAAAACGTAATTGCCAAAACGTTGTCGAAACAGCCCGAAAATCGTTACAAAACGGCAGGTGAAATGCGTGAGGATTTGAAACGAGTTTTAAGCGGTGAAGAGATTTTATTGAAAACATCGCCTGAAACAGAAACTGTTATAAAACCGAAACTCACACCAAACTTTGTGGAAAATCAAGTTGCCAATCCTCAGCCTAATCTTAATGGCATAGAAAATGTTTCCCCTCAATCTAATATTAATGATGTCGAAACGGTCGTTAGACCAATTACAGCTAAAAGTTTAAAAACAGCAAATCAGAAAAAATGGTTAAACAATTTAGTTTCAACAGTTAGCTTGCTTGTTATTGGCTTATGTGGGCTTTACATATTTAGTTCGTTAAGCGATAAAACAATGAACAAAAATTTTCAGGTTTCAAAGTCCGCAAATACAATTCCGTCAAATATTATGCCTTTAAATCAAAAACCAACAAATCGAAAGGCTCAAAATTTGACTTCAACAAATCTGATGAATTCAGCAACAAATGTAAAGATGAATTCAAATACAATGATGAATTCGGCAACTAATACAATAGATTCAACTATGACGAATACGTTCTCAGAAAAAAATCATCATTGCTACTTAACAAGTAATAGCGGCACTGTAAATATACGGAAAAATTGTGATGTAAAAGATTGCGACAGTGACGATACAACAATTGTCGGAAGCGTCTCAAGCGGTATAGAAATTGATTTCGAAGGTGAAAGCGTTCCTTCAAGATTAGGTTTTCAATGGGAAAAAGTTTTAGTTGACGAAACGGGTGTTTATTGGGTCGCGTCGTCAAAAATTTCTTGCGAGAATTACTAAAGATGTTTCACCTACTCTCAAGGCTATAAGTTGCACATCCTTGACCCAACAAACGGGCTTTGACTGAAAAAGAATTGTATCCTTTAAAATAAAACCAGAGTTCCTTTATTTATAGTAACTGAGCTTTTCAAAAATTAGTGGCTAAAAACAAACAATTCACTTAGTTCAACAATTTTTCCAAGTTTTTAAAGTAAATACTTTCAGTAATTGCTAAACTAAGACCAAACCTTCGGCTCAATTTAAAGTATTAGCTTTTCGCTTCCAATTTCAAATTCAACAATTGATTGAGCGAAACGCCTGCTGCATTGCTTCAAGCACGAATTGGCGGTGCATATATTCGGGTATTCGCAAACAACATCAAACGCAAAAATTTTGACTGCCAGAAATCGAAGCGTTATCTTAAAATTATGAAAGTCGAAACAACAATCACCATCGAAGCCGATTTGCTCGAACAGGTTGACCGCGCGGCAAAAGATTTTCGTAATCGTTCGGAAGTCTTTGAAATAGCTTTGCAGGAATATCTGCCGAAGCTGAATCAGAAACCGCAAAAGCGAAAATTGACGCGCGAGGAAGAAATTAAACTTATTAACCGCTATGCCGACGAATATTGTGAAGAGATTCTGGAAAATTTGGAATATCAGGTTGAATTGTGAAACGCGGCGAACTTTACAGACTTGCAAAACCTTCAAAGCGCGACCCGAAAAGATTTCGCGTTTATATTATCGTCAGCCGTGACAATTTAATCGCAACAACTTTTCCGACGCTTATTTGCGCTCCAGTTCACAGCAATTACATAGGTTTGCAAACCGAAGTCGAAGTTGGCGTTGATGAAGGCTTAAAGCACGACAGCAGCATTCGCTGTGATGAGTTAGTGAGTGTGGCAAAATCCGACTTAACCGATTTTATCGGCTCGCTCTCGCCGCAAAAGATTCAAGAATTAAATCAAGCCTTGAAAGCCGCACTTGAAATTGATTGAGCGAAACGCCTTGCTGTATTGCGTCGAGCGCGAGTTTGCGATGCAGGATATTCTGGACTTAGTAAAATTTTAGCACTGCAAAGCGCGAGAAATCAGACTGCAAAGAAAAATAATTTGTGAATCATCCCAAGAAAAGTTAATATTCAACTACTGAGGAATAAGAAAATATGACGGCAGTTATTGAAAGTTACATTGAGATTGACGAAAACCACGTCGCTTGGATTGCCGACACGCGCATTAAGGTTATCGAAATCGCGCTCGACAAACTCGCGCACGGCTCAAGTCCCGAAGAACTGCATTTTCAATATCCGCATCTCTCGATGGCGCAAATTCACGCCGCGCTTGCTTATTACTACGACCACCGGGATGAACTCGATGCCGAAATTTTGCGTCGTCTGCGCGAGGTGAACGGACTCGCCGCACGTCAAGCCGATTCGCCGCTGCAACAAAAGTTGCGCCGTCTGCGCTCGGAAAAATGAGCGTTAAACTTTATATGGACGTTCACGTCAGACGCGCCGTTACCGACGGATTGCGTTTGCGCGCCGTTGATGTTTTGACCGCGCAGGAAGACGACGCGGCGGAATTTGAAGACGATGCGCTTTTAGACCGCGCAACCGAATTGGATCGCATTCTTTTTTCGCAGGATGATGACCTTTTGCGCGAGGCGAACAAACGTCAACGAACAGGCGAACATTTCGCTGGCGTTATCTACGCGCACCCACTCAATATCACAGTCGGGCGTTGCATAGACGATTTGGAACTGATTGCCAAAGCAACCGAATTAAACGAGTGGTTGAGTAATGTCATCTATTTGCCGCTCAGTTGAATAATAAAGAAACCACCTCAAATTTAATAAGGTTTTGCGGTTTGGCTGAGTTCTTTCGCATTGCTGACAAACCACAGGAAAATGTGAGTATTAATGAGATATCACATCACATATACTCCTTGAAATCTTCGAGCGGCGCGTCAAAATCGGGCGCAAGTTTGTATTTGCCTTTCGTGCTTCCAGCTTTTCGATTTTTGGGTTTCCGGTTTTGAGCGTTGTGTTTCACCTGCAAAAATTCGATGTAATGCAAAACTCCCTGTTTGAATTGTTCGGGAAGCTGCTGAATCTGCGATAAAATTAATTTTTCTTCCATCATATATTCATTTTCGCCTAATCCGCCGATTTTCCCAAGCCCTTTATGGCAGACCTTTAGAAATTTATAGTAGAATCAAAATCAAGGAAATTTAATTATGCTGACGGCAATCGAAACGACGGGAACAATCAACGCGAATCATCAAATAGTTTTGGACGAAGATTTACCAAGCAATGCGCCGAGCCGCGTGCGCGTGATTGTTCTTTTTGACGAAGATACGGCTGATTTCGGAGAAAGGGAATGGATGAAATCGGCTGCAAAAAACGAGGCTTTCGATTTTTTGAACGACGAAGCCGAAGACATCTATACTTTAGAAGACGGAAAACCTTTGAACGATGAAATATAAAATTGTTCTCGTGCCGTTTCCATTTGACGATTTGTCGGCAAATAAAGTTCGTCCCGCCGTTTGTTTGACCGATGAAATTCAGCCATTCGGTCATATTGTTTTAGCATTTATCATAAGCAAAGTTTCCGCTAATCCTTCTACGACTGATTATACAATTGATTCGCAAGATGCTGATTTTGCACAAACCGGACTGAAAGTTTCTTCAACAATTCGTCTGCATCGTTTGATGACAATCTCCAAAACGGTAATTCAGCGACAACTCGGCGAATTATCGTCAACTCAGCAAACGGAAATCGAAAATCGTTTGCGAAAATTATTTGGAATTTGAAAATTTATGAGTGAAAAACAATTTAGTGGAAAATCGGCAATCGTTACAGGCGCGACGCGCGGCATCGGCAAAGCGATTGCGTTGGAATTGGCAAAACGCGGCGGACAGGTCGCTTTTAATTATTCAAAAAGCGCGGACGAAGCCGAAAAATTAAAAGCGGAAATTGAGAGTTTAGGCGCGAAATGTTTTGCCGCGCAATGCGACGTTGCAAATACCGAAGCGTCAGCTGATTTTGTCAAACAGGTAAAAGACGAATTCGGAACGGTTGATTTTTTAATTAACAACGCCGGAATCACGCGCGACCAATTGATTTTGCGGATGAAGGAAGACGATTGGGATGCGGTAGTTGATACGAATTTAAAGGGTGCGTGGAATTTTTCAAAGGCGGTTTTAAGACCGATGATGAAGAACGAATCGGGCGGCGCGATTTTGAATATTTCATCAATCAGCGGCGTGGTCGGAATGCTCGGACAATCGAATTATTCGGCTTCAAAAGCTGGAATGATTGGTTTGACAAAGGCTTTGGCGAAGGAAGTCGCCAGCCGAAAAATCACGGTCAATGCTTTGGCTCTCGGTTTAATCGAAACCGATATGGCAAGCGAAATGAACGACGAATATCGCGCAAAAATTTTGGAAAATATTCCGCTCGGACGTTTGGGACAAGTACAGGAAGTTGCAGAAATCGCTTGCTTTATGCTTTCCGATTCGGCGCGGTATATTACAGGTCAGGTGATTCAAGTCGACGGCGGGTTGGCAATGTAGATTTTCTTACTTTTTGCTCGATTTATTTGATAAGTTCGCTTGATTTATATAAATCAAATAAATTGTCTGTTTTAGGGTAGGAGTTTTCAGCCAATCTTAAAATTATGTCATCTTTTACGTGGTTAATCGTTATCTTTTTCGTACTGTGTTTTTTGGTGGTTTTGGTTTGTGTTTTAGTTGTCAAGGCATATTATTGGGGCGACAAAAAAGAACCGCCCCAGAAAAATATCAAGAAACAAGCAAAGAAATAAATATTTTTTGCCTTTAAAATTCTCTATCTTCCGACAATTTTATCAATCAAAACAATTCCTTCAAAAGACAAAGCCGCGATTATTCCCGCCGCCGGAATCGTGATAATCCACGCCCAGACGATTCTGCTCGCCACGCCCCATTTAACCGCCGAAAAGCGTTTGGCTGAACCGACACCGACGATTGCACCCGTGATTGTGTGAGTTGTCGAGACGGGAATTCCGCCAAACGTGCTGGCAAAAAGCGTTATCGCACCAGCGGTTTCCGCACAAAATCCGCCGACAGGTTGGAGTTTGACGATTTTTGTTCCCATTGTTTTGACGATGCGCCAGCCGCCCGAAAGCGTTCCCAAACCGATTGCCGCGTGTGCCGCTAAAACAACCCAAAGCGGAACATCGGGTAATTTGCCGCCGGGCGCGGCTTGTAAATAACCGCCCGCGACTAAAACAATTGTGATAATTCCCATCGTTTTCTGTGCGTCGTTGCCGCCGTGTCCAAGTGAAAAAGCGGCGGCGGAAAACAGTTGACCGATGCGGAAACCTTTGTCAATAGTGGCGATATTCATTTTCTGGAAAATCCAATAAACCACCACCATCAAAATAAAACCCAAGGACATTCCGATAAGCGGAGAAAGAACAATAAACGACAATGTTTTTATCCAACCCGAAGCGATTAAAACACCGCCGACTCCGGTAATTCCGTTAAATCCGATATAGGCGGAAATCGCGCCGCCCGCGTATCCGCCAATGAGTGCGTGCGAACTTGAGGTTGGAAGTCCGAGATACCAAGTAATTAAATTCCAGATAATCGCGCCCAAAAGTCCGGCGAGCAAAACATACAGCCTGTAATCTTCGGCAATCGCGCTGATGTTGACCATATCGCCGCCGATTGTTTTAGCGACGGCTGTTCCAAACACGGCAAAAGCGATAAAGTTGAAAAAAGCCGCCCACGCCACCGCCACGCCCGGCGATAAAACCCGCGTTGCAACCACTGTCGCAATTGAATTTGCCGCGTCGTGAAAGCCGTTCACATAGTCGAAAATCAGCGCGATTATGATAATAAAAATGACTAATCCTAAAGTCAGCGATTGAGCGTCCATAAATTAAGTGGTAAGTGGTAAGTGGTAAATGGTAAGTGGAAGAACAAATTACACTTTCCACTTACCATTTACCACTTACCACTAATTTAGTTGTGTTTCAGAACAATGCTTTCGATGATATTGGCAACGCTTTCGCAGCGGTCGGTCGCGTTTTCCAAAATTTCGTAAAGTTCTTTCCATTTAATAAGACGAATCGGGTCGGTTTCCTTTTGAAAAAGTTCACCGATGGCGCGAAAATAAATATCGTCGGCTTCGTTTTCCAATCGATGGATTTCGACAATATGCTGGTTCATTCCGTTTGGTTTTTTGAGCATCGAAACTGCCGAATGTATCTCCATCGCCAAACCTTGAATAACTTTGGCAAGACCTTTGGCATGGTCGCTGATTTCGTGAATGTCATACATCACAATGGCGCGCGCGCCCGCGTCAATATAATCGCAAACATCATCAAGCGCAACCGAAAGCGTGAAAATATCTTCGCGGTCAAACGGCGTGATAAACGATTTATTAAGTTTGGTTGTTACCAGATGCGTCAGTTCGTCGCAGGCGTGTTCCGCGTCTTTGATGCGCTTTGTGTGCGCTTCAAAATTCTCGCGCTTGTCCTGCAGCATCTCGACAAGTATGTTTGAAGCCTCTTGAATTTTCTCGGTCATCTGCGAAAAAAAGACAAAATACTCGTCTTCTCGCGGCAATAAACTAAAAGCCATTTTTTTTGAATCTCCGTTAAATTTGGAATTGAAGAAATTAAATATAACGGAATAAAAACGGCTTGTCTATTGAAAGCAAATTTTATTGCCGGGAGGCGGGCAAAATCAAATTTTCGGGCTGTGTTTGATAAAAGCGGCTTCCCTTAAATAAACATTTAGTTCGCAGATGTCTTTGACATAATCGCCGATGCGCTCGATGTGTTTGGCGACAAAAAGAAGTTGGGCGGCACTCGCCGTAGTCGAAGGATTGTCTATCATTATCTCAATCAACTCATTAAAAACACGCTTATAACTTGCATCAATTTTTTGGTCCTGCTTGATGATTTCGCGTGAAAGCGCGGCATCTTCCGTTGTAAAAGCGTCCAGCGCGGTTCTGAGCATTTCCGCTGCGTTCTGCGCCATCGCGGGCAAATCTATGTAGCTTTTCAGTTGCGGTTCGTCGTTGATTCTTATTGCGGCATCGGCAATGTTTGTCGCGTGGTCGGCGATGCGTTCAAGAATCGGCGTAATTTTCGCCACCGAAATAACAAACCGCAAATCGTGCGCGGCAGGCTGCTGAAGAGCAAGAATCTCGACGCTCAAACGGTCAATTTCGAGTTCCATTTGATTGATAATTTTATCTTCTTCCAAAACCTTTCTGGCTAAGTCGCTGTCGCGTTCCGTCAAAGACTGCATGGCGCGGTGGAGTGCTTTTTCGGTCATGCCGCCAAGCAAGAGAAGTTTGTCGCGCAAAAGGTCGAGTTGTTGGTCTATAATTCGATGTTCCATTTTCTATAATTTATCACATTCCAAAAGCGAAAACATAAGTTCCGAGTTTCAAGTTAGATTGAATTCCAAGCCCAACTTGAAACTCTCAGCCAAATCTGCCCGTTATGTAATCTTCCGTCAATCGTTCGTCCGGGTTGGTGAACATTTTTTGCGTGGCGTTGTATTCAACCAATTTGCCCAACATAAAAAACGCCGTTCTGTCGGAAACCCGCGCCGCTTGCTGCATATTATGCGTTACGATGACGATTGTATATTGCTTTTTTAATTCAACGATGAGTTCTTCGATTTTCTGTGTCGCAATCGGGTCGAGCGCGGAAGCCGGTTCGTCCATCAAAATAACTTCCGGCTGAACGGCAAGCGCACGGGCAATACATAGACGCTGCTGCTGTCCGCCCGAAAGTCCGAAAGCCGAGGTGTTCAAGCGGTCTTTCACCTCGTCCCAAAGTGCCGCGTCGTGCAGAGCTTTTCCAACTTTTTGTTCCAAATCAGCTTTGTTTTCATACATTCGGTTGATGCGAATGCCGTATGCGATGTTTTCAAAAATTGATTTCGGAAACGGATTTGATTTCTGAAAAACCATCCCGACTTTGCGGCGCAAAGCAACGACATCAGTATTCGGCGCGTAAATATCTTTGCCGTCAATCAAGACCGTTCCGTCAGCTTTGGCAATCGGAATCGTATCGTTCATCCGGTTAAGCGTCCGCAAAAACGTGGATTTTCCGCAACCCGACGGACCGATAAAGGCGACGACTTGGCGTTCGGGAATTTCGAGCGTGATGTCATGTAAGGCTTGCTCTTTGCCGTAATAGAAATTTAGATTTGAAATGCTGATTTTACTTTCCATAATCTCAAATAATTTACTTTAGCCACGAATTACACAAATAAAACGAATTAAAAAATTATTCGTGAAATTTGTGTAATTCGTGGCTAAAACCGCTTGCGCGTCAAAAACCGAACCAATATATTGATAGCCAAAATAAGCGTTATCAAAATAAGCGTCGCCGCCCACGCCATTTTATGTTCAACATCAAACGGTCCGGTCGCGTAATTGTAAATCTGCACGGTCAGAGATGCCATCGGTTGGTCGTAAAAGTAATTGTAAAAACGGCTGTTCAATGCCGTGAAAAGAAGCGGCGCGGTTTCGCCCGAAATTCGTGCAATTGCCAACATCGCGCCCGTCGTAATTCCCGTCGAAGCGGCGGGCAGCACAATATTCCACGTTACGCGCCACTGCGGTGCGCCGAGTGCAAGCGCGGCTTCGCGCATCGAATCCGGCACAAGCCGTATCATTTCTTCAGTTGTCCGCGCCACAATCGGAATCATAATTATCGCCAGCGCGAGTCCGCCCGCAAGTCCCGATTGTCTGCCCATCGGCAGGACAACCAACGTATAAATAAAAATTCCGACAATAATTGACGGCACACCGATTAACGTATCAGCCAAAAACCGCACAGTTTTGCCGAACAAATTTTCACCGAATTCCGCCAGATAAACGCCCGCGCCGATGCCGATTGGCAAACCGATAACGCACGCTAGCAGCGTCATCAAAACTGAACCGACAATCGCGTTGCCGATGCCGCCGCCTTCGCCGACAGGTTTCGGCGTATCAACCAAAAATTGCAGATTGATAGACGCGATGCCGCGCACAAAAATATACGAGAGAATTATCAGCAAAACCGCAATTGCAAAAAATGCACACACGGCGGTTATCGTCGTCGTCAAACTGCTGACGATTTTTCTTCGGCGATGTAATGATTCTTTATTCGACATTAGGCGTGCATTCTTTTTCCGACTCTCGCAACAAGCAGTTTGGCGAAAGCATTGACGACAAATGTAACAAGAAATAAAACCAAACCCATTTCGATTAGTGCGCTCAGATAAAATTCATCGGTTGCATCGGCAAAATTTGCTGCGAGAACCGAAGCGATTGTGTAAGCCGGCTCAAAAAGCGATGCCGAGATTTGCGGCGAATTTCCAATCACCATCGTAATCGCCATCGTTTCGCCCAGTGCGCGTCCTAATCCCAAAATAACTGCGCCGGCAATTCCCGAAGCGGCATTGCCAAGAACAATTTGCGTCGTTTCCCACTTAGTTGCGCCGAGCGCGAGTGCGGCTTCGCGTTGCTGTGTCGGAACAACTTCCAGAATATCGCGCACAACTGCCGTGATAATTGGCGTAATCATTAAAGCCAAAATAATCCCGCCCGTCAGCATTCCGATTCCGGTCAAACGACCTTGAAAAAACGGTAGCCAGCCAAAGTATTTTTCGAGAAAAACGCCCAAATAATCGCGGACAAACGGCGCAAGCACGAAAATTCCCCAAAGTCCGTAGACAACAGACGGAATTGCCGCTAGAAGTTCGACCATAAAGCCGACCGGCGTAGCAATTTTTTTTGGTGCTTGTTCGACTAAAAAGACAGCGATGCCAAGCGAAATCGGCACGGCAATAATTAAAGCAAGGACGGAAGAAACAATTGTGCCGTAAATAAAAGGAAGTGCGCCAAAGATACTATCCGCAGGTTTCCATTCGCGTCCAATCAGAAAACTCAAACCGAAACTCTTAATCGTCGGCAAAGCGTTCCACACCATTATAAAAACCATCGTTACCATGATTAGTAAAATAATCGCGGCAGTAATAACCAAAATAGTGCGAAATACCTTATCGCCGATTGTGCCTGTCTGTGCCAAAATAATTTCTCCGAATCTTTTGCGTTCTTTATTTTAGATATATTACGAAGATGAATTAGCCGCAAATTTACGCGGCTAAACGCAGATTATCCTTCCTGAATCCGTATTTGTTTGTAGCTCATTCCCAAACAGACTATTGACGCAAAGGTTTTCCGCCGCTTGTCATTGAATTGATTTTGGCTTCGGCTTTTCTGACAACCTCGTCCGGCAAAGGCGCGTAATGTAAATCTTTGGTGAATTTTTCGCCATCGTGAATTGCCCACCATAAAAAGTCTGCCAATGCCTTTCCTTTTGCCGCATCTCTTTGGTCTTTATAAGCCAAAACATATACAATACCGGAAATCGGATAAGCATCTGCGCCCTCAGCATTGGTGATTTCAAAGCGCAAATCATCGGGCATTTTTGAAGCCATTGCGGCGGCGGCACTTGATACCGTTTCGTCGTTTGGTTCGATATAGCTGCCGGAACTGTTTTTCACCAAAGCGGTTGGCAGATTGTTGGCTTTGGCAAAAGTCAATTCGACGTAACCGATAGCATTTGGGGTTTGTTTAACTTGTCCCATCACGCCTTCATTGCCCTTGCCGCCTAGTCCAACGCCTTGCGGAAGCTGCGGATTTTTAGTTCTGCCGATTTTTTCCTTCCATTCAGGATTTGTTTTAGAAAGAAAATCAGTAAAGATGTCGGATGTTCCGCTGCCGTCAGCGCGAAAAACCGGAACAATGTCTGTGGCAGGTAATTGCACATTGGGATTCTCTCTTTTTATTTTTTCATCGTCCCATTTTTTAATTTTCCCTAAATAAATGTCGGCAATTAACTCCGGCGAAAGCCGCAGAGGTTGTTTTACGCTTTCCAAATTGTAAGTTATGACAACCGCTCCCAAAACAACCGGAATATGAATGATTTCGTCGGGTGCCTGTTTTAACTCGTCATCGGTCATTGCTGCATCGGAAGCTCCGAACTCAGCCGTTTGGTTTTGAATTGTCTTAATACCTGCGCCCGAACCGGTTGATTGATAATCAATCCTGATATTCGGATTAAGTTTTCCGTATTCGCTCGTCCATTTGTCCATCATTGGTTTTACGAATGTCGAACCCGAACCTTGCAGACGAATTGCGCCGCCGCTGTTTGTTGTGCCGTTACTTTGACCGACGGGCTGACCGCTGCACGCCAAGCCTAAAGCGACTATGAAAATCAAAAATATTCCGATAATTTTATTACTTAAAATAGTTTTTATAAACATTAAATTCTCCTAAGAAACTTAAACAAAATAATATCTTTAACTGCGTTTGAGTTTTGATAAATAGTTAAAGTTGAAGAGTGCGTAAGAATAGATTATACCGACAAGTTGCTTATTGGTAATTTTTCAGTCCGAAAATTTAACATTTATTTAACATCGGTCAATTTAACAAATTTTTATTCTTGGTCTAACATAAAACATCCGCGAAAAAAATCAGCCGTAATTTACTTTTTTTGGACAAATGTATTTTTAACGCAACAATTTTGACAGCGAAGGAAAAATATGGACCTAATAAATGAACTCAGCAACGAACTTGCATTGGCATTTTTGGTTGAAAAAAAATACGCCGAAAAGGTAAATACGAGCGATGTTTTGGCTTTGATTGGCAAAATCAAAGAAGTTCTGCAACCGCTTTCGGCAAAAAAAAATTACGGTGAAAAACTGTCAGGTATTGAAAAAACCGCACATTTTGGCATTCATTAAACCATTTGGTGTAAAATTTAAAAAACTTTTTAAGTCGGATGTATTAAATCCAATAATCATCTTTTTACTCTAAACAATCTCCGAATCAAAATAATAATTTCACTATAAACCTACTATTCTGCCTCTATTTGCTAGCTTTCGCTTTATCAGGATTAGTAGTTTTCGGCAAACTTAAATCACCTTGTTTTTCATCTTAATGTAGCGTTTGGCACGTACGTTGCTTTATTTTACAGCAATGATTAGTAGTAAGAAAATAATACAAACATTTGAGAGGAAAGAGATGAAAAAAATTAATTTAGGCAGAAATTTCGCGGCTTTGGTACTGGCTTGGACAATGTTGATGTTGCCGCTGGCGGCAATCGGGCAAACACGCATTTCAATACCGAAAAATAAGTATTCGATTCAGGATGAAATCAAAATTGGACAACAAGTATCGCGGGAAGTCGAACAGCAAATGCCGATTTTGAACGATTCCGAAGCAACGCGTTATGTTCAAGATGTCGGACGACGGCTGGTTAATGCAATTCCGTCGCAATTTCAGCACCCTGGATTTCGCTATCAATTTAAAATCGTTAATGCCAGTGATATTAACGCCTTCGCGCTTCCGGGCGGTTATATGTATGTTAATCGCGGAATGATTGAAGCGGCGCGAAGTGAAGGCGAAATGGCGGGAGTGATGGCGCACGAATTAAGTCATGTCGCTTTGCGGCACGGCACGGCGCAGGCAACCGAACAAAGCAAACCGCTTAACCAAATTCTCGGCATCGGCGCAGTATTAGGCGGCGCGATTTTAGGCGGACAAACCGGTGCACAACTCGGACAAATTTTTGCACAAGGTTATTTCACGCGCTTTAGCCGCAAATACGAAACACAAGCCGACACGCTCGGCGCACAGATTATGGCGCGTGCCGGTTATGACCCGCATGATTTGGCAAATATGTTCAGAACAATTGAGCGGCAAAGCGGCGGAAACCGCGCTCCCGAATTTTTGAGCAGTCATCCGAATCCGGCGAATCGTTATGAAAATATCAATCGTGAAGCGCAGCTTCTTCGGGTTTCGCCGAATGCGATTCAGAACACGCGCCAATTTGAGCTTGTTCAGAGCAGATTGGCGAGAATGCCGCGCGCTCAATCAATGGCGCAAATCGAGCAAAATGCTCAAAGAAATCCGCAGGGACGCACGAATCCGACTACCAATGGCAGATACGAAAATCGTGTTGAACTACCATCTTCGCAGACTCGTTCCTACACGGGCGGAAACTTTTTGCGCGTCAGTGTGCCGAACAACTGGCAGGTTTTTGAAACGCAAGACAGCGTAACCTTTGCTCCACAAGGCGCGTATGGTAATAACGGTATCACGCACGGTGCATTGGTTGGCGTAACTCAAACAAGAAGTAGAGATTTGGGACAGGCAACCCAAGAATATGTGAACAGTCTTTTGCAAAATCAAAGTAACAGTTATTTGCGCCAGCAATCAAATTTTTCGCGCACTTCAATTGACGGCAGAAACGCTTATGCCACCGTTTTGTCGGGACGTTCGCCGATTACGGGCAGAACCGAAGTTGTAAATTTATACACGACACAACTTAGCAACGGCAGTTTGCTTTACATTGCGATGGTTGCGCCGCAAGACGTATCTTCAAGGTATAATAACGCTTTCCGTAATTTAATTCGTTCGGCTCAAATAAACGATAGATAGTCGGAAAACAAAAACTATCGATGGCGAAAGGAGATTTTCGGATTCCTTTCGCTTTTTTATTTGATTTTTTCAAACATTGCCCGAAAAACAGGCAAACCCTTTTCTTCAACAGCCGTTTCTCTTTCGGTTTTGACGGGAAAAGGGTTTTCTGAATTTTCGACTTCACGCAAATTCTTATTTCCGCGAAAAATCGCAAACATCTCTCCCGCCAGAAAATCAACATCAGTTTGAATAAAAATCCTTCCCGAAGTTTTCAAATGTTCAACGACGGTTTTAACCAGATTATCTTTGACCATTCGGCGTTTGGCGTGTTTCTTTTTATACCACGGGTCGGGAAATTGAATCGTTACGGTTTCCAAAAGATTGGCGGGAAGTTTTTCAAGCAGTTTGTCAAGCGCAATTGTCGCGTTGCAAAATTCGTAATACAAATTTGTTAAATTTGCTTCTTTCGCAAGACGATTGGCTTCTTCGACCAAAGGCTCACGAATTTCTACACCGAGAAAGTTTTGATGCTGTTCAATCTCCGCCATTTTCAATAAAAAACGCCCGCGCGCCGCACCGATATCGAGATACAAAGGCAAATTCGGATTAGCAAAAATCCTCTCAATTTCCAAAGGTTTCGGTGTAAAACGATAATACGGCGCAAGCGGATTGACGTGCTGATGGACGCGGATTCTCGGCATATTTTAAAAGGATAAAGGATGAAGGCAAAAGGATAAAGTCGTGTAAATAATCATGCTTGTATAACTCTTAACAGTAACAAAATACTAAATAAACAGGTCAAGATAAAAATTCCAAGCGCGATTACGCCGATGATTTTTGTAAAATTGCTTACATTGCGCGGATTTTTGTGCAAATCTCGCGGAACTTGAACAAATCCGTAAATCGCACCGACGATTAAACCGCCGAGATGCGCGAAATTGTCAACGACTTGATAAGCGACCAGCCCGAAAGCGGCGATAAATCCGATATTGACCAGCATACTTTTAAGAAAATCGGGCGAAAGCTGTTGTCTGCGCCGATAACCATAGACGGCTAAATAGCCAATCAAACCCATAATTCCGCCCGACGCGCCGATCGATGCAGCGTCGGGCATAAAATATAAACTCGTCAATCCGCCGCCGATAATTGCCAGCAGAAAAACAACTGTCAGATGTGCGCGGTTTGAAAGATATTCGATGAGGCTGCCAAAACCGTAAAGCGCGTAACCGTTAAAAAAGATGTGCAGAAATCCGCCGTGCAGAGCCGCGCCGGTTAAGATTCGCCAATATTGATGGTTTTCCCAAATGTAAGGCTTAACTAATCCCGCAATTTCAACCGATTCATCTAAACCGGCATAATTTTGCGTTATCGTTACGGCGATAATACAGCCGACTAAAATATAGGAATAATACGGCGTTGTACTAACGGATTGACGCGCAAATTCAATTGCTTCGGGCGACGGAATCAAATCTTCAAACTTTAATTTTTTCGCGTAATATAAACCCCAAATGCCGACCGCGAGAAAGAAAATACCGAGCAGAAAATAAAGGTTGCGAAACAAAAAATAAAACACGCTTTTGCCCGCCGCGTCCTCCATGTATTCCGGAAAATAATTTACCGCCAGCCAAATCGCCGCGAAACTGCCAGCGATTGCAAATATACCGAAACCGATTGCCCACCACGAACGCGCCCGAATCGCCGCTTTTCGCTCTTGCAGGTATTCTTCAGGCGTTATTTGCCGCTTGTCCTCGTTTGATTCTTCGTATTGTAAAGACATAAAAATAAACTACACAGACGAGATTTATTACTGCTTGAGTTCTAAAAATAACTTTTATGTTTCGTTCACTGTTTGCAATTTTTTGCTTCTTCCTCATTATTCACCGGCGCAAGCATATTAGCGACAATTCCTTTGCTTTTGCTGTGTTCCAAGATGTGTTTATACAAAACCGTCAGCAGCGCGACAATCGGAATCGCAAGAAAAACGCCCGGAATGCCCGCCACTTGTTCGCCCGCCAACACCGATAAAATAACCGCCAGCGGATGTAGATGAATTCCTTCGCGGACAATTCGCGGATACGTAACGTAATCGTGAACGACGCGCAAAACGCCTAAAAAGATAGCGACATAAATTGCTTCCCAAGTTGATTCGAGCGCAGCGACAGTAATAACGATAACCGCGATGGTCAGTGGTCCGAGAAGCGGAATAAATTCAAAAATTCCCGCCAAAACGCCGAGCAGGAGCGCGTAATTGACACCAAGAACATAAAAGGCAACTGTGCAGAGCGTCCCGATTAAAACGCAGGAAATAAGCTGAGCGCGGACGTAAGCGGCAAGCGTCGTATTAACATCGTGAATGATAGATTCCATTCGCGCCCGCCAATCGCCGCTTGGAAAAACCCGCAAAACCGAAACACGGAACAGATTAGCATCTTTGAGAAAGAAAAACGCCAAAATCGGAACTAAAATCAGCCACGGAACATAATAGATAAGAGCTATCAGAAAATTCGTAATTTCCGAACCGATTGCGCCGACGACAGAGGTCGCTTTCTCGTTGATTTGCGTCTGCACGGTTTCGGGAATTTGGTAACTTCTAAAACGGGTGCTGAGGTCCCGAAATCCGGTTTGAAGCGAACTCGCATATTCCGGCAAACTAATCGAAAATTGTCTGGCTTGTTCAACTACCAACGGAGTCAGCACGGCGATTGAAACGCCCAAAGTTAGAAAAACAATCAAATAAGCTGTGGCAATCGCCAACGGGCGCGGCATATATTTATCTTGCGGCGTGTTCTCGAACGGACGGCGAATTAGCTCGACCAGCGGTTTTATCAGATACGCGAAAAAGACTGACAAAACAATCATAAAAAACAGATAGGTCAGCGCGGAGATAAGGTTGGTTAAAAATCCTGCAACAGCCAAAATCAATAGCGTAACTAAAACGACGCGCACGATTGAACGCACCGGCGGCGTTGATGAATCGAAAACGATGTTTTGCGCCGGTTGTCCGACCTCAACTTCTTCTTCGTCTTCACCGGCGACCATTTTAATTGTGTCGGTTATTTTGTTATCAGCCATAATTTTATTATTTTCCCTTGATTCTAAACTTAGATACGATATTACTTCAATTGTTTCGGGGTCGAATAATCTTCGACGTTAAATCGTTTTCGCAAGGTTTCCAAATTTTCAGGCGGAAATTCATAGCCGGAACCGGTAATAACGGCTTTATCGCCGTCGGACAAAATAAAACGATTGGTAACAGGCGGCGAATTTGCCTTTAAATAGGTTTTGTCTTCACCGTCTAAAACGCCGCCGTCCTTGCGCCGAAAAACAAAGATATAATCGAAATTGGCGGTTTTCATTGTTTCCAAATCTCTTTCAAAATCCGAAATTTTGTTTTCGGACATTTGATTTGCTGTCGTTTTATTCGCCTTTAACGACGGACTTTCGCAAGCAAAACTTAAACAAACCAAAACTGTCAGACAAAAAAGCAGAAAATTGCGCAAAATCTTTTTCGTCGCGCTGTGTTTAATTTTATTCAAATTCATTTGCCGGTTTTTTTTCATCATTTTGTGTCGTCCTCATTATTCGCCATCGGTTGGCGGTTCGCCTTTTGTATCGCGGATTCTTAGAATTATCGCCTCGTCATCCTCGTAAGCTGTTTCGCACCAGCCGCTTTTCAAACAGTTGGCGATGAAATCCACGTTGTCTTTGGCTTCGGAGAAAATAAATCTCGCGCCGAATTTTTCGCGGATAATCGGTGCCGGATCGTCAATTTTGCCGGAATTTATTTGCTCGGTAAGTTTGTAAAGTTCGGGATTTTCTGAATAAAGATAATTCGGGTCGAGTCCCCAAACGTAATTGTGTTTCGTGTCGTAGAAAAACATTTTCGGGAAATTGTCCCAGTTGCAGTTGTAAATTCTTTCGCCTTCGGGAATATTTTCGACTGCCCAATCCATTGCGCGTTGATATTTGGCGTTAGCTTCGTTGTCCCTGATTGATGACATCAAACCTTCTTGTTTGATGCTGAAAAATGCCCGCAAACCGACCGTGTTGCGCCAGTTTTCTCCTGCCCAGGTTGTAGTGTCTATGCCGACGAAATAGAAAAACATCATGACAACGAGAACAAATCCGATAAAACCGGCGGCGATATTTTTCCACAAAATAATTCGTTCATTTTTATCTTTGTCGGGAAAAGGTTCGGTTTCGCGTTTGGAATTTTCGGACAGCCGTCGGCGGAAAGCGAAAAACGCCTGCCAGCTAAAGGCGGCAAAGAGAATCGCAAACGGCGGAAAATATTCGGCGATGCGTTTAGATTTGAAGACCCAAACAAACAAAACGGAAGTGAAAATCAGAAAAAACGTCGCTTTTTCTGGTAATTTATCCGCTTTCGGCGTGAACAAAATATAGCCGACCAGCATTGCAATAAACGCGACGGTCAGATGTGTTAGTAACTGCCAGCCATCATACGGATACCATTCACCGCCAACCGCAACTGGATAATCGCTCGTAAATTTCGTAAAGAAATGTTCGGAAAAAAGTTTTAGATTATCGGGAAAATACGGGTTGATAATGTTTCCCAGAATCATTCCGCCAAAAGTATAGGCAAGCGGTTTCCATTCAAATCTGTGCTCGTTCCAAGCAATAATTAAAGCCCAGATTACAGCCGCGCCGAAAAGTATCGGGTAAAGGCTGTAAGTCCAGACAAAAATAAACATGAGCGGCAAAAGCCAGACGTATTTGCGCTCAAAAAGCAGGTAAATTCCGGCAATCGTGTAAAAAATCGTCAGCGGCGGAGCTTTCGCCATATTCATTCGGTAAAAGAACGGATTAGCGCACGTCAAAAGCGCGGCTAACCACAAAAGCAGATAATCTATCTGGTAGCGGAACATCAGCCAATAAACCGAAAAAATCGCCAGACTGCCATAGAAAACCGCCGCGGCTTTCGCCGCCATCACCGGCTCGAAAAACCATAAAAACGGAATCTGCAAAAGATGAAAAAGGAAATGATGGTCGGCGTAATCATTTGGATTTAAAACAGTTAAAGGCAGCCAAGTAAATTCCGGCAGCCATTCGAAATGTTTGAAATTTTCCCAGAGAAGCCAGCTCCAGCGAATATGATAATAGCCGTCCCAATCGCCGCAGCAGATCGCCTGTGTCGAAAACTGCAAGAGCGACATTATTAAAAAGATGGCAAATAAACCAAAAATCAGATAAACCCAACGAATCGCTTCGTCCGTGCCGAACCATTCTTTCCAAGTTAGCTCGGTGGTTTCGGATGTTGCTGCGGACGTTTCAACAGATTTCTCGACCGTTGTTTTTTCGGGTTGTGCCTTAAAAATTTCTTCCATTGTTGATGCCTTTTTTATGAAAAACCGATTGCGGGTAAAAAGATGAATTCATTGAAAAAAATATCACGAAATCAGGATAAATATCTAATCGAAATATGAAGTAAGCAATGGCAGCAAAAAGTTTTTCGGAAAGCACATTTGCTAATCTAAAATCTAAAATGTAAAAATCTAAAATTCAGCTATGTATCCAAAAGGAAATTTAACAATTGCCGCTTCGCACGGACAGCTCGAAGCGATTTTGAAAGAGCCGACCGGCGAAATTCGCGGCGTTGCGCTCGTCTGTCATCCGCATCCGCTCGGACAAGGCACGATGCACAATAAAGTCGTTTATCGGGCGGCGGCAGGTTTGCTCGATGCCGGACTTGTCGCTTTGCGCTTTAATTTTCGCGGCGTCGGCGCGTCGTCCGGCGAACACGACGACGGCAACGGTGAAAAAGACGACGTTAAAGATGCTTTAGCTTATTTGAGCAAAAATTATCCGAATCAAGAAATAACTTTGGCGGGATTTTCATTCGGTTCGCGGGTTGGCGGCGAAGTCGCGCTCGACGATAAAAGAGTTGTGCGTCTTATCAGCATCGGCACGCCGGTTGATAAATATGATTTTTCTTACCTAAAGAACTGCCGCAAGCCAATTCTTTTTGTTCACGGCGACGAGGACGAATTTGGCTCGCTTGAAAACCTGAATGCGCTGGTCACACAAATTGCCGAAAATACTGATGCGAAATTGATTGTTTTTCAAAACTGCGGACATTTTTTCGACAATCACCTCGAACAATTGAAAAATGCAATTTATGATTGGACATTAGAAAAGATTTCTGAATAAATTTTATCTTTCCGCAGAATAGGAGAATGTAGAATGCAAAGTGGAAAGTGGAAAATTCAAAAATCCGGCATTTTCCGTTTTCCGTTCTCCATTTTACATTTCTCCGCGCCTCTGCGGAGAAATAAAAATTAAAAGTTGAAATGGAACAAGAAGAACAAGAAAAACAAGCCGAAAGACTGCGGAATGCGGCGATTCGCATTACGATGATGCCGCGCGACACAAACGCGCACGGCACGGTTTTCGGCGGAATTATTTTAAGCTACATTGATATTGCGGGCGGCGTTGAAGCTGTCCGAAACACGCATCACGACCGTTTTGTTACGGTGGCGATAAAGGAAGTTATTTTTCACGAACCGGTTTTTGTCGGCGACCTGGTAAGTTTCTATGCGCAGACGGTTAAAGTCGGCAGCACTTCTATCACAATTCGCGTCGTCGTCGAAGCCGAACGTTTCGGCTCGCACGGTCAATCGGTGCGCGTTACGGAAGCAGAAGTTGTTTACGTCGCTATCAATCAATACCGCGAAAAAGTGAAAATCGGGAAATAACTTTCGTTAATTTTTCATTTTTCATTTTTCATTTTTGACTCCGATGAATTCGCTGAACACCGCATCGCTGATTAATCTTTTAGGCTTTACGGTTGGAGTCGCGCTTTACGCGCTTCTGCTGATGATGGTTGTGCGCCATCGCAAATCAAAGGACAAATTCCCGTTTGATTTACTGCTTTTTGCAACGGCTGTTCTGGGACTTCTCTGGAATATCGGCGAACTTTCCGTTTTTATCTGGCAGGATTTTGGCATCGGGCAGGTTGCGCCCGTTTTGCTGGCAATTTCTTATTCGTCTCTTGGATTTTTGCCGTCGGTGGTTGTTCATTCGGCTTGGAAAAATTCCGAAAGCGAAAATCCGTTGGCGCGTCTGCTCACCTTTGCCGCTTATGGTTTGAGTATTCTGGCAAGTTTATTTCACTTGCAATCGGCGATTTTTTTCGATGCTGCGCCGTCGAGTTTGGCTCTGCAGATTCTCACTTTCGGTGCGCTTGCGCTTCTCGGCGGTTTGCTGATTTTTAATTTTAAACAAATGCTTGAAAATAAAACCGTGTGGATTACGGCGTTGCTGGTTTTTGCAGTTTCGGCATTGCATCTGAGTTCGCAAAATGAAGGAAATTCGTGGCTCGTCGAACTCATCGCGCATCAATCTTCCTTGCCGCTCGCGCTGGCAATTCTGCTTCAGGATTACCGTTTCGCGTTTGCCGACCTTTTTCTCAAACGCGCCTTATCGCTGATGCTGCTCGCTTCGCTGGCTTTCGGGCTTTATGTTTTTGTCGCTGTTCCGCTGCTGGCGTGGCATGAAACGCACGACCGAAACGACGTGCAGGCGGCAGTCATCGTTTTAACTTTATGGATGACAACGGCATTGATTTATCCGGCGTTGCACAAGTTTGCCGTGCTGCTGGTTGATAAAATTATCCTGCGGCGGTTTGATTACGGAAAACTTCAGCTTGAAATAGCGAAAATTGTCGAAAAGCAGGAAACGGCTGAAGATGTTTTGAATGAAGTTTGCGGCAGACTCTCGGCGGCTTTGACGGCGAAAAATGCGGTTTGGACGCAAACGCGGGAAACCGAAATAAATGGTAAGCTCTCGTCGGTTAATTTTACGCCGAACAGCGCGGAAATTTTTGTTCCAACGGTTGAATCGCCATTTTATCAAATCAATTTGGGCGATTTTTCGGGCGGTCGCCGTCTGCTTTCCGATGAAATCGAAATGCTCGAAGCGGCTGCGCTTTTGACGGCGCGGCGGATTGACAATCTGCGCGTTACGCACGAGCGTTTTGAGCAGGAAATCAAAGCGCAGGAGTTTAGCAAACTTGCCACCGAAGCCCAACTTCGCGCACTTCGCGCCCAAATCAATCCGCATTTTTTGTTTAATGCGTTGACGACTATCGGCTATCTGATAAATACTGCGCCGGAAAAAGCCTTTGCCACGTTAATGAAACTGACGCAGCTTCTGCGCGGAGTTTTAAAGACAAGCGGTGAATTCTCAACTCTGGGCGAAGAAATCAATCTTATTGAATCTTATCTGGAAATTGAACGCGCCCGTTTTGAAGAACGCTTAAAAGTGAAGATTGAAATTCCGAAAGAACTGGAAAAAGTGCGCGTGCCTGCGCTGATTTTGCAGCCTTTGGTTGAAAACGCCGTAAAACACGGTATTTCAAAGGCAAAAGGCGGCGGCGAAGTTTGTATTTCCGCCAGATTGGAAAACGAAAAAGATGCGGTTTTTTTAAAATTGTCCGTTTTCGATTCGGGTGCGGGCGCAGCCGATAACAAACTTCTTCAAGCCCGCAAAAAAGGTGTCGGCTTAGATAATATCGAACAAAGACTTGTTTCTTATTACGGAAAGACGGCGCGTCTGCAGATTGAAAGCGAAATCGGAAAAGGAACTACGGCGGAAATTAGATTTCAAATTTCCGATTCTAAATCTCAAAAAAACCGTTTTAATGCTTAATAGTTTTTTAAGGCTTTACTGCATAAATTAGAAGTTATCTCAAAAATAGATTCGAGCATTTGGAGTTCAAACTAAAGGTTGGCTTTTTGTTGATAAACCAGCTAACTAAAGTTGAAACCCAGAACTTACTTTTGTATTTTTGAGATAGCTTTTAGCGTTGCAGCTAAACTACTTATTTCTGCACAGCCGTCAATTTATTTTCATTTGAACACTTTAGATTCAAACTAATAAAATCATTGGCGTTTTTGAAGATGTCTTTTTGAAAACGCAGCGGATAAGAGTGTCCAAAGTCATAAAAATATCCTTTTACCGGAATGGCTTGATTTACCGCTTCATCAAAAATTGCTTTTCCTCCAAAAACAGGCGTGAGATGCTTTAATCCTAAATAAAAACCTTTGTCAAACGGCACAATTAAATCTTCGCTGCCGTGAACAATCATGAGCGGAACTTTGTCGCCGCCTTTAAGATAAGCTAAATCGTAAATTGCGCCCGAAAAACTGATTACGCCTTTAATTTTTTCTTTTTTCTCCAGTTCGCCGTATGTTTTGAGCAAATCCTTCGGAACTTCTTCATTATCCAGAAAAGCAGCGTGAAGAACGGTTATCGCGCCCGCGCTTGCCCCGATGAGAAATACATTTCCAGTATCAACGCCGAATTTTTCCGCATTTTCAAAAATATATTTAATTGCTTCACGAACATTCTGTGTAGCTCTGTATTGCGTTTCTCTTAATTTTTCGTCATTAATTTTGGGCAGATTAAAATCTAAGGGCGAAGTAAGACGATATTGAATCGAAGCGGTAATAAAACCTTGCGAAATAAAGTTTGGCGTTAAAATATTTTCGCTGTATTTAACATAACACGGCTCAAAAGGACAAAAATCAACAAAACCGCCGCCGTGAACGCCGATTATCAAAGGTCTTTTTTTGTTCGGCAAATTGTCAACCGGACGCACCAAACCGATCTGAAGCTGTTTTTCTTTTCCCTTTTCGCTTAAATACTGTTTATAAACGTATTTCTCCAATTTGCCCGCCGTCGGAATTGTCTTCGCATTTTGGCAGAAGGCTTGCGAATACGCCTGCAGATTCGCGCAAAACAGCAAAATTAAAAAAACTATAAAATTTCTTATCATTTTTTTGGTGGTTTGCTCGGACGAATTTCGATTTTGCTTGGCAAAGCGCGTGATTCCATATTCAGCAAATCCAAAACTGTTTGTGCAATATCTGCGGGTTGAAGTTGCCAAGATTGTTTTTTGCTCGGCTCATCGCCGCCGAAATGTGTGTTGACCGAACCCGGACAAATATAACTAACTTTGATGTCGTCTTGGCGAACTTCCTGCATCAAGGCTTCGGAAAAACCGTTTAAGCCGAATTTTGATGCGTTATATGCCGCCATTTGCGGATGCGCGTTTTGTCCGGCGAGCGATGAAATATTAAAAATGTAACCGCCGCCGCGCTTTTTTATTAAAGGAATCGCGTAATGACAAGTATAAAAAACGCCGAAAAGATTGGTTTGTAAAGTCTGCTCAAAATCTTCGCTCGACATTTCCTCAACCGTTTTGCCGATAAAACCGACACCGGCATTATTGACCAAAATATCAACGCCGTCGAAAACGCGCACACATTCGTCAAGCATCATTTTTACTTGGCTTTCGCGTTGCACGTCGCAAACTTCGCCGTCAACTTTGCCGTGTTCAGAAAGTTTTTCCAGAGCGCGTTTGATTTCCGCTTTGTCCCGCGCACAGATAAAAACATTTGCGCCCGCTTTGAGCAGAGATTCCGCAATTGCAAAACCGATGCCTTTTGTTCCGCCTGTTATTACGGCAACTTTATTTTTTATATTCATCTTTTAATTTATTCTTTGTTTTCCGCCGCTCTGTCCTTTTTTTTAATCGTCGGCGCGTCTTTTCTCGCCAATTCTTTCCAGAGAATTGTTACGCTTTCGTCAGCTTGTTTTTGGACGATGCGAAAAGCAACAATTATGTCCTTTCGTTTATCAAATGCAAATTCGTTGTAAGTTAAGCCTCTGATTGCCTGAAAATACTTTCCCCGATAGGCAATCGAGCGCAAAACAAAAGTCGTATTTTCAACGGCATATAAGCCGCGTCGGTATAAAAAACCGTTTTTCTTGATTCCTTCAGATAACTGCCGGTCAATTTCTTTAGCTTTTCCATAATCAACTTCCGGCTGAAAATTCACCAAAAACTCCAATCCGTTGGTTTGCGGCGTAACTTTATCGAGCGGCACATCGCCGATATTGACAAAAATTCCGTGCAGAAAAATTCCCGCCGCTTGAAAACTGTTGTCAGTAAAAATTAAATCTGCCAGACGCGGAATCCGATAACTGTCAGTGCGAAAAGAATAAGAAAATCCCGCGCCCGGCATCGTATATTTCAGGCATTCGTCGGTTACCACGACAACTTTTGTGTTTTCGGCACAACCGACATCAGCCGCTAATTTCGTCAATCCGGTCTTCGGTTGACGGAGAAATTCGGCATACTTTTCAAACAATTCGGGCGAGGGAGCAATCTTCTTTAATTCATCTTTGGTCGGCTTCCGGTAAAGCGAGTTAATACTCTGATATACGCTTGCTTGTCGGGAAAATATCTGAGCTTTGGTATTAAAACTCGTCAATAAACACAACAATAAAAGTAAAAAGCACTTTTTCATATAAATTCAGTTGTCTATAATTTTTTCTTCAGAATTTCATTAACAACTTTCGGATTCGCTTTGCCATTTGAAGCCTTCATCGCCTGCCCGACGAAAAAGCCGAAAAGACCTTCTTTGCCGTTGCGATAGGCATCAACTTGATTTTGATTTTTTTCGATAATTTCGTCAACGATTTTCTCAATCGCGCCGGTGTCGGAAACTTGTTCTAAACCTTTTTCCTTAACGAGTTCCCGCGCTGTTTTTCCGTTTTGAAACATTTCTATTAAAACTTCTTTTGCCTGTTTGCCGCTGATTTTCTCCTCGTCCACAAATTTAATGAGTTCCGCCAGATTTTCCGCCGAAACCGGAGACGCGGACGCGGTTTTATCCGCATTGTTCAACTCTCTGGTGAGTTCCGACAAAATCCAGTTTGCCGAAGCCCGCGGATTGTTTGAAGCCATTGCCGTCCGCTCATAAAATTCCGCCAAATCCTTTTCGGAAACAAGCTGCGAAGCGTCGGCAAACGATAAATCGTAATCGCGCATAAATCGTTTAAGCATCGCGTCGGGGAGTTCCGGCATCTCGCTTTTAACTTGCGCGATAAATTCGTTTGAAATAACCAAAGGCTGCAAATCAGGTTCGGGAAAATAGCGATAGTCGTGCGCGTCTTCCTTGGAACGCATAATGCGCGTTTGCTGATTTTTCTCGTCCCACAACCGCGTTTCCTGATTGACAATTTCGCCCGCTTCGTGCGCCGCGATTTGGCGTTCAATCTCAAACTCAATCGCCTTTTGCATAAAACGCACTGAGTTTAGATTTTTTAGTTCGACTTTTGTTCTAAACTCTTTTTCACCAATTTTCCGCACCGAAACATTTGCTTCGCAACGCAGATTTCCTTTTTCCATATCGGCATCACTCGCGCCAATCCACTGCAAAACGCGGCGCACGTGATTAACGTAATCATACGCTTGCCACGACGAGCGAAAATCCGGCGCGGTAACAATTTCGCCGAGCGGAGTTCCGGCGCGGTTGAGGTCAATGTATGAATACTTATCAACTTCCGGCAAACCTTCGTGAACATTTTTGCCCGCATCTTCTTCAAGATGCATCCGCTCGATGCGAATCTTGAGCGGTTTCCAATCTCCGGCGCGTCCGGTTTCATCACGTTCCGCCGTTAAAATTGTCAGTGTCCCGTTTGACGAAAAAGGTTTGTCGTATTGCGAAATCTGATAACCTTTCGGTAAATCGGGATAAAAGTAATTTTTGCGCGAGAAAATCGAAGTTTCATTGATATTCAATCCCAACGCAAGCGCGGCTTTCGCGCCCAAATCAACTACTCTTTCGTTTAAAACCGGCAACGCGCCCGGAAGTCCCAAACAAACCGGACAAGTATTTGCATTCGGCTCGTCGCCGAAACTTGCCGCACACGGGCAGAAAATCTTCGTTTCCGTCGCCAGCTGCGCGTGAATTTCCATTCCGATAATCGCTTCCCAACCGTTTTTCATAATTTACTTAAGTTTTTTTGAAATAAAGGCATTATTTTCTGATTTGCGTTCAACGCCGAAACACACGCTTTCGGTAAATTCGACTTTCTTTGAACAATGCGCGTGTTGTCTATTTTCTCAATCGGTTCGGGGACGAGATAATTTTCTGCTAATTTCCTGTGGTATATATTTTCGGTTCGTTTTCAGCAAAGAAAAAATCGTCAAGAATTTGCTCAACTTTTAAAGACATAAATAATTCCTCTTTCTACTTACTTTCTGGGGTCGAGTACAAACGCTCCCAACTACCATTATTCTGCCATATTTCAATTACCGAATCATGCCAAGTTTCATCGACGGGATTTTCCATCAAATGTTTTACCAAATTGTTAATGCCGACTGGAAACTTCAGTTGAAGTTTAGGTAGAAACTTCAAACCTGAACTTTTTGTAATTTTTCGTGTAGCCTTTATCCATTCTTGTAAGTCATCAATAAAATTTGTATTTGCCGTAAATGAAAGTTGACGTATCAGAAATGGCAAACCTTTAGTCATAACAATATAGTTGTCAGGCACTAGCGCAAAGTAAATCCAATAATCACGCTCGAAAAATAGTTTATCTATCGCGGTAAGGCTGCTTATCGCTATCCAATTAAACGATTTTTCCATTGTCTTTAATTCTATTTTTCTAACATCTCCGTCTTTCCTTGTAGAAAGTCCGTTAAATCCAGAAGTTTTGTTGACCAACTGAATATTACAGCCGCGAAATGTTTCCACAGAACAAACAAGTCCCATACCAACCTTTTCTAAAGTATTCGGATGTATTTCTCTCATTAAACAATCAAATTCTATATCTCTTTAGTGTGAAGCGGCAAACATACTCGAAGGCTCGAATTTCAGTTTCTCAATACTCAACTTCTTCAATTCAAACAACGGCATTCTTTCCGCCAAAAACGGCAGCGTCGCGCCTTCAAAAAACAGATTTACAATTCCCTTTCTAAAACATTCATTTTTCTTGAGAAGCCTGATAACCGTATTGCTCGACCATTCTTTAATACTTTCTAAATCTTCTTTCGGACACCATTTTTCTTTCAAAGTCAATTTGGAAAGCTGCGGATTTTCGGCAACGCGAATCAATGTTATCAAGCGTTTGAGAGATTCATTTGAAAATCCGGTTAAAGTTAACAAAGCATCTAAACCATTTTCTTTTTCGGCAAGAAAATTGGTGAAAATTTCTTTTCTTAATCCTTCGGTTTCAATTTCATTTTTGAGAAGTAAAAGCGATTCTTTAAGTGTAACTAAATATCCTTCATAAGTTTCTGCAAATTCTGTGTTGAAAAAATAGAAAGTGTTTTTCTCAATAACCGTGCGGAATTTTTCTTCAACTGTTTTCATAAATAATTTCCCTTGCCAATTGCGCGTGAATTTCCGCGTCCGTAATTGCTTCCCAACCGTTTTTTATAAAATGTTTCCAGTAAAAAATAAAACGCGAAATTATGTCTTTATCATAATCCGCGTTTCGTATAAATTCAAAGGCTTAAAAAATCCGCTAGTTTTAAAAGCTAAAGCCTTTATTTTGAAAATCTTGTTTATCTCTGTAAGTTTAATTCTAAAAACTCAAACTCAAACCGGCGCGGGCAGTTCTGTCCGCCGTGCGAAAACCGTTTTCGTAATAATCGTAATCAAACAAGTTTTCGATTGTGCCGAAAAGACGAAAACGCAATTTTTCATTGTTTGTCGGAATTTCATAACTTCCCGTCAAATCGGCTTTGCGGTTGCCGTCAAAGCGGTAGATATAAGTTCCGAAAGTCGTGTTGCTGAAAATCGGGGCGAGATAATCGCTTGTGGCGAGAAAATCAAAATTAACAGTCAAACGTTTGATTCTTTGCGTTGCGACCAAAGTAAATTGATGAATTGGAATGCCGAGCGTCTGCAAAATTCTACTTCCCAAAACTTGGGGCACGCGCTGGTCGCTGTTGGTGAAAGTATAAGACGCGAAAACATCAGTCGAACTCGTCGCTTTCACAGTTGCGCTAAATTCCGCGCCGCGAGCGATTCCGCCTTTTGTGTTGAGATAACCGCCGAAAGGTCGCGTGGTTGTGCCGATATTTGCGACGATATTTCCGAAACCGATGGTGTCAATCAAGCGTGTGTAAAAATAAGTCGCTGAAAGTTTGGCGCGATTACTGAAAAGCGTTTGGTCAACGCCGCCGTCAAAAGCGATTGAGCGTTCAGGTTTCAAAAACGGGTCGCCGAGCGCGATAAAATCTTGCGAAAACGAACTGTAAAACGTGCCGAACCTTTCATAGAGCGACGGAACGCGATAGCCGTTGCCGACGTGAGCGCGGATTTTTGTTCCCGTTTGTTCAAAAAAATAAGAAGCCGAACCATCGAAAGTGTAAGCATTCGGCGGATTTTCGAGCGTTAGATTTCTATAAGGCGGATTTGTTGCGCTAAAGGTCGGATTTTCCAGATTGAAGAACTGTGCGCGAAAACCACCGGCGATTTGCAGACGATTGTTGAAAAAACTCAATAAATCCTGCACATAAAGCGTGCTACTTTTTTGTTTGGCGCGGGTTGAAAAATTGTTTGCAATATCAGCGGCAATTCCGTCGTTGCCGAATTTTCCCCATTCGTATTCGTAACCTGCCGTAATCAAATTATGTTCATTCAGCGTCCAATTAAAATGCGTGTTGAGCGTGTGAATCTGCCCGCCAAAAATGCTTGTTTCTTCTCCGCCAAAAGGTTGAAATCCAATGCCCAAAACGCCGTTTGTATTTTTGCGGCTGGTTTTTAAACCTTGATAAGTTGCGTTGAAAATCAAATGATTGTTGATAATTTGATTTAACACTATCTGCCAGTCAAAAAATTGTGATTTTTGAAAATTGTCCGCGTCGTTTGTGTCGGGAATAAATGTCGCGCTGCCAAAATTTAATTGCGAAATCGGCGTTCCGTTGGCGTAGCGATTGAGTTCGGAAGGCGGAAGCGGAATGGCGCGAATAACGTCGGCGTTTGAAACGGGCAAAGTTCCGATTGTGTCAGGGCTTGAATTAAGTTTGACGAAAGCGTCAGAAACGTAAATGCGTCCCGAAATACTTGTTTTTGAAAGCGGTCGATAATCAATTCTACCGTTCGCGTTAGTGTTGTGCGCGTCGTCGTCTTTGTCAATTCCTTCCGAAAAAATCGTGCGCGAAACTCCTAAACTGAAACCGAATTTATCAAATCCGTCGGACGCATTTCCGTGAAATCTTTTGAAACCGAGTCCGCCGCCTTCGCCCAAAAGCGAACCGTGAAAACCATTGCGCGGCTCTTGTGTCCGCAAATCCAAAACTCCGCCGATGGCGTTCGTGCCGTAAAGCGAACTGCCCGAACCACGCAAAACTTCAACGCGGCTTGTATCGGACAATACAAAATCGCTCAAAAACGCCGAAGCGTCGCCTGTGATTGAAGAAGCGTCGCGGAAACGCACGCCGTCAAGCAAAATCGCTGTGTCTTGATTTCTCAAACCGCGAGTTTTAATGCTTGCCGTTTTGCCGAAACCGCCGAGCTGTTGGACGCGAAAACCCGGAATTGTTCGCAAAGCATCGGTCAACGAAAACTCGTTGCGCCTCTTTATTTCCTGCGCGTCAATGACGTTGACAGTTTTTGAAACTTCATCAATCGGCTGCGAAACGCCCGAAGCGATTTTTACATTAACTTCTTCACGAATCGGCGAATCTATGAAAATTACCTCGCCGTTCTCAACCTTTACAACTTGACTTCGTTCATTACCGTTAAAATCTAAATAAACTATCCAATAATTTCCGTTCGAAACATTTTCAAAGCTATATTTTCCGTCTTTATCGGTTGTCGCTCTCAACTCGGTTTCTTTATTTGATTGAGAAATAAGTTTAACTTGCGTGTTTGAAATGGCTTTCCCATTTTCCGTCAATTGTCCTGCGACTATCGCGCTTTGCTGCGCCCAAACATTAATTGCCAAAAAACAAATCAAAAATAAACTACTTAAAATCCTCATATTTCCTCCTCAGTTCCGCCCATCGCAGAACGAGATAAATTGAGACGCGCGGCAATGTTCCTGACTTTTGCAGTTATCAGTCAACAGTTATCAGTTATCAATTTATTATTTTGATAACTGATGACCGATAACTGCATTCACAGTTGCGCGGGCAGTGTCGGAATTTGCGCCGAACTTCCATTGCACAATCGTCTTTTTGGTTAATGTCAAAAAAAGTTTCAGGTTCAAAGTTTCAGGTTCAAAGTTAATTGAACAAACAACTAACTTTGAACCTTGAACTAGGAACTTCGAACTTTTCCATAATCCATCGTAATTCTCGGCTTGCCGCTTTTCGGATGCGCGTCAAGCAGAATTTCTACATCAAAAATCTCGCGCAAATTACTTGCGCTCAAAACTTTTTCGGGCTTGCCTTTGGCAATCATTTCGCCGTTTTTCAAAAGCAAAATTTCATCGGCAAAAGCGGAAGCTAAATTCAAATCATGCGTGATGATAATCGCCGAAGATTCGCCCGACTTACATCTTTCGCGCACGAGCCGAAACATCATCGCCTGATGTGCCAAATCAAGATTCGTCGTCGGTTCGTCCAGCAAAAGAATTTTCGCCTGCGTTGCCAATGCTCTCGCTAGAATAATTCTTTGACGTTCCCCGCCCGAAAGTTGATTCATTAAGCGATTTTCATAATTCGCCAAATCGCACATTTGCAAAGCGTTTTCGGCAATCTGCAAATCGCCGGTCGTTTCCCAACCGAAAGCCGTGCCGTGCGCGAATCTGCCCGACAAAACAAATTCCAAAACCGTAATGGGAAATTTTGTTTCATTTTCCTGCGCGACGGCGGCGATTTTCTGCGCGATTTCGCGCCGCGAATAATCTTTTAGCTTTTTGCCGTCAAGCAAAATTTCACCTTTCATTAATGGCAAAGTTCCGTTTAAAGCGCGAAGTAAAGTCGTTTTGCCCGCGCCGTTTGCGCCGACGATTGCTAGAATTTCGCCGTTTTGCAAAGTGAAAGTAATATTTTTGACGACCTCGCAAACGCCATAACCGATTGTGATGTCTTGGACTTTTAACATTATTTTCAGCCACGAGTTACACGAATATCACGAATTATTTTTTGTTTTTATTCGTGTAATTCATGTAATTCGTGGCTAACTTTTCCTAAGTAAATAAATAAAAAGCGGCGCACCGATAAGCGCGGTAATCGCGCCGACGGGCAGTTCGCGCGGAGCAATCGCCACCCGCGCCACCGTATCTGCCGACACAACAAAAATCGCACCTGCAAGTGCCGAAAAGGGAATTACAAGCCGATTGTCGCTGCCAATCGCCAGCCGAACAAGATGCGGCACAATCAAACCGACGTAACCGACCGAACCGCTTGCCGCCACCGCCGTTCCGACCAACAGACTCGAAGTGGCGAAAACCGCCAGCCGTGTCTTGTTGACTTCAACGCCAAAATCAAAGGCATCACGCTCGCCAATCATCATCAAATTTAATGCCCGCGCGTTTCTCATCAAAACAATTGTGCCGATTATGACGGCGGCAAAACTCAGATAAAATCCGTTTTTCGTCGCTTGCGACAAATCGCCCAATAGCCAAAATGTAAAACTGCGAAGTTTTGCCGCGTCCAAAAGCGAAGTCAGCAAAACGATGATTGACGAAAGAAAGGTCGTAACAATTACGCCCGACAAAACCAGTCTTTCGACGTTCATTCCGGCGTGGCTTTTTGCCATCTGATAAACAACAAAAGTCGCCAGACTCGCGCCGACAAACGCCATTACGGGACGCGCAAACTCAAATTGCGCGAAAAAGACAAAAGCCAGCATCGTGCCGAGTGCCGCGCCGTTGGAAACTCCAAGCAAATAAGGTTCAGCCAACGGATTTCGCAGAAGTGACTGCAGACTCGCGCCCGCCAACGCCAGACTTGCGCCGACGCACGCGCCAAGCAAAATGCGCGGCAGGCGGATGTCAAAAAGAATTGCTTTTTGCTGTTCGTTTAATTCAAAGAACGAGAGTTTTTCGCTTCCAAGCAAAGCCGCAATCACAAGTGTTACCAACAATAAAAAAATCAATAGACCGCAGAGACGCAAAGACATCCCAATTTTGGATTTTGGATTTTGGATTTTGGATTCTTGACTTAATCTGTGTCCATCTGTGTTCATTTGTGGTTAATTTTCTTTCTCTGCGTCTTTGCGTCTCGGCGGTAAAAATCATTGAAAACTTTCGGGATGCAAAGTCCGCGCAATCTGCTCCAAAGCGTCAACAATTCTCGGTGCGGGGCGCGAAATAATATCAGCATTTATTTTGAAAACCTTACCGTTCTTTAATGCCGAAGAGTTTTTGAAAACATCATTCGGCTCAAGATTATCTTCGCTATCGGACAAAATTATTGCTTCGGGACTCAATGCTAAAGCCGTTTCTTTGCTCAATTTCGGATAAGCCGTCGGAATATTTGCCGTAACGGAAATTCCGCCCGCCCGATTAATTAAATCGGTTAAAAATGAATCTTTACCGATTGTAAAAAGCGGTTCTTTTGAAATTTGCAGAAAAACCTTTACATTTTTGGCTGTATTGGTTCGGGCTTCGACATCCGCAACCCGTTTTCTTAAAGCAATGACAACTTCACGCGCTTTTTCGCTGTATCCGAAAATCTCGCCGATTTGATAAATGCTCTTGTAAATGTCGTCCAGGCTGTTTGGATTTGTTACAAAAACCGCGATATTCTGCGCTTCAAGTTGTTTGGTGAAAGTTTCGATTTGCGAAGCAGTTGAAACCAGCACAATTTGCGGTTTTAAGGCAATGATATTTTCGATGTTCGGATTTAATGTGTCGCCGACTGTTTGAATTTGCTGCGCTTCGGGCGGGAAGTTGTCGTAACTTGTTCTGCCAACAAGGTTACTCCCGGCATCAACGGCAAATGTAATTTCCGTTAAATTCGGCGCAAGCGAAACGGCGCGTGTTACATTTTCGGGAAGGCGCACACGACGACCTAAATCGTCGGTAATTTCGCGGCTTGGCGCGGCGGCTTCTGAGTATGCCGCTTCGTTCCGGCAATTAGTGAAAAGGAAAACAAAAATTAATATGCAGCTAAAAGCGAAACTTTTCGCAAAAATTTTCACGCAAAGGCGTAAAGACGCAAGGAAAACTTGTTTTTGTATAGTTTTTTCCAAAATAAAAAGCCCCGCCATTGTCTTGCCTCAAAACATCAAAAGCAAGCACGGACAGGACTTTTTACCAACCAAAAGGAGATAAACAAATGAATACCTGTTCAGCCAAACGTCTTGACGCGAGACGCATCTTGGCTAAAAGACTTCGGACAGGTTACCTGACTTTAACAGTGGCGCGACCGTGCAGGATTTTCACCCGCTTTCCCTTTTTATCGCTTTTTTCAAAAAGCGATAAACCAAAGTATTTTAGACTGAAAAAGAACATTACCAAAAATTTAACAAACATCTTGGTAAAAGCAAAATAACACGACTACTGAAAATTGTCAAAGGATGTTACTTTAAGATTGTGATGCTTGAAATTATCTCCTGATTATAGCTATGCTGAGAGCGAGAAAATGAATCAATTTTTAACACTATGGCACAATATGAAAACGTGGTAGCGGTAATTCTGGGCGGCGGAGCAGGAACACGGCTTTTTCCATTGACAAAGGAACGGGCAAAACCCGCCGTTCCGCTCGGTGGAAAATATCGGCTGGTTGACGTGCCGATTTCCAACTGCATCAATTCAAACATCATGCAGATCTTTATTCTGACGCAGTTTAACTCCGCTTCCTTGAACCGTCATATCTCGCGCACTTACCGCTTTTCAAGTTTTTCAACCGGCTTTGTCGAAGTTCTCGCCGCCGAACAACGCCTCGATTCACCGCAGTGGTTTCAAGGCACGGCAGATGCGGTACGCCAGATGATTCCGCACATCCACGATTGGCGCGTCAATACGGTTTTGATTCTTTCGGGCGATCATCTTTACCGGATGGATTACCGAAAATTTTTGGCGCGGCACGTTGAAACCAACGCCGACCTGACGATTTCCGTCGTCCCTTCGCGCCGCGAAGACGCGACCGGTTTCGGCTTGCTCAAAACTGATGAAAACGGACGCATTATCGAATTTAAGGAAAAGCCGCAAGGCGATGCTCTGGAATCAATGCGTGTTGACACGACTCGTTTCGGTTTGTCGGCGGAAGAATCCGAAAAGCGTCCGTTTCTGGCTTCGATGGGCATTTATGTCTTTGGTTATCAACGTCTTGTCAACCTGCTTGACGAAGACGAAGCGCGTTTGGACTTCGGCGGCGAATTAATTCCCTCGGCAATTGAAAAGCTGAACGTGCAGGCGCATCTTTTTCAAAATTACTGGGAAGATATCGGGACGATTCGCTCTTTTTACGAAGCCAATCTTGATTTGGCATCACCGTTGCCAAAGTTCGATTTCTTCAACACCGACGCGCCGATTTACACGCGCAGCCGTTATCTGCCGCCGTCGAAACTCCACGATTGCGACATCAGCAACACGATGGTAAGCGAAGGTTGTATTATGAACGGTGTTTATGCCAGAAATTCGATTATCGGTTTGCGAAGCCGGATTGACGAGGGTGTGAAAATCGAAAATTCAATCATTATGGGCGCGGATTTTTATGAATCGTTTGAAGAAATAACCGCCAACACCAGCCAATCGAAACCGAATCTCGGCATCGGCGCAAACTCCGTCGTCCGATGCGCCATCATTGACAAAAACGCCCGCATCGGGTGCAATGTGCAATTGATAAACAAAGATAATATCGAAACGAAGGACGGTGAAAACGGTTGTTATTTTATCCGCGAAGGCATTATTATTGTTCCCAAAAATGCGATTATCAATGACGGTTCGGTTATTTAATCAAATAAAAAAACAAACTAGTGCGCTAATTTTAGTTGAACATAAAATTGTCCGGCTGCTTAACATCGTTAGTTTAAAGTAATTAAAGTAAAAAGAATTTGCGAAAAACACCGAATATTATCCGGCATTTTTCGCAGATATTAAATGCTTTTTAACTTTTGCCTTTTTACCATTGCCTTTTTACTTAACCAAAAAAGATGTTAAGGGAAAAAGTAAAGCGCAGACATTTTGCCTACGCTTGGTTTTAGATAATTACCAATTGATTTTTTACTACTTACCCGCGAACTTATTATTTTCGCCAACAATATAGCTGTTTTTTGCTCTGACAACCAAGTTTGGACGTTTGACGCGCACACGAATCTGTCTGCGCTCGCCTTTTTGTCCAATGGTTTCGGGATAATAGCCGATAGTATATTGACGGCGCAATTCTTCGGCGATGCCGGAGAAAGCCGCGTCCAAATTGTAAGTTGTATCGGCTTCAAAAATTCTGCCGCCGCTGTTTCTTGCCAATTCTTCCAGATACCGGCGACCTGTTTCATATTCCGCCCGGGTTGAGCCTGCGCCGCCGCTTGGATAATTACCGCCGCCAATCTGAATGTTGCCGCCGCCTAAAATAATTCCGATTAAATCTCCGAGAGTACCGCCGCCGCTGCGTCGTTGCGGAAAAGTTCCGCCGCCGTTTCCGCTCTGCATTCCGGCGTAAGTGTTATAGCGAATCGGATAAAACAGCGCGTCAACTTCCTCGGTTTCGCGCACCGTGCTTTGATAAGTCGCCCGCCGCGAAGTCGTATCAACGCCGTCGGTGAACAACACAACCGCCTTGCGACCTTCGATGTTGCGAAGCTGCTGATTGATAACTAAATCAACCGCTTCGTAAAGACTTGTGCCATCGCCGAACGCCGCTTGCCGAATCGCATCACGCAAAACGTAGCGGTTATTGGTCGCTGAACTCAACACACGGACTCGTTCATCAAAGGACATTACGATTACCTTATCATCGCGCCGCAGTTGATTGACAAACGTAATCGCCGCATCTTGAATTTCATCAATTTTATACTGCGTTGAAGGACTGACATCGAGCAGTAGAACGACAGTGAACGGCACTTCGACCGAGCCAAAACTGTCAATTTTTTGTTGAACGCCATTCTCGAAAATTTGAAAATCTTGCTTCTGTAAACCGGAAATAAATCTGCCGTCGCGGTCAAGCACGGAAACCGGAAACGTTACCAGATTGGTTTCAATGCGGATGACCTCATCGTCATCTTCGACGGGCGGTTCTTGGGCGGTGTTTGATGTTTGAGTTGTTTTTTTATCTCCGATTAAAACGGGCGGACGATTGTTTCGATTTGAAGAATCGGTTGACGGCGGCGCGGGCGCGGTAACAATTCTGGGACGCTTTTCACGACCCGTCTGCGCCAAAACGGAAATTCCCAAAAAACAAAGACATACTAAAACTGTTACAAATTTTCTCATATTTTGATTCTCCATTCAAAAATTTTCGCTTGGGAAGAAAGTATTTTTATGATTAAAATTTTGTCATTAGAGATGCCTGAAAGTTTGTTTTTGCTGAGTATTAAGACACGCTAAAGCGTGAGCTCTAAACTTGCTAGTTCGTGAAATCGGCGGCGCACGGAATTGATATTGACAAACGGCAGTTGGCGAGCGTGAGTGCGATTCGTCAGCAAGATAAAAATTCGTTCTGTTTCCGGTTCAATCCAAAGACTTGTGCCGGTAAAACCGAGATGTCCGAAACTGTCTTTGGCTAACGCTTGGCTGGCGGTTGAATCTTTTGTTTCGGCTAATTGAAAAGCGATTGAACGGGCTTCGTTCAAGCCTTTGGTAAAATTGGTGCGAAATAATTTGCAAGTTTCGGGTTTTAATAAAATCGTTTCTTCGGCTAAAAACTGCTGCGCGATTTTGAAGGTTTCAAACACATTCGAAAAAAGTCCGGCGTGTCCCGCAACGCCGTTCATAAAATAACAATTTCCGTCGTGAACTTCGCCCCAGATTTGATGTTCGCGCCATTTATGTTTTGAAACGTCAAAACCTTGCTCCATACAAGTCAGTTTTTCAAACTCATTTCCCCTTTCGCTCGCGGCGATTCGTTTTTGTAGTTCTTTCGGCGGATTAAAGAGTGTATTTTGCAGATTTAGAGGCTCAAAAATTTCTTCTTGAGCAATTTTATCCAAAGATTTTTCATAAAGTTTTTCAAGCAAGCCTCCGAGCATTATAAAGTTTAAATCGCTATAGATAATCGGCGGCGTGAATTGTGGAGGAATCTTATTGGCAATTAAATTCAAAACTTCTTTACGTTCGTCTTTGTTTTGTTTATCGCACAACAAATAAAAAGGTTTCCAAGACTGATATGCAGAGTAATGAGTCAATAGTTCTGATATTAAAACGTCTAAACAGTCATATTCTGACCAAACACCAAACTCAATTAGTTCAGGTAGATATGCTTCGACTATTTGTTCTAAATCCAATTTGTTTTCTTCAATCAACTTCGCACACAGCAAACCCGTTACGAGCGGTTTCGTCAAACTCGCCAAATCATAAATCATATCCGTTTGCGCTTCGATTTTTTCAGGCTCGATAACCGCAAATCCGAGCGCGTCTTGTAAAACAATTTCACCTTTTTCCGCGACCAGATAAACGGCGGACGGAAAATCTTTCGCGTTAATTCGTGATTGTAGAAAACTTGAAATTGAATTTTTCATACTTTCCCGCAAAGGCGCAAAGTTCGCAAAGAAATCTCTGTCTATCCTGCCTATCCCTGCAAATTTATTCCTAAACTTTCAAACGACCTCGATGCTTCTCAATTTTATCCAAAACCTGCAATGCCAAATCAAGAGCGCGTCGTCCGTCTTTGGCAGTAATTGGCGGCGGTTCATCGTCTAGAATACAATTAATAAATGCTTCAATTTCAGCCTGAAGCGGCTCGACATCTTCGACTTCTAACTGATTTATCGAAATTCCCAAAAGCGGATGAACGGCATTTGGCGCGAGGCGGGTTAACGACGCAAATTTCGTTGCGTAATCCAAAACGACATAAGCATTTGATTGATAAAAGCGAGTTTTGCGAATCTTTTCCGTGCCGATTCTTGATGCGGTTATATTTGCAACCGCGCCGTTTTCAAATTCGATTCTGGCATTCGCCGCGTCAACTTTGTCCGAAATAACCGGAATTCCGACGGCGCGAATCTCGGAAACTCTAATCGTTTCGCCGATGAGCCACTGAATCGCGTCTAAATCGTGAATCATCACATCCAACACGACATCAACATCCAAACTGCGATTCGGAAAAGGCGAAACGCGGTGGATTTCAAAATAAAGTGGATTTGTAACGTGCGGACGAAGCGCGACCATCGCCGGATTATATCTTTCAAGATGTCCGACCATCAATTTCGCGCCTGATTTTTCGGCGGCTTTAATCATTTTGTCGGCTTCTTCAAGGGTTCTCGCAATTGGTTTTTCGACCAGAACATCTGCGCCATTTTCGAGAAAAGCACAGGCAATTTCGCAATGCGTATCCGTCGGCGTTACTATCGAAACTGCATTGACTTTATCAAGCATTTCGCGCCAATCGGTAAAATAATCGCAGTTGTTTTCGGCGGCAATTTTCCGCGCCGTTTCTTCGTCCGCATCGCAAACGCCGATAAAATTAGTTTTGCCGTTGTTTGAAAGTTCGGCATAATTGCGGGCGTGATGCCGTCCGAGACTGCCAACGCCAATGACGGCAGTTTTTGGATTTTGGGTTTTAGATTTTGGATTTTGGATTGTTTCCATCAATTTGAATGTAACAGTGTTTTCAGCAATACTTACATTTTCCGTCAAGATGAGTGAAATAACAAAGACCAAAAAACAAAGACCAAAGACCAGTCTGATATGGTGGATTTTCGCATTTGTAGTAATCGCCGTTTATTTTTTTGGGCTTGGTTCGCTTCCGCTGGTCGGACCTGATGAGGCGCGTTATGCCCAGATTGCGCGGGAAATGTTCGAGCGCGGCGATTGGATAACGCCGACTTTGGGCGGTTTCAACTGGTTTGAAAAACCCGCACTTTTATATTGGCTGCAAATTGTTTCTTATAAACTTTTCGGCGTTTTGGAGTTTGCGGCGCGTTTTGGCTCGGCGGTTTTTGGGCTTTTAACGATTTTTAGTTTGTGGATTTTGGGGAGAAGTTTCCCGCCAAGCCACCAAGCCGCAAAGGCGCAAAATAATCTGGAATCTGGAATCTGGAATCTGGAATTTGCAAACTGGCTTGCGCTGATTTCCGCCTCTTCAATCGGTCTGCTCGTTTTCTCACGCGGCGCAAGTTTCGATATTATTTTGACGTTTCCGATAACGGCTTCGCTTGTCGGCTTTTTTATTTTCGACCAATCAAACAAAAAATCATTTACCACTTACCATTTACCATTTACCGTTTTTTACTTTTTCATCGGCATCGCCTTGCTTGCCAAAGGTTTGGTCGGCATCGTTTTGCCGTTGGCGATTGTTGGTTTTTATTATCTTTTGTCTTGGAAATTGCCGGATAAAACGTTTGTTTTTAGTCTATTTTGGGGAACGATTTTGAGTCTGCTGGTTGCATCAATTTGGTATGCGCCAATGTATCTGACGCACGGCTGGACGTTTATTGATGAGTTTTTTATTCAACATCATTTTGCGCGTTACGTTTCAAATAAATATCAACATCCGCAGCCGTTTTATTTCTTTCTTTGGGTTTTGCCGTTGATGATGCTGCCTTGGCTGCCATTTTTTCTGGCTTCGCTTTGGGATTTCTTTTCCCGCCAAGACGCAAAGGCGCAAAGTAAAGAAATTATGTTACAAAAAAACGCGAATAAAAAAAAGTTACTTAAAAATAACTCCGAAGATTTCTCCGCGTTCTCTGCGGTTAGAAATCTTAAAATTTTTGCTCTCGCTTGGCTTCTTGCGCCGCTTATGTTTTTCTCGTTTTCCGGCTCGAAACTACCCGGCTATATTTTGCCTGCGCTGCCTGCCGCGCTGATTTTAACGGCGGAATATATTTACCGCTTTGTGGAAAAATCTCGAAAACGAAAAATCTTTGTGCAAATTGTCGCGTTGGCAACTTTCGCTTTTGTCGCCGTTGCTTTGCAGTTTTTCGCAGCCGATTTTGCGCGTAACGAAACTGTTAAAAATTTGATTGAAACTGCCGACACACAAGGCTACACAAATGAAAAAGTGTTGAATCTGCACACAATTTCGCATAACGCCGAATTTTACGCCGCCGGAAGATTGATAAGAGGTTCGGACGGAAAATTGAAAAAGTTTTTAGGTGTTTCGGAAGTCGCCGAAGAAATAAGGCGCGAAGGAGCGACAGATGTGTTGGTTTTAGTTCCGCTCGAATATCTTCAGCAATTGACTGACAGCGATTTAGTCGAATCAAAAGTGTTAAACAAGAACGGCGAACTGGCAATTGTTCTAGTAAAAAACAAATAGTTTCCGCAATTGTTGAGCGGCGAACTTGCTGCTAATTCTACAAATACGTTTTTATTTACATTGGCTCAACTTGTCTGAGAGGCGCGTTTTAGCCTGTCCATCAAAGCCAAGCCGATGCCTTTTTCTTCAACCGTTTCGCAATAAATCGTTTTGATATTTTCGCGGTCGCATTCACGAAAAAAAGCAAAAACCGAATGCGCGTAATCTTCGATAGATTTGCAGACTTTTATCAAATCGAACTTTTCGCGCGGCTCGTTTAAACCAATAAACGCGCTTGAATCTGGAATTTGGAATTTGAAATTTGAAATTAAAATTACCTCCGCTCGCGGCGAATAATGACGATGTTTCAAACCCGGACTTTTTGGCGTTTCCATTTCCGACAATTTATAGAGCCTTGTTTTCGGTTCAACTTTTTGCAATTGTTCAAGCGTTATCGCGCCCGAACGAAGCACCAGCGGAATTTCCGAAGTGCAATCCAAAACGGTTGATTCAAGTCCGATTTCGGTTGGCTCGCCTTGCAGAATGCAGTCAATTCTTCCCGATAAATCTTCAAAAACCGCTTGCCAAGTTGTCGGGCTTGGTTTGCCCGAAAGATTTGCCGAAGGCGCGACAACCGGCATTCCGCAACTTTTCAAAAACTTCAGAGCCAAATCATTTTCCGGCATTCTGACACCAATTGTTGGTAAATTTGCCGTTGCCGTAAGCGGAACTTTTTTCGCTTTCGGCAAAACCAAAGTCAGCGGCGCGGGAAAAAACGCTTCGATAAATTTTTGGGCAATTGGCGTAATTTCCGCCGCCAAAAGTTTGATTTGTTCAAGACTGCCAACGTGAGCAATCAGCGGATTATCATTCGGACGCTGCTTTGCTTGAAAAATTTTCGCAATCGCTTTCGCATCAAAAACATTCGCGCCCAAACCATAAACCGTTTCAGTCGGAAATGCGACAGTTCCGCCATTTTTTATTATTTGCGCGGCTTCCTCTGGCAAAGTTGTTAGGATTGTTTTCATCTTTTAAAGAAAAAGTTTCCCGCAAAGACGTAAAGAAAGCAAAGTAAAGGCAGAAGCCCGCACGGAAGTCGAAGGCGGAATTTGCACTTAGAAAGATGTATTTTTGGTCATGTAACAAAAGAGATGCTGGAAGAATTTATCTGATGAACATAAAGTTTCACGACGGCTTCCAGCATTTTCTTGCTCTTTGAAAAACAAATCGTTCTTCGCTGCAATTTTTTTAAGTGCGTCCGAAAGTTCAAATTCTGTCTTTCGATTCTCTGTGTTCCAGTTTTTCCAATCCAATGACGAATTTCGGGAATCAAGTTTTGATATGACTCCCAATTATCAGTGTAAAAGCGCGTAACTTGCACGCCAGACACTTTACTAAGCAAGTTTCGCAGGCTTTGGTCGGTTCTTTTTCCAAGCGAAAAAGCCAGCATTTGTCGCTCTTTCGGTGAATATGCCAGCCATAACCAACATTGATTCTTTTTCTTTTGGACAAATGACCACATTTCATCAAGTTCGACATCGGCAATCCGTTCGGGAAGTGTCTCCGGCGCAAGTTGGCGTGCCGCTTGGCTAATTACTTTCATGACGGTGGTTGCCGAAATTCGCAGAACTCGTGCCGTATCTCGAATGCCTGAACCGTTCAAACACATCGGCACAATCAGTTCTCGAATCGAGTTCAAATATGCCCGATAACTATATCTCAGAATAAACTGCCGACCGCACTCTTTACAGCGATAGCGTTGTTTTCCCTGTTTGTTTATGCCATTCTTCTTGATGTTCAGGCTTGAACAAACAGGACAAGTTATTGTTTCATAATGCACATTTGAAATCTTAACTTGTCCGACTTTTCAAACATCTCTTCTGTTACACGACCAGGTTTTTTAACCTTGCCTTTTTTTACTACCGCTATACTATGATTCCGTTTAGAAAATACTTTGCGCCGATTACTAACACGGATTCAAATCGGATTATGCATAAAAAGCGGAAACCCGTGCGTCAGC
>MWVY01000002.1_pt1 | contig 53152 bp, 47 predicted proteins | sample 1047251 | NCBI WGS metagenome assembly MWVY01 (sample SAMN06349983, study PRJNA376086) | soil metagenome | isolation source: MS7-5 sample Antarctic (ecotone) soil | place: Antarctica | collected 2015-01-13
TCTTTAACCCGCTCGACTATGCGGTCAATGTGCGAGAGCGCGATTTCTTCCTTGCTCGAAAAATGCAGATAAATGCTTCCCTTTCCGATTCCGACTTCTCTCGCCAATTCGTCAATCGGACTTTATCAAAAAGGACAAGGTTATCCGAAATTTGACCAGAAAAAAGCCGATGAGTATTTTGTCAAAGTTACCGACAAAGTTGCCGGTTTGATAAATGACATTATTCGCAAATGGGACTTGGCAGGTTTGTAAATGCTAAATTTTTCGCTTTAAGAAATAAATTGAAAAATAAATTGGAACAAAATTTTTCCGTCGCCGTATTAAGATTTGACTAGAACACGAAATTAGTCAATAGTCAAAATATATGAAAGCAGCCGTTCAATCAATTGAAGTCAGAGAAGCAATTTTAGATGCGACCGACCTTTTTTTGTCAAATTTCGGATACCAGAAAATGACGATTGACGATTTGGCGAGAGAAGTCGGAATCGGAAAGGGAAGCATTTATCTGCATTTTTCGAGCAAGGAAGAAATCGCGCTCTCGCACATTGACCGCATAGTCGAGCGGGTTAAAGAACAACTAAAAGCGATTGCCGAAAGTGCGGTTTCTTCTGAAGAAAAACTGCGGCAAATGCTGCTGGCACGAGTTTTACTTCGTTTTGACAGCGTTCAGCATTACAAGCAAAGCCTGAACGATTTACTTGCCGGTCTGCGTCCGAAACTACTTGCGCGGCGGAAACAATACTTTGCCGAAGAAGCTGAAATTTTTGCCCGAGTCATCAGCGAAGGGCAAGCAAAAAAAGAGTTTCAAGCAGAAAATGCGGTTAAACTTGCCGAAACATTTTTGCTTGCCACCAACTCTTTGCTTCCGTTTAGTTTAACGACGCAGGAACTCGGCGAGCGTCGGGAAATCGAAGAAAAAACGCTTCATATTGCGGATTTGTTATTGAAAGGGCTGAAGAAAATCTAAATTTTAGTTCACAAGGAGAAATTTTATGAAGAAAATAACATCTTTATTTGTTTTTATAATTGCCGTCGGCGGTATATTTATTTTTTCAAACATCATCATTGTCGCGCAGCAGCCGAACAACACGCCGCCCGATGCGATAATAGACGCGGCGGTGCGAACCCAAGTTATCGAAAGCCTTTTGAAGGAATTAAATAATAATTATATTTTCCCGGAAACAGCGAAAAAGATGGAAGCTGACATTCGCAGCCGAATAAAAAATAAGGAATATGAGCAAATTACGAGCGCACAGAAATTGACCGAAAAATTAACCGCCGATTTGCAGTCGGTCAGCAAAGATAAACATTTGCGCGTTCGTTATTCTGCCCAGCCGATTCCCGTCCGCGTCAAACGCGGTGAACCGACCGAAGCGGAAAAAGCGGAATACAGCAGTTATCTAAAACGCATCAATTACGGGTTTGAAAAAGTCGAACGATTGCCGGGAAATATCGGCTACATTGATTTTCGCGGATTTACCGATGCGGAGTTGGGCGCGGAGACCGTGGCGGCGGCATTGAATTTTGTTAATAATACCGACGCGCTGATTTTTGATTTGCGGAAAAACGGCGGCGGCAATCCGGCAATGGTTGCGCTGATTAGCTCGTATCTTTTCGGCGATAAGCCGGTTCATCTCAATAATCTTTATTGGCGTGAAGGCGACAAAACGGAAGAATTCTGGACAAAGCCGAATGTGGCGGGCAAAAAATACGGCGACAAAGATGTCTATGTTTTGACCAGCAGCCGCACATTTTCCGGTGCGGAAGAATTTAGCAATAACTTAAAAGTATTAAGACGCGCCACAATTGTCGGTGAAACAACCGGCGGCGGCGCAAATCCGGGCGGAATGTTTCGTTTAACCGAGAACTTCGGCGTATTTATTCCGACCGGACGCGCCATTAACCCGATTACCAAAACAAATTGGGAAGGCACGGGCGTTGAGCCTGATATCAAAGTTCCACAAGAACAAGCCTTGAAAACCGCATATTTATTAGCTTTGAATAAATCTCTGGAAAAAGCAAAAGATGAGAATTTGAAAAATGCTTTAAAGCGCGTGATTGAGCAAACGCAGAAAGAAGAATCAAAGTAAAAAGGCAAAAGTAAAAAGTAAAAAGGCAGAATCAAACAATCACTTTTTGGTCGAAGTGATGATTTTGCCTATAATATTAGCTATTTCAAGAGATTCAGATTCTAAATCATTAATGCCTTTTCTAACGGGGTCGTTAAAATTTTCTGTTGCTGAAATCAATCTCAGCCAGAAGTTTGATTCCCGTGCTTCTTTCAAGGAAACTGAATTTTTGTGAATAAAGTCCGCTCTGCTTTGCGCGGCTTTCGCTTCTTCTAAATTTGCGCCAACCGAAGTTCCTGCATTAATTAATTGGCTAATAAGCGTTTTGCTGACATCAGAGTTTTTATCTAAAAACTTACAAAGTTTGATGATTCTGACGGCAGAGGCAAAAGTTCTTTCTCTGATGTCAGCTATTCTAGGATTTGATTTAACCTTACTTTCAAATCTTTGAATTCTCCAACGTCAAGTTCTTCTTCTTTCATTACTTTTTACTTTTTACTTTTATTTCATCTTTCCCAGTAATTTTTTATTTTTATGTCAAGCATCGGAAACGGGACGTATTCGACCTGTCTGCCTGATTCGCGCAGTTTTTCAACCATCCGAAGTGCGCCGTCGGCGTTCCGCGTGTGAACAATAATGGTCGCGGCGCGGTTTAGTTCTTTATTTTCATTAAGCCATTCGGCGACGGCGTAGCCGGTACTTCCAAAATCATTGTGGTTGTTTGATTCGTAATGATGCGGAAGCAAATCGTGGTCGAGAAAAATTGCGTCGTAAGCATATTGCCCAAGCAGTTCCTTGGCTTCCTCAACCGTTTCGGCAATATCCAGCTCATCGCCTTCAAATCTTTTCGTGAACCAGCGATGCCGGCGTTGGTCGTCGTCAAGTAAAAAAATCGTAATCGGACTGCGCTCGGCTTTTAAATCCGCCAAACCAAGTTTTATCAACAAATTCTGTAACATACTCATAATTAAAACTTCTCTCACTAATCGAATTTAATATAACACAAGCTGACGGGACGAAAAATTCGACAGATAATTTTTTATGCCCGATGTAAATTTTTTGTTAAATCCTAAGTCTTGTCTTTTCATAGACTTCGCTTTTTTTGTTTTTCAAGTTTTTATTTATGTCCGATGTTTATTGGATTTTTAAAAACAAAATAAAACTTGAAATCATTTATTTCGGTGTTATAATTCAAAACGACTTCAGCTTTATTTTGAAGAAAATTCCCCAACAGAACAAGGTTTGTCAGGATAAAAAATAGTCTGGTTTTTCCTAAATGCCGCGAGAAACAGCGAAAATTCATCCGCTCTTTGCCGTTCCCAATCCGGCGCAAGACGTGCCTGAGCGCGAATTTTACGACGCGCCCGAAAGCGTCGAAGAGCCGGAGGTTTGTCTGCTCTGTTACGGTTCAGGAATGGAGTTTGTCGCGGGCAAAGGTGTGCGGACGTGCAAGTGCCGCCAGCAAAAAACGCATTCAAACCTGATAGAAAAAGCGCGGATTCCGAAACGTTACACCGATTGCCATTTCCACAGTTACCGCGTTATGAACCCGTCGCAGGAACGCGCTTTTCGTTTTGCTTCGCGGCTGACGATGGAATATCCGGCGGTTGAACGCGGTCTGCTTTTTATGGGAACGGTCGGCGTTGGCAAAACCCATCTGGCAGTTTCGATTTTAAAGGGCTTGACCGAGCGCGGATTTTCCTGTCTTTTCTATGAATTCGGCGCACTTTTAAAAGAAATTCAAGGCTCGTATAATACAGTTTCGCAAACTTCGGAACTGAAAGTTCTCGCGCCTGTTTTTGATTCTGACATTCTCGCTTTAGATGAAATCGGCGCGTCAAAGCCAACCGATTGGGTGCGCGACACAATGGCGCACATTATTAACACGCGCTATAACGACAAAAAACTGACGATTTTCACGACTAATTATCTTGATGAACGCCGCGCTGAACGCGATGAAACGCTCGAAGACAGAATTGGCGTTCGCCTGCGTTCACGTCTTTTTGAGATGAGTAAAACGGTGATGCTCAACGGCGAGGATTTCCGCCGCACTTTTGACCACGTTACGCCGATTAAGAAAAGATAATTTTAGCCACAAATTACACAAATTTCACGAATAAATTATAAGTCTAATTAAATAGGACTTTCTCAAAATGTCAGGAGCAGAACTCGACACTTTACACTCTCAACTCTCAGCTAATCTGCCGAAAAACAATTTGTCTTTGCAAATCAGTTAAAAGTTTAGAGTTTAGAGTTGGCTGCCGAATTCCCAACTTTTGAGAAAGTCCTGTTAAATTTAATAATTCGTGTTAATTCCTGTAATTCGTGGCTAACTTCTTCTTCGGTTTTTCATACGCCGCATAAATTCTATATCCAAGCAAACCCGCCAAAACCATTCCAAATAAAATCGGGTAAGTAAAGTCCGATTTTTGTATCATATAAAAATGCACGATGCCGCCAATCGCGGCAATATATGCCAGCCGATGCAGTTTCTGCCAATTCTTTCCGCCCAGACGCTTTATCATGGAATTGGTCGAAGTAATCGCTAGCGGAATCAACAAAAAGAAACTCGCCATTCCAATCGCAATAAAAGGGCGTTGCCAGATGTCGCCGAGAATCGCCGAAATGCTTAGACTTTTATCGAAAATACTGTAAGTTATCAAATGCAAAAAGCCATAAAAGAAAGCGTAAAGCCCGAGCATTCGCCTAAATTTTATCAATTGATTCCAACCGAAATGCTGGCGAAGCGGCGTAACGGAAAGTGTGATAAAAAGAAACACAAGCGTTAAAACGCCAGTCGTGCGTAAGAAATACTCAATCGGATTTGCGCCGAGTTTTTGCCAATAAGCATCCCAAGCTAAAAGCGCGAGCGGCACAAGACTGTTGACGAAAAGTATTATTTTGTTGAATTTTATATCATCCATTTCGTTCGTTGTTCGTTGTTTGTTGTTCGTCGGTTATTGCTAAATTCTTACAACTAACCACGAACGACTGACAACGAACAAAAATTCAAAAGAATTTTTTCAAATCCATTCCGTCATAAAGTTTCGCAACTTCTTCGGCATAACCGTTAAACATCAATGTTTTGCGCCGTCCGACTTCACTGATTCGGCGTTCCGTCGCTTGCGACCAGCGCGGATGGTCAACATTCGGATTGACGTTTGAATAAAAGCCGTATTCATTCGGCGCGGCAATATTCCAAGTTGTCGGCGGCTGTGTGTCGGTCAAAGTGATTTTCACGATGGCTTTGATACTTTTAAAACCGTACTTCCAAGGCACGACCAGACGAATTGGCGCACCATTTTGATTCGGCAGCTGCTTGCCGTAAAGTCCGGTCGCCAAAATCGTCAGCGGATGCAAGGCTTCGTCAAGACGCAAACCTTCAACATATGGAAACTGAATTCCCGCAAACAAACCCAACTGCATTTGTTTCGGGTCGTAAAGCGTCTGGAACGCGACAAATTTTGCCTTGCCAAGCGGTTCGATCTTCTCCAAGATAGTTTTCAGAGGAAAACCGACCCAGGGAATAACCATTGACCAGCCTTCGACGCATCGCAGACGATAAATGCGTTCCTCCTGCGTAAATTTCAGTAAATCTTCGATGCCAAAGGTCTGCGGCTTTTGAACTAATCCTTCAACCGAAACCGTCCAAGGTCGCGTTACAAAATCTTCCGCCGCCCGCGCAACGGCGGTTTTACTCGTCGAAAATTCATAAAAGTTGTTGTAATTGGTGATGTCTGCAAACGAAGTTAATTCTTCATTTGAAGTAATATCCGTTTCATTTGCTTTGACAATATCGTTGATTTCCGCCGTTTTGACTTCTTTCGGCGGCGGCGGATTAAGAAATTTATAAACTCCCGCCGTTGCTAGAGTTGTTCCCGCCAAAACTCCTGCACGAATAAAATTACGCCGATTAAGATAAACATCTTCGGGCGTAATTTCGCTTGATTTTATTTCGTTTGGCTTTTTGATAACCATACTTTGTTATTCGTTATCAGACAGAAAAAAGGTTTCGTATAATAAATCTCAAAAGTCTGATTGAAAATTCCCGAAAAATATTTAACTTAATTTAATTCTAAGCTATGATGGTATTGTAAATCACATTTTTCCATCGAAGGAGTTACCTATGAATTTTTCGCGTATTCTTTGTCTGTCCTGTTTAATTCTTTTTTCACTTACACTTACGCTTGCCCAAGACAATTCGCCGACCGAATCGAAAACGGAAAAGGAAAAGCAGCAAAAGAAACTTGAATTACGAGTTTTAGAAATGCTTGACCAAGCAGTCAGCGATGCCGGCATTCTCAAATTGGCACAAAACAGAGCGATTGTTTATGCAATTGCCGGTGATTTATATTGGAAATTTGACGAAAAGCGTGCCAGAGAACTTTTTCGCAATTCGGGAAACGATATTCTCGTCGCCAATGCAGAAGCCGAAAAGGATAAGAAAAATGATGACGACCCTTACGCGGCAGTTTTTGATTTTGGCGACATTCGCAATGAAATTTTACCTTTAATTGCCAAACACGATGCCGATTTAGCTTTGGAATTGCTGGTGCAAACCCGTCCGGCGAAACTTGCCGAAGCATTGACAAAGGCGACCCAGCCGAATGCCAAACAGGAAGGTGGTATGCTTAATTTTAACCCCGAACAATTTCGCGTGCGGCAGGAAGTTGCCCTTGAACAACGCTTTGCTGTGCTTGCCGCCGAGCAGAATCCCGATAAAGCCATTAAGCTGATAAAAGACAGTCTGGCAAAAGGAATTTCGTGGAATGTTCTGCCTCTGCTGCAAAAACTTAATCAAAAAGACGAGAAAAAAGCAGCAGCTTTGGCAGACGAAGTTGTCAAAAAAATTACGGACACCGATTTAACCAAAAGACGCGAGGATTTAGGCGCGGCAATCCGGTTTTTGCAATACGCAACTAATCCGAACGCGCCGAAGAATACAAAGGAAAAGCAGTTCAAATTTACCGATTCACAGTTAAAAGATCTCGCCGTCAAAATCGCCGACACATTTCTGCAGCCGATAAATTCTCTGGAACTTACGATGGGAATGACACAGGTTATGCCGAGTTTGGAAAAAATTGTGCCGGAAAAAATGCCTTTGCTCAAACAAAAACAGACCGAAGTGATGAAAAATCTTCCGCCTGAATTAAAGCGCATTCAGCAACGGGAGAAACTCTGGAATCCGAATTCCACGCCGGAAGAACTTCTTGCCGATTTGCCAAAATTAAATGAATACGAAAAAGTTTCGGCATATCAATCCTTAACCGGTAAAATCGCGCAGATTGAAGACGAATCGCGGGCGAAAAAACTTATCGAACAAATTCCCGACGAAAAGGCGCGGCAGAATGCCAACGAACAATACGAGTCGGCAAAAATCAGCCGAATTGCGAAAGAAGGCAAACTCGACCAAGCCAAAAAACTAATCGGAAATCTGGGCAAAAAGAAAACTCAAATTCAAAAACTCGTCGCTTTGGCAATGGAATTTCACAAAAAAGAAACGGAAAAAGACCGCGAAGTTGCCTTAAATTTAATGAAGGATGCGAAGTCTTTGGCAAACGAATATCCCGAAGACGAAGACGAATTAAACGATTTGATGGAAGTTGTCAAAGGTTACGCGATTATCAAACCCGATGAAGCGTTTCGCATTTTCGACCCGATTGTTGACCAAATCAACGATTTTGTACAGGCAACGGCAATTTTGAGCAAATACAACAAACGCAACCGAGCCTTTAAAAAAGGCGAACTTATATTGAGAGTCAATGGCTATTCGTGGGACAGTCTGCTTTTATTTCGCTATGTTCCCCAAATTCAAATGCTCGGAAAAGCCGACCTCAACCGGATGAGTTCATTTTCAGACAGATTTCAGCGAACCGATTCCCGAACAATCGTCAAACTGTTTGTCGCGCAAGGTTTTTTGAAAGAAGAAAAGAAAGGTGAAAATAACGATAATTCCGGCGGCGGAGTTGTTTATTTTGACTTTTAAGGCTCGCAAATTCAGTTTTTGTTTCGCTTTAGAAAGCCAAGTTAAGGAATTTAAACAAATTAATAACTTCCCGCGACGATATTTGATTTTACGCCGCTTGCTTCCTGCGCGATTTTTACGCCGACGCTTGCGCCGATGCGCGTTGCACCGGCTTCGACCATCGCTTTTGCATCTTCGATTCCTTTAACGCCGCCCGACGCTTTAACGCCTAAACCTTTGCCGACGACGCGCCGCATCAATGCGACATCATCAACTGTCGCGCCGCCTTTGGCAAAACCCGTCGAAGTTTTGACAAAATCCGCGCCTGCATTTTTCGACGCCAAGCAAGCGCGGACTTTTTCTTCGTCTGAAAGAAGCGCGGTTTCGATAATTACTTTTAATAAAACGCCGTTTTCGTGCGCGGCTATCGCTACGGCGCGAATGTCGTCTTCAACCGCGCAGTCATCGCCCGATTTCAACGCGCCGATGTTAATCACCATATCAACTTCGCGTGCGCCGTTAAAAATTGCGCGTCGCGCTTCATAAGCCTTGACATCAGAAAGAGTTGCGCCGAGCGGAAATCCGATAACCGTGCAAACCGGAACATTTGTGCTGCGCAGAAACTCGCTTGCCTTTTTCACCCACGACGGATTAACGCAAACCGAAGCAAAACCATACTGCACGGCTTCTTCGCAAAGTTTTTTAATATCGCTTTCTGAGGCTTCGGGTTTTAACAGCGTGTGGTCAACCAGACTTGCCCAATCATGCGCGGTTGCCGTTTCGCCCAAAACGATTCCGATGCGCGACGCGCCCGCGTCAACGATTCTTTCAACATCGGCGCGGCAAAATGTCGGGCAATAATTATCGCTGTCAAGTTTCGACAAAACCAAATCGGTGATTTGTTCGACAAGTTGTTCGTAGCTGCCGTTATTCATAAGTTCAAAGTTGAAATTTCGGGATTTATCTGCGGTATGATTTTTCACCTCTCAATTGATGGGATTATTTTACGATTATTTTTCAATTAAACAAAACTTTTACTTTTTATATTGTCTTTCGATTGTTTCGATTTTGCCGACTCGCTTTTTGTGCCGTTCTTCCGTCAAATCGGTTGTCAGAAACGCTTCGACAATTTCCTTTATTTCGGCAAACGAATTTTGCCCGCTTCCCAAAGTTAAAACATTTGCGCCGTTATGCTGGCGTGAATTTTTTGCCAGCGCAACCGAATAACAAGCGGCGGCGCGAATGTTTGGAACTTTGTTTGCCGTCATCGCGCTGCCGATTCCCGCGCCGTCAATGATAATTCCCGCGTCAACCTGCTTTTCGCCGACAGCTTTGGCAACCGCATGGGCAAAGTCTGGATAATCAACCGCGTCGGTGGAATTTGTGCCGAAATCGCGGATTTGCAGACCAAGTTCGGCGAGAAAATCTTTTAGTTGTTCCTTAAATTGAAAACCGCCGTGGTCTGAGCCGACAGCGACGGATTTAACTTTGACTGACGCACGGCGCGAAGATTTTTTGATTAAAACGATTGATTTCTCCTGCACAATATCTTGAGCAAGCGGCGTGAATTTTGCGTTTTCGGAAATTCTTAATCTCGCGCCAAAATCCAAACCGCGCAAATCATCTTCGGTAATCAGACTTTTTGCCGATTCGTCGCGGTCAAATTCTTTCGCGGTTTCTTCCTTTAACGAATTGACGAGAACGCGCTGCGGAAAGTCTTCTTTCGATGCATCTTCTTCAGTTGGCACAGTTGCCAAAACTTGTTTGACGAGTTCGCGCACGCGCATCCGGGTTTCTTTGTCTTCAGCCATAATTTTTTCTTGGGTGAAAAGGTCAAAAAGGTTAAAAGTGAAAAAACAGGGCTGTATATCCACAAGCCACTTTTTCACCTTTTCACCTTTTTCACCTTACAATGTTTGACGTTTTCACTCTGCTCAAATAGTATTGCCAAAAAGCATTTCAATCAAATATATGACAACCGAATTTATTAATCAGAATTTAGAAACTTTATATTCTGCTGAACAAATAAAATCTCGCGTGCAGGAACTCGGAAAGCAAATCACCAATGATTACGCCGACAAAGATTTGGTTTTGGTTGGAGTTTTGAAAGGTTCTTGTGTTTTTATGGCGGATTTGATGCGCGAAATTGATTTAAAGCTCAGCATAGATTTTATGGCAGTTTCGAGCTATAAAGACGGAACGGTCAGCACGGGCGACGTAGAAATTTTGAAGGATTTGACCAATCCGATTCGGGACAAAGACGTTATAGTCTGCGAAGATATTGTTGACACGGGTTTAACATTGTTTCGTTTGACGGAAATTTTAGGCTCGCGCGGCGCAAGTTCCATCAAAATTGCCACGCTTCTCGATAAACCTGAACCGCGCATCAAAAAGGAATTGGAAATTGATTACTGCGGTTTCCAGATTCCGAATAGGTTTGTTGTCGGTTACGGTTTGGACGCGGCAGGACGTTATCGAAATCTGCCGTTTATCGCGGCGGTGAGAAATCCCGCCGAGATTTGATTTATTGCTTTTTCTGTAGATGATACAATAAATTAACCTGAAAAATAGAAATATGAAAAAACTTTTCTCCGTAATAATTTCTTTATGCGTTTTTTTCGGCTTAAATCTTGCGGCATCCGCGCAAAACAAAAAGGTTGATAAAAAAGATGTCGCACAATTGACTAAAATTTACCGTGAATTTGATGAAGCCACGAAAAAACTGGACATAATAGTTATCGAAAAATATCTTGACGAAGGCTACACGATTGAATCCGGCAAAGAAATTTTAGACAAAAAACAAACTCTTGAAAGAGTAAAAGTTTTTTACACCGCAATTAAAGAAGTTTCCGAAGTCGCGTCAACGATTGAAAAAGTTACCGTAGCCGGCGGAAATTATGTGCTGGAGGTCGTTTCAACGACCAAAGGCAAACTTGCTTTAGCCGACGGGAGAATTGTCGACTTTTCGACCATGTCAAAATCAACCGATTTTTGGCGGAAAAATAAAAAGGGCGAATGGAAGGAATACAGGCAGATTGACCGTGACACGCGGATGTTTATTGACGGGAAAGAAATTTCATTAAAGTAAGCAATATCTTAAACTTTAATTTTAACCGATTTCAAAACTCTTACTTGACATAAACCCTAAGAAACCGCTAACTTACAATCAAAACTTGTGAACAAAGAAAAAAAAGAAATCAATTTACCGAGTCGGCTTAAGTCAATAGATAAGGCTGTTGTTGAAGCAACCGATTTTGCTTCACGCGCCGGATTTTCCGAAGAAGCACTTTACGCAATTAATATGGCGATGCGCGAATCTGTTGCCAACGCCGTCAAACACGGCAACCAACTCGACGAAACAAAACAAGTCGAGATTACGTTAAAAAACTCAAGCGAAGGTTTGGAAATTACCATTAGAGATTTCGGCGAAGGTTTTGCGGTCGAAGAAATTCCCGACCCGACCAATCCTGAAAATTTGATGAAAGCCGACGGGCGCGGCATTTTGTTTATGAAAACTTTTATGGACGAGGTTAAATGGTCTAATCACGCAAGAGGCGGCATGATTGTAAAAATGCTGAAAAGGCGATAAAAATGTTGTGTAACTTGGACTTTTCACACGAATATAGTCTAAAATCTGCAATCAAAATTTAATTAAAATAAAACTAAGGAGATAAAAATGGCTGAACTTAACATTTCGGAACGCCAAGCGGGCGATGTAACAATTCTTGATATGGACGGCAAAGTAACAATCGGTGAAGGAAGCATCGCGCTTCGCACCACAATTCGCCGTCTGCTGAGCGAAGGCAAAAAGAAAATTCTTTTAAATTTGGGCAGTGTCGGCTACATTGATTCGAGCGGCATCGGCGAACTCGTTTCGAGTTTTACCGCCGTCAACAAAGAAGGCGGAACGCTCAAACTATTAAATCTGACTCAGAAAATTCAAGACCTGTTGGCAATCACCAAACTTTTAACCGTTTTCGACGTTTTTGATAGCGAAAGCGATGCGCTAAGCAGTTTTGAATAAAGCGAAATTCCTGTTCTTAAAATCAAAGGATAAAGGATAATTGTGGTAAAATCCTTTGTCCTTTTTATTTTCGTAAAGACATCCGTAGCTGAAGAAAAAGCATCTTTAATAGAGTAAAGACGCAAGATAGACAAAGATTTTTTCAATTTGATTCCCCTATGTTTTTGTCCATATTGCGTCTTTCAACACTTCAATTTTTAATCACAAACCGAGATGAAAAAAGTTTTATTTCTTGCCTTTATTTTAATTTTCTCTCTAAATATTTCTGCTCAAAATGCGGGTTTCGATTTATCGAATTATGGTGTCAGCATTGAGCCGAACAAACGCTTGATAGTTGTGCTGGCATCGCTCGAAGCGGCGGGACTCGAAACGCCTCTGACCGAAAAGGGCGCGGATTTTCGTCAAAAATTACAAGCCGATTTAAAGGATTTAAATCCCGAATTGCGGCAAAAACTGAAAACTTTTATTGACCAGTATAAACGCCGCCATCCAAACGCAAGTCAGGCGGAAATAATCGCGCCGTTTATTTCGATGGCTTATGCGTTGTCGCCCGCACCGGATTTGGCTGAACCGTCGCGCACCGCCGATCTGCCCGGCGATTTATTGGAAGTCCTTGATTACGCGCCGCTTGTCCGCGAGTTTTACCGTCGTTCCGCCTTAAATACAAAACTTGACGAATATGTAAAAATTTATCAGGCGGCGGGTGGTGAGATGCGTCCTTCGACAGTTGAAATGGTCGGCGAACTACTTGATTATCTTCATACAAAACCGCAGCTCAACTACCTTGACCGGATCAAAACCGAGTCGAAAAACGCAAAAGGCAAAAAGACTTTGCAGAAAACCGAAGTCCGCGAGCGGGCGCGACGGTTTTTTATCGTGCCGGAAATGCTGGCTTCCAAAGGCACAATCAACTTTATCAACGCGGGCGACGATTATTTTGCGATTGTTCCGCCCGACACTGACTTGGCTTCGTCGGAAGTGCGACGCGCTTATCTGCAATTTGTGTTCGACCCGTTAGTTTTGAAAAACGCAAAGGACATTTCCACTTTTAGCGCGGGCATTAAAACACTGCTTGATGAACGCCGGAAGGAAAATCCGAATATCTCGCCCGACATTTATCTCACGGTTTTGCGTTCACTCGTGGCAGCGGCTGATGCGCGGCAGATTGAATTTGAAAAAACGCGAATTGCCACCGCGCAGGCGCGGCAGAAAATTGACCAAATGAAAACGGTAGAAGATAAACGAAAGGTTTCCGCCGAACTCGATGCGTTCAAAAAATCGCTGGTGGACGAAACCGCTCTGTCGCTTTCCGAAGCATATGAACGAGGCGCGGTTCTGGCATTTTATTTCGCCGACCAATTGAAAGGCGCGGAAGATTCCGGTTTTGATATTGCAAGTTCTCTGCGCGATATAATTCTTTCATTAGACACGACCAAAGAAACAAACCGTTTGACACAGTTTGCCGAAGCGCGAAAACGTGCGCTGGCGGCGCGGGAAGAACGCCGGAAAAATGTCGGCAGTGAGGAAACCGTTATTGAGAATCCGGCAACCAAAAAACTGCTTGAAATTGACAAGGTTATCCAAGCGAAAAATTATGCTGCTGCCGAAACCCAGTTAAAACAACTTTTGCAGGCATATCCGAGCGATGCGCCGCGTATTTATTACGCGCTTGGTCGTGCGGTGAGTCTTTCCGCCGAAGGAATCAGCGAGCCGGAAGCCCGCAAAAACCGGCTTCTCCAAGCGAAGGGTTTTTATGAAAACGTGATTCGTTCGGCAACACCTGATACTGATAAAGCATTGCTTTCATTGTCTTACGTAGCTATGGCGCGGATTTACGAATTTTTTGGCGAAACGGCTTATGCCATTAAAATATATGAAGCCGCCATCAAAATCGGCGACGCGGCGAGTCAATCGTATAAAGAAGCGACTGCCGCGCGGGAAAGATTGATGAAAGAGCAGTAATTCGGCGGCATTTATCAGCTCAAATTTACCAAAATAAACACAAGAGCAAAAATTCCTGCTGCCAAAGGAAGAAGCCCGAAAATTAAAATCCAAACAGCTTCACTTTTAAATGTAAATTTGAAGAGTTTCATATTTAACCCATAAATTATCAATGATGTTTTATTAAAACGTCAGATTAGAGCAGTTTTGGATTGAGTGTCAGGAAAAGTTTTGAGTTCCAACTGAAGTTAGAACTCAAAACACGCCTGTAAATCCAATCCATATCCGCTCCGACTTTTAGTTAAACTTATTCGCGCTTTACACTTCATGCGGACGAGCCATCCGCGTGCGCTCGTCTGATTGCCTTTCACGCAAAACACACATCATTTGTTCAAAAACTTCCCGCAAATCAAGTTCGCTTGTGTCAATCACAACCGCATCTTCGGCGATCATCAAAGGCGAATCTGCGCGTGAAACATCGCGCTCGTCGCGCAAATTTATTTCCGCCAAAGTTTGCTCATAAGTTGCGGCGCGTCCTTTATCCAAATCTTCTCCAAAGCGTCGCTGCGCCCGCGCTTCGGGCTTTGCCGTCAGAAAAAATTTTGCGTTCGCCTGCGGAAAAACGACCGTGCCGATGTCGCGCCCGTCAAGAACGCAGCCTTTAGGTGCATTTTCACCGAGATTTCTCTGATGTTCGACAAGAATTTTCCGCACTTGGGAAATCGTTGAAACAATCGAAGCCATTTGCCCAACCTCATTTGTCCGAATCTCTGTCGAAACATCGCGCCCGTTTAATAAAACTTGCAAAGAATCAGGTTCTCCGATTAATTCAATTTTCGCATTTTCGGCAATTTTGATAATTTTTTCTTTTTTTTCATTGTTTGTTCCGCTTTCCAAAACAGCCAAACCGACGGCGCGATACATCGCACCCGTGTCGAGATAAAGCAGATTCAATTTTTTGGCTAACATCTTACCGAGCGTAGATTTCCCCGCGCCCGAAGGTCCGTCAATGGCGATAATCATTAGTAGTCAGCAGTCAGTAGTCAGTAGTCAGTAGTCAGCATATTTGACTTTTGCTACCGAATCAAATTTAAGAAAATCTGTCTAAATCAATAAGCATTTCAAGTTTTTTGCCGTCTTCCCAAGTTTCGCGTTTGAAGTTTTGGTGATATTCATCAATCGCGTGAACCGACTTTTCAAAAACAGCTTTCGCTTTTTCAAAACTTTCGGCTTTCATCAAATAAATCAAAAAATCGCCTTCGCTCGTTTGGTCAAGAAAAGCGCATTCTAAAATCACGTCTTCATCGCGCAAGGTCGCCAACGCTTCATCTTTTCGCTCGTTAATAACTCGCGCCCATTCGCGCACTTTTTCGAGCGAGTTCGGTTTGAGTTTAATTTTGATACAACGAGTTTCGTATTTCATCTGATAATTTTGTCCATCGCTTGGAGCGTTGTTTCAATATTTTCCCGCGAAACATCGTAATGCGTAACCATCCGAATCGAATTGCCGAAAGGCGAAGCTAAAATACCGTATTCTTTTAACTTAGCGCAAATTTCGCTGGCGGAAATGTCTGCGTTTGAAACATCAAAAATCACGATATTTGTCGCCACTTTTTCCGCGTCAATCTCAACGCCTTTCAGATTTGCTGCACCTTCCGCAAGCCGTTTCGCGTTTTCATTATCTAAATGCAAAACTTTCGGCATTTCTTCAAGTGCAATCAAACCTGCCGCTGCTAAAATGCCGACTTGTCGCATTCCACCGCCGAGCCGTTTGCGCCAGACACGCGCTTCTTCGATAAAATCTTTTTTGCCCAAAAGCATCGAGCCAACCGGCGCACCCAAACCTTTCGATAAACAAAACTGCACCGAATCAACATTTTTTGAAAGTTCGGCAACAGATTGATTCAACGCAGCCGCAACGTTAAAAATCCGTGCGCCGTCAAGATGAACCGGAATTCCGAGTTTGTGCGCCTCGTCGCAAATTTCCGCGCAATGTTCGGCAGTCATTACGCTTCCGCCCGCCAGATTATGCGAATTTTCCAGACAAATCAAACCCGTCGGACAAGCATAATAAGGTTGATTAATATGCAAAGCCGATTCAATTTCTTTCCACGTTAAAATTCCGCTTCCCGTTTGGCTTTTCACGGGACGAATCAAAACGCCCGCAACGACCGCCGGTGTTCCCATTTCGTAATTGAAAATGTGTCCGCGTTCTTCGATGACGACTTCATCGCCGGCTTTAGTGTGGAGTTTGACGGCGATTTGATTGCCCATCGAGCCTGTCGGCACAAAAAGTGCGGCTTCTTTGCCGAAAATCTCGGCGGCTCGTTCCTGCAAATGATTAACCGTCGGGTCTTCGGCATAAACGTCGTCGCCGACCTCCGCTTCCGCCATCGCACGTCGCATCGCGGGCGTTGGTTTTGTAATTGTGTCGCTTCTTAAATCTATCATTTTTATACGGTTTGAAGTGTCAAATAATCGCCGCTTTTAATTATTGGCATTAAATCAATATCTTGATTATATTCATAAATCCAACATTTTACAGTTCTTCCGTTTTCTGAATTAATAATTGTTTTTTTCGTACAAGATTATTCAATAATTCATAGCCTTTTTGGCGATATATTCATGCACACTTTTTCTATCATTGAAACAATTTAATAATAACCGAAAAGTTGTTCAATTTCTTCATACTTGAGTTGTTTAAAACTTTTAGAAAAGCAACAAATTCAAAAAAGTTGAGGTAATCGATAATTCTTTCACAAAATTGGTACTGGATTTTACCAAAATAAACCCAAAAAATGCTCTGTCAATAAACAAATCAGGACACACGAAAATAGAAAAGTGCCACTCTTTCGGTAGCCCTAAGTTGTTGATTCTATTGGCTGCTTGGAACAGAATTGAACTGCCGACATGCGGATTTTCAGACTTCAAAATTCATTTTTGTTAAGTTTGGATAAGTTTGTAAAAACGAAAAACATTAAAAGATAAAATTTTATCACTACTCAACAATAGTCTTGCTCTTATATCTGAACATAACTACAATGATTTTGTGGTTTTGTTGACAAGCCAAAGATGACTAAAAGCTCGCATAAATCAGCGAGAAATCATATACCGTACGGGTAAACTTGTTTAATTTTTTAATTTAAGGCGCATTCGTCTAATGGTTAGGAAGCAAGGTTCTCAACCTTGAAACAGGGGTTCAATTCCCCTATGCGCTACCATAAAAAATTGTCATTTTCCACCCGACTTGCTATTTGTCTTGCTATTTATCAGGTAAAAAACGACGAAATGAAAATCTAATATGTCTTTGCCAATAAATGTCATTATTAACGCTGCCTCCGGCACGAGCGGCAAAGAAGACGAACAGCGGATCCTTGCCGACATTTTCGAAGCGAATGGTATTGACGCGCAGATTAATCTTGCGCGGAACGGAGCGGAGATTGTTAAGATAGCGAAGCACGCCGCGCGTGGCGACGGTCGAATGATTGTCGCGGGCGGTGGCGATGGCACAATCAGCGCAGTTGCGGCGGAAATCGTCGGCACGGAAAAAATTCTCGGCGTATTGCCGCTCGGCACGCTCAATCATTTCGCCAAAGACTTGAACATTCCGCTCGACCTCGAAGAAGCGGCGCGCACGATTATTGCCGGTCACGTTGCCAAAGTTGACGTTGGAGAAGTTAACGGACAGATATTTATTAATAATTCGAGTTTGGGACTTTACCCGGACGTTGTGCGGCGGCGCGAGCAGCGACAGCGACTCGGCTATGGAAAGTGGAATTCGCTTCTCCGCGCCGCATTCAAAGTTTTGCGCCGCTACCCGTTTCTTGATATTCGTTTAAACGCCGACGGCAAGGAAATCGTCACGCGCACGCCGTTCGTCTTTATCGGCAATAACACATACGAGATGGAAAGTTTCAACATCGGCGGGCGAACTTGTCTGGACGCCGGACATTTGAGTTTGTATATGACGCCGCGCACCGGACGACTGGCTTTGTTAAAAATCGCTCTGCGGACGCTGTTCGGAAATCTCCGGCAAGGGAAAGATTTCGTATCGTTATGTACGGATGAAGTGTGGATAGAAACTCGGCGCAGACAATTGCGCGTGGCAACCGACGGCGAAGTTTTAATGTTGGAAACGCCGCTTCATTACCGCGTGCGACCTGCCGCGTTGCGCGTGATTGTTCCGGCGAAAACTGAAGATGAAACAGGTGAAGAAGCAAGTGAAGAAGCGAGCGAAAAGGAGTGATTTTTGATGCGAACGCTGGTGCATTTGTCCGATATTCATTTCGGGCGCGTTGACGCGGCGATTATTGAACCGTTGATTGCGCTTGTTGCCAAACTTAAACCGGATGTCGTCACGATTTCCGGCGATTTGACGCAGCGAGCCCGTAGCCACCAATTTCAAGAAGCCCGCGCTTTTTTAGATCGGTTGCCAAAACCGCAAATTGTCGTTCCGGGCAATCACGACATACCGCTTCACAATGTTTTTACCAGATTTTTTCAGCCGCTTGACAAATACCGCCATTTTATTACGGACGATTTGCAGCCGTTTTACGCCGACGAAGAAATTGGCGTTTTAGGCATTAATACCGCGCGTTCTTTAACCTTCAAAGGCGGACGGGTCAACGAAAAGCAAGTTGCCTTGATGCGCGAAAAACTATGTCCGCTCGGCAGCGACGTGGTTAAAATCGTCGTTACGCATCACCCGTTCGATTTGCCGGAAGGTTATGATGAAAGCGAACTCGTCGGACGCGCAAAGATGGCGATGAAAACGCTTGCCGATTGCGGCGCGGATGTTTTTCTCGCCGGACACTTGCACGTCAGCCACACCGGACACACCGCGAAACGCTATAAAATCGGCGACCATTCCGCATTGGTCGTGCAAGCCGGAACAGCCACTTCGACACGCGGCAGAGGCGAAGCAAATTCGTTTAACGTCATTCGCGTCAATTATCCGAACATCGCCGTCGAGCGATTCGTGTGGCAGCCCGCGCAGTCCATTTTTATCAGCAATCAGATTGAAAAGTTTCAACAAGTGAGTAACGGTTGGATGCGCGTCGCCGATGATAATTTAATCAAGTAGAAATAAGTAGAAGCTGTCTCATGAATATAAATTTAACCGTTTAGCGGCGAGCTTGCCCGCCAATTGGCGACTCTTTAACGGGCAAGCCCGCCGCTAAACGGTGTTTATGAGATGAGTTCTATTAATAAACAAGGACTTTTCCTTTGCGAACTTGGCATCCGACTTCGCATTCTTTGCGGTTAAGAAAATTTTCTTAACGCAAAAGTTTTCGCAAAGAACGCGAAGTTTGTTCAACTTTCTACTCTTAATTTACATTTTCGGCGGTTTGTTATTTTCCGGTTTGGTTTAGAAAGTAATGACGTTTAATCAAACAAAACGCGCTAAAGCTCACTTAAAAGCGTTATCAGCCCGATTTCAAGCGCTCGTCGGGTCAATTTTGTTTTTAGGTTTGGCGAGCGCCGTCGGCGTGTTACTTTTCTTCGCGTGGCTGGCGGATGAAGTTCTTGAAGGCGATACCAAAGCACTTGACGAAACGGTGCGCCTTTACGTTCACGGATTTGCCAACGAATCGCTGACCGTGCTGATGCAATTTATAACAATTCTCGGCTCAACCCTGTTTCTCAGTTTTTTGTGCGTCGGTGTTTTTGTAATTTTCATCATCAAAAATTGGAAACGCGCCGCCGTTTTGTTAATGACGACGATGGCGGGAGCAGTAATACTTAATTTCGCGCTGAAAGTAAGTTTCGGTCGCGTCCGACCCGTTCCGTTTTTCGACACACCGCTTCCCGATTCATACAGCTTTCCGAGCGGACACGCGCTTTATGCCGCGTGCTTTTACGGCGTGCTGGCTTGGCTCATCGCCACGCGGATACAAAACAAATCATTACGGATTTTAGTTTGGTCGCTTGCCGTTTTGCTCGCTTTACTGATTGGTCTGTCGCGCATTTATCTCGGCGTCCATTATCCGAGCGATGTTATCGCGGGTTACGCGGCGGCTATTGTTTGGATTTTAACGGTTATATTGGCAGATTTTACGCTCAAAAAGTGGCGCAGCTATTTCAAAAATAATCAGCCTTCAAACGAGCAGCGGCTCAATTCGGGCATCGGTAAAAATAACTGAATTAAGACGCCGCTCAATTAACGACACGATTTATCCTGCTTAAAAATTACTCATTTATACGTCGCCGTCTTCGCCAGCCGACGGTTTTCGTTCCGCCCGTGAAATACGTCAAAATAAGGGCAGCCAAATGAGCCACAAACCAGATATTGTTGTATCCCATATTTTGGTAAATAAAAATCAAAATCAAAATGCGCGGGACAAATATACCGAGCAGCAAGTCGCCCCAAAAAGGAATTGTGTTAGCCGGGAAACGCTCCATCAGAAAGTACACCAGTAGAACAATGCGCGGAAAAAATAGCGAAAATAATAAAAAATAAAAATCCATTTTGTGATACCTCTATTTGATTTTAACCAACCTTTTCTAGTATTCCAAGAATTATCGCGTTAAGGTTGTGTCTTAATTTTGTGTTGTTAGAAAACCACGGTTAATTAAGTGCCAAGCAAAAAGGGTGCTTAAGCTTCCTTTTTAAGCTAATATTCTATACTATGTCAAGTAAATTCCGTTGTTTTCGCTTAAGGAGGATTAACTCATGCAAAATAGAGATTCATCTCTCGGAATCGTAAAAGAAGAAGCCAAACGGATTTCGCAATCTGCTCGCGGTTGGATTGTTCCGCTCGCCAGATTCGGATACGCCGCGAAGGGAGTTGTCTATATTATCATCGGCGGGCTTGCCGCACTCGCCGCTTTCACCGGAGGCGGCAGAAAAACCGACTCGCGCGGCGCGTTCGAGGAAATCCTTTCGCAGTCATACGGTAAATTACTGCTCGGCGCGGTTGCCGTCGGAATGGCGGCATACGCAATTTGGCGCATCGTTCAGGCTGTCAAAGACACGGAAAACAAAGGTTCAGGCGCGAAGGGGATAGCAAGACGCGTCGGTTACGCGGCTATCGGCGTGATTTATATCGGTTTGGCGTATTCCGCCGCGCAATTGATTTTCGGCTCCGGCGGCGGAAGTCGCGGTGACGCGGCGCCCAAGGAATGGACGGCAACTTTGCTCGCGCAGCCATTCGGACAATGGCTCGTCGGTGCTGTCGGTTTCGGCTTTATCGCTTTCGCCGTATCTCAATTTTATAAGGCTTTCACGACTAAATTTCGTGAAAAGCTCAAGACAAACGAGATGGATAAAAAAACGGAAACTTTTGCGATACGCTCCGGTCAGGCGGGATTGTCGGCACGCGGAGTGGTGTTTGGAATTATCGGTGTCTTCTTGATTCAAGCGGCTCTGCATTCAAATGCGGGCGAAGCACGCGGATTGAGCGGAACATTTCGCGCACTGGAACAGCAATCATACGGTCAGTGGGTGTTGGGCATCGTCGCGCTCGGTTTAGTGGCTTATGGGTTCTATATGCTTGTGCTGGCGCGGTATCGACGCATTATCATATAAGTGAGGTTTAATTTTATCCTTTAAACGGAATTTTTGAGGCTAATAATTAGTTTACAGCAACCCAAATTAGGACATTACCACAATTTGGCATACATTTGGCACACAAAACGAAAAAGGACATCTAACCGATGTCCTTAAACTATTGAATTTATTGGTGGCTTGGGACAGAATTGAACTGCCGACACGCGGATTTTCAGTCCGCTGCTCTACCAACTGAGCTACCAAGCCATTTGCTCTTGTAATTAAATATTTGAGCAAAAAATTTAGTGTAAATAAGCCGTTTGCTGATGTCAAATCTGCAAAAGAGAAAGCCACAAACCAGCCTTAAAGTAAATTAAGAGATTGACAATCCGATTGATAAGCATATAATAAACAACTTAGTAGCTGTTATGCCCATGTCAGCTATGTCTACCTTCCGATTTGATACCTGCCCGTGCCGGTTTGAAAGCCGTCGCTGTCCCCCAGGGACGCAACATTCAAGCCGGCACAGCTATTTTAAATACTAAATATGAGGTTTATTTATATGATAAAAAAATTTTTGTTCGTTTTGATCAGCCTTATGTTGGCAGTAAATATAGCTTGTTCGGCAATTGAAACATCGAATACAAATACAAATGTTAATGCCGTAACAAATTTAAATAATGCAAATCTGCCGCCTGAATTTTCGGGAAGTCCGCTTCCGATGTCAGCAAATTCTACGCCCGGTATTCCTAACTCGAATTCGGTTAATATAAACAGTATGCCGAAAGGCGCAACGTCAACGCCGGGAATTCCTGATGAGAAAAATATCGGTAAGCCTTTGCCGCGCGGCGCAACGCCAACGCCGGGAATTCCTGACGAAAAAACCTTGAAAGAACAAATCAATAATTCGGCAAGCAATTCAAGAAGGGAGCAAAAACCGCCGCAATCCGACTCAAACCCGACTAAGAGTCCAACTAACAGACCGCAATAGTTTTGCAAATCGTAAGCTGAAGTGAGAATTTAAAAAGCAGTTGACAAAAAACTAAACTTTTTTGTCAACTGCTTTTGCTTTGTGTTATTCAGTTTCTTCCGCCGATGCGGTTTTTTCTTTTTTAATCAAACCCAATGCAACTTTTGTATCGTATTCAATCCGCTCAAATATTTCTCTGTTTTCCTTGAACATATTTTTGACGTTCTCGCGTCCTTGTCCGAGCCGCTCGTCGCCGTAAGAAAACCACGCGCCGCTTTTGTCAACAATTTCGTGAGTAACTGCCAAATCAAGCAAATCGCCTTCGCGTGAAATGCCTTCGCCATACATAATGTCAAATTCGCATTCGTGAAACGGCGGGGCAACTTTGTTTTTGACGACTTTGACGCGCGTCCGATTGCCGACCATTTTATCGCCTTCCTTAATTGCACCAATGCGGCGGATATCAATTCTGACACTCGCGTAAAATTTCAGAGCCTTTCCGCCGGTCGTCGTTTCGGGCGAACCGAACATTACGCCAATTTTATCGCGCAATTGGTTGATAAAAATAAAACAGGTGTTTGAACTCGAAACGATTGCCGTCAGTTTTCTTAATGCTTGCGACATTAAACGCGCCTGCAATCCCATATGCGAATCGCCCATTTCGCCATCAATTTCTGCACGCGGAACAAGCGCGGCAACCGAATCAATCACGATAACGTCAACGCTTGCCGAACGAACGAGCGTTTCGGCAATTTCCAGTGCTTGCTCGCCCGAATCGGGTTGTGAAATAAGCATCTGGTCAATGTCCACGCCGAGCTTTTCGGCATAATCCGGGTCAAGCGCGTGTTCTGCGTCAATATACGCCGCAACTCCGCCCAATTTTTGTGCCGAAGCGACGACTTGCAGTGCAAGCGTCGTTTTGCCTGAACTCTCCGGTCCATAAACTTCGATGACTCGCCCGCGCGGAAAACCGCCAACGCCGATTGCCGCGTCAAGACTCAAACAATTTGTCGAAATCGAGTTGATTTCTTCGTGCGGACGCTCGCCCAAACGCATTATCGAGCCTTTGCCGAATTTTTTTTCAATATTAGCCAAAGCTGATTCAATCGCTTTGCCTTTTGTTTCCATACTCATTTTTGATGCTTCTCCAGCCATTTTTACACTCCTTAATTGCGTGAATTTCAAACTTAGAAAAGTTTAGCACAAAGCGGCGCGTTTGTGAAATGGTGTTTCACAGATGAAACGTAAATTTCCTTTGCAATAAGATAAAATGTTTATTCAAGTTAGTGCAAATTTTGGATTTATGCAAGTTTTTTTAGCAAAAGAAATAAACCCCTTGCTTTTTACAGAGTTAAACTTAACTTTTAAAACTGAATAAACTATTTTTGAGTGGGCAAGCCGATTACAGAAAATTGCTTTTCGTGAAATCTATTTTCGGCTGACGAACAAATTGTCTTTTACCCAAAAACGCCACGGTTTTTCGGCGAATTCTTCAGCGTAATCAATGCCGATACGTCTGCCGCTCGCAATTTCTTCGGCAGAAAATGTTTTTTCTTCTTCCAGCCAGACGCGATTTCCGAGCAAATCTTCATTGTTAAAGGTTTTGTCAATTCCGAGCGCGATGCAGAGTTTTCCCGGTCCTGAAGTCAGGTTTCTGGCGGGCATTTCGCCGCGCCGCTGCCGCATAATTTCAATACTTTCCAACGGCTCGACGGCACGAATTAAAATCGCGTGTGGAACGTCCGTTTTGCCGACCACGACATTAAACTGAAAATACATTCCGTAGATGAAAAAAATATAAACCGTTCCGCCGACGGCAAACATTGTTTCGGTTCGTTTTGTGCGGCGGCTTTGATAAGAATGAGCGGCTTTGTCAATAGTGCCGAGATAGGCTTCGGTTTCGACAATCATTCCCGCGACTCTTTCGCCGCTTCCGGTTGGGATAACAAGAGTTTTGCCGAGTAAATCTTGCGCGATTTGCAAAGTGTCCTCGCGTGTGTAAAATTCGCGCGGCAGTTTATTCATAATTTTAAGAAAAAATAAACCGCAGAGATACAGAGAAAAAACAAAAATTTTGAGTAGATTTTCCTAAAATCTGAAATGCGTCGGAATATAAACAAGTTGTTTTACCAAACATTTTCAAAAAAACTCTGCGTCTCTGTGTCTCTGCGGTAAAAAAATTGTTTAGGAAAGATGTTTCTTTTCGTTATCCACTAAAATCGGGCGGATAATAAATCAGTTCGACAATTTGCCCGCCTACGCCTTTTGTGTAAAAAGAAGATGTTCCGTCGCGGTGAGGTTTTATCGGGCGATTTTCTTTTTCGGCAGCCGATTGCAGTTCTTCTAAAGTTTTCACCTTCAAACCGATATGTGCCGGATGTTTTGAATTCGGCGGCAAAAGGGCGATACCGAAACCGTTTGCGTCGCGCATCATTGCCCAATCTTCATAAACCGTTTCGACCGTAAAACCCAAACGCTCGTATTCTTTAACGTCATTCTGCAAATCGTCCGTTTTGATTGCTAAATGGTCAACCGTTCCCGCAAAACGCAAATCTTTTTCGTCTGTCATAACTAAAAACTCCTATCGTATTAGATTTTACCAATTTACCAAACGAATTGGAACGGCTGTTGTGAAATTAATGCTCTTAGGATGTTCGGATTGATAATGAAGATTTTACCGTGTGCGTGAAAACCTTGAAAAAAGATAAATAATAAATAGGGCTAGCGTTGTTGCTGCCGAAAGCAGGCAAAATTGACAGAAAGCACCGATAACAAAGCCTTGCAGGTAAATAAGCCAAGCCGTGAAAATCGTCATTAGAATAACTTGAACACCGAACAGAGTCCACATCAAACGATTGCCGAAAGCCGCCAGAAGTGCCAGCGAAAAGGCGGCAAAATATGCAATTGCGCCGAAAACCGCTAGCGGAACGCCGAACATTTCAGCATATTGGCTGGTCAAAACCTGCTCGCAGCCTTCTATCACACTGCACGGAACTTGTTCGCCCGTGTAATGTTTGATTGTTAAATAAATCGCGTCCGTCAAACCAATCAATGCAAACACAGCCGCCAACAAAGGAAGTTTAGCGACTGAGCTACTGGTTTGGCTAATTGAAACTTCGGAACTGCTCATTTCCTATCTTTAGAATTACCGGTTACTTTGAAGTGTTTGGGGAATTGGTTATTTGGTTTTTATTGGCATTTGCGTTGTCAGCCGTATTGGGCGGTTGATTTAATGTCGGCTGAACATTTGATTTTTGCATCTCAGCATCAATAATCTGGCGCATTGTGTCAAAATCCATTTGTGCAGGTGAAAGTTTTCTGCCGTTGATAAAAATAGTCGGCGTTCCGTCAATACCAGCTGCTCGACCGCGCTGCAAATCGGCATCAACCCGCGTTTTTGTAATTATTCCCGACATATCGTTTTGAAATTTCGCCGCATCCAGCCCAATTTTCTGCGCGTATTCTTCAAACATCTTTCGAGCGTCAGGAGAATTTTCCCACGCCTGCCGATTAGCGAAAAGCTGGTCTTGCATCGCCCAAAACTTACCTTGCAGAGCCGCCGCTTCCGCCGCAATCGCCGCATCATAGGCATTTTTGTGAACTTGCGTCAGCGGAAAACTACGAAAAACGTATTTTATCCGGTTGCCGTAAAATCCGGCAAGTTCCTTCATTTTCGGATGCTGAGTGCCGCAGGTCGGACATTGATAATCGGCAAACTCTTCAACCGTTACCGCCGCCGTCGGCGAGCCGAGCATATTTGGCGGCTGCGCTCCCGGCGGGGCATTTTTGTAGAGATTTAACGCTGCTTCGTCTGCCTTTCTAGCGGCATTTTCTTTGTTTGCATTATTTGTTTTTGGCTTGACGGGCTGCGACTTGGAATTTGTGTAAAACCACCAACCACCGACCAATGCGACGAGTAAAACTAATCCGATAATTACAAAAGGGAGATTGCTGCTGTTATTCTGTTTTTGGTTATTCATTTATCTAATGGTAAATGGTAAATGGTAAATTGTTAATGGTTAATCCGTGAAAATTAACCATTAACAATTTACCATTTACCATTATCTAATGGCTTTCAGCCGTTTTTTTCCTGTTCGGCGTTCTTCTAAAATTTCGATTGTTTCTTTTAATTTGTTATAAATTCCGTCGGCATCCAAGCCATATTTGGCGAGCAGAAGTTTCGGGTCGCCGTGTGTAATAATCCGGTCGGGAACGCCCATTCGCACGACTTTAACTTTGTCCAAAAGGCTGTTTTCTTCGAGCAGTTCCATCACGGCAGAACCGAAACCGCCTGCCAGATATGCTTCTTCAACCGTCAAAATTAACCGTTTAGTTTGCGCCAGTGCCAAAATCAATTCGGCATCAAGCGGTTTGACGAAACGCGCATTGATAACTGTTACATCAATGCCGTCTTTTTCCAAGTTGTCCGCTGCTTCCATCGCCGGATAAACCATCGAACCATATGCCAAAATTGCCGCTTCGCCCGCCGAATCGCGCAGAAGTTCGGCTTTGCCGATTTCAAGTTGTTTCGGTGCTTCGGAAATGTCCACGCCGTAACCATTGCCGCGCGGGTAACGAATCGCGGCAGGCGCGTTGTGTTCGATTGCGGTAACGAGCATATCGCGCATTTCGGCTTCGTCCTTCGGAGCCATCAAAATAATATTTGGGTAACCGCGAAGATAAGCAATATCAAGAAGTCCGTGATGCGTCGGACCATCTGCGCCGACAATTCCGGCTCGGTCCATTGCAAACGTAACATTCAAATTTTGCAAGCAAACATCGTGAATAATCTGGTCAAAAGCCCGCTGCAAAAACGTCGAGTAAATCGCCGCAACCGGTTTTAAACCTTCACACGCCATTCCCGCGCAAAAAGTAACGGCGTGTTGTTCGGCAATGCCGACATCGAACGCGCGTTCGGGAAAAGTTTCCAAAATTTTATCAACGCCCGTGCCATCGGGCATCGCGGCGGTCAGCGCAACGATTTTTTCATCTTTCGTCATCAGTTCGCACATCGTTTCGCCGAAAATTTGGGTGTAAGTTTTTGGCGCAGACTTGCTTGATTTAACGGCTTTGCCGGTTTTGATGTCGAACGGTCCGGTGGCGTGCCAAGCATAATAATTTTTTTCGAGCGACGGATAACCTTTGCCTTTTGTGGTCAAAGCGTGAACGATTACGGGACCGTCTTCAATTTTTTTTGCTTCTTCAAGTGCGCGGACAAGCATCGGAACATTATGTCCGTCAACATAGCCGATGTATTTAAAACCTAATTCGTTGACGAGCGCGCCCGGCAAAACCGCCGCCGCAATTGCATCTTTGACGGTTTTTGCCATATTACGCAAACTGTGTCCAAAACCCGGCACGGATTCGAGAGTATCGCCAATTTCTTCTTTCAAGTGATGATAGCTTTGCGCTTCTTTAATCCTATTCAAATAGCGAGTCAAAGCACCGACGGCGGGCGCGATTGACATATCGTTGTCATTTAAAAGAACAATCAGGCGCGTTTTCAGATGTCCGGCTTGATTTAGTGCTTCCATCGCCATTCCGCCTGCCAGAGAAGAATCACCTATCAAAGCGCAAACGTGAAAATCTTCCTTCTTTTTATCACGGGCGACCGCCATTCCAAGTGCGGCTGATAGCGAAGTTGAAGCGTGTCCCGCGCCAAAGGTGTCATATTCGGATTCAGCCCGCCGCAGAAATCCGCTCAGACCTTCGTATTGTTTGATAGTATAAAGCTGGTCACGTCTGCCGGTTAAAATTTTATGCGCATATGCCTGATGTCCAACGTCCCAGACCAGCCGGTCTTTCGGCGTATCAAACGCATAATGCATTGCTACGGCGAGTTCAACCGCGCCCAAACTTGCTCCCGTGTGTCCGCCGATGCGCGAACAGGTTTCCAAGATAAATTGTCGAACCTCGTCCGCAATTTCCTGCAAATCCTCAATTCTTAACTGCCGCAAATCCGCCGGTGAATTTATTTCCGATAAAAATCTCATTTAGTTTTTTCCGTTTTGTAACACTCAAACTTCACATTTTAACTTGCCGAATAGCAAATGTTAAATGCCAAACCGGTTTTGTTTGGAAAATAAAAAAAGCGTTTAATTTTTTCCTCAGTTAATCTTTACATTTCTTTACGCAATAGAGAAAAAAACTTTAGACTAAATCATATTTGCCAGCGTCTAAAAATGTGAAAAGCGAAAGCTAAACTTAAAAATATAAGAGGAAGTAAAAATATGTCATTCAAACAAAAATTCATTTCGGCGGTTACATTAGCGTTTGCATTCGTTGCATTTACAACTTTTGTTTCCGCCCAAGACACCAGCACCACCCAGCAGCAAGATTCTGCGAACAAACAGGAAAAGCGCGAACGCAAAGAATTCGGCAGGCGCGGCGGTGAACGCCTATTCGATAAAGAAGGACGCGGCGGCAAACATCACGGCGGTAAAATGCGCGGACTTGAGCAACTCAATTTGACCGACGCGCAAAAAACGCAAATCAAAGGTTTAATGGAAAGTAGCCGCACGGCAAACCAAGGCGCGTTCCAAGAAATACGTGATTTGAAAATGAAAAAACGCGACGGCATCATCACGACGGAAGAACAAACGCGGATGCAGCAGCTCAAAACCCAACTGAAAGCGTCCGCCGAACAAACACACAGTTCAATTTTAGCAGTGTTAACACCCGAACAACGCACGCAACTTGAGCAAATAAAAGAACAACACAAACAACAGAGAGAAAAACGCCGGGAAATGCGGCAAAACGGGCAGACTCCGCCGGAACAGCAGAAAGATAATTAAGTACAAAAGGTAAAAGTTGAAGAATCAAAAATTCTCCTGAAAAAATAAAAAAGGCAAAAGTGAAGCTACACGAATTCACTTTTGCCTTTTACTTTTACCGACGAAGTTGACGCGGCACGAAACCGCCATCACGCAACTCCGAGATAAACACGCAAGGCTTTATTAAGGTAGCTATTTCGCCTCGCGTCCAATGAACTTGTTGGGCGGCTCTTTGTTCTCACGCTTTTGCCGCCTGTAAATTATCCGCAATTATTTCTTGGCAAATGTCCAAACATTCATTGCAAATTCGAGCCTGTTCGCTACCTAACACAATATCAACTTCTTGCGCTCGCTTACCGCAAAAACTACAATCTTCAGTCTGCGCTTCTGCCAAAGCCACATTCTTAGACAGACCAGTAAAAGCCGTAGCGCACTCATTGCAAATATAAACATTCGGTCCGGCTATCAACTTTTTGACTTTAGATTGTGGTTTGCCGCAGAATGAACAGCGTAATATTTCTGCTCTAAACCTCAATGGCATATACATTACTCAACATTTAACTACAATTTTGCAAACCGCGCTTGTCAAGTTCGGACAACTCTAAATGCATTTGCCCTAACTTGACAAGCAAGCGATTTAGCCATTTTGACGCAGTTGTAAGTACATTCAAGTTACTACAAAACGCACAACTATAATTAAACACTACTGGCATGTTCCAGTACACCAGTATTGCCAAAATGTTCCGCATCCGCTATCAGGAACACCGCAAGGTCCGCCTCCACAATAGTTCCAGCACCAGTCGGACTCACGAGAACAGTTACAATCTCTTGGTCCGGGTGCCACGTTAGGTTCTATGTTTCTATCGTTTGAAGAGGGTTTTGTGCCACCCAAGTTACTGAAGATTTCAGCACCCTCTTCCTTAGAAAATACTTCATGTGCGCGTCTTGTAAGCGATTGGAGTGGTTCATCTACCTTAGCTTTCCACTCTGAACTATCACGCGGTATTTCATATGATTCAGGTGTTACTAAGGCAATAGCTTCCAAAATAACTTTCTGCTATTCATTACTCAATCCTGACCGCGTTGCAAGATTAAGTGCCAAATGAACTTTCCAAAGGTTACTCTTGTCTTTAGCAAGAACCTTCCGAAAAACGTCTTTCCTTTTAGACAAAGAAAGAGTAGAAATATCTTGATACTTTTGCAACAAGTCAATTTCCGTTGTATCGCCGCCTAAATTAGCAAAAATTTCAAAGCCTTCTTGTTTAGAAAATATTACTCTCGCTTTTTGCTGAAGTAATGATGCTTCTTGTCGCGTTTTTGCTATAGCTTCAGAATTGGCTTTTTCGTAGCTTTCGAATGAAAGAGTCGGAATTGTCTGTAAAATTAAGTCTTTCTGCTCATTGCTTAGATTTGGACGTTTAACAAATTGCAGTGCCAAGTGCAATTTGAAAAGATTAGCTTTATCTCCAGCCGAAAGGTCATTAAAAAATTTTCTTCTTTCATTCATTGGTAAAGAAGAAATCTCGATGTAGCTTTGCAAAACATTATTTTTTGCATTTACTTTTTGCGATTGGTTTTTATCAACAGAGAGTTTTTCTTGAGCAATTGTGTTCAAGGTTAAAAAGCTGATTAACCCGACAACCAACAAAATGAAATACGTTAAGTTCTTTCTCAGGATTTTGTCCTCCTCCTATGTTTGAAGGATGCCTTGATAAGGCATTCGTCCATCGCTGCATCCGTGATAAGCGATAGCCGCCCAACTTTTGTTTAAATGGTTTCGCTTAACCGATAAACATTTCATCTTCCGTATAAGCGCGGTCAATCCGTTTCGGCGAAGGCGCAAGTAAAACTTCCAAACCTTTTCGCACGCCCGCCATAATTGCCGCAATTTCCCGCGCCGGGACAACGACTTTTTCCTGTATAAAATCCGTCGTTGTCGTTACTTGCATCTGCGTCCGGTCAATTGTTTGGCTGACGAGCGCAACTTTTTCCTTAGCTTCGTGTGCCGTCATTCCGACAAGCTGCTTAAGTTCGGCGACTTCATCTTTGATAAGACCGGCGGATTCGGAAAGATACTTGGTCGCCGTCGAAAGATTGCCGGAGATATCCGTGAACTGCACCGAAATTTGCTTGCCTTGTTCGCCGATAGCATCAATCTTTGTAATCAGCGGTTCAACCTTTTCCTCAAGGCGGTTAACCGTTTCAACAACCTTTTTGATGATAACGGCAATTGCAATCAGCACAATCGCCATTACGATAAAACAAACAGCAATCACGATTGATGCAATCATTATCCAAAAAATTGGGTTATTCGTATCCATATTTCCCCCTATTCTTCTTTTTTCGTATCACCCGGAGTTTCTAACGTTTTGTCCTTAATACTCTTAACCGGATAATTTGGGCGACCTTCGGTAATCGATTTTGATTCGGTGCGCCGTTTTTCTCCCTGATAAGCCTCTTTACCGGCTTCAATAGCGGCAGAAAACGGATTTTTGCTTGAGCTAACCGCCTCTTTTGCTTTCTCGGTCAAATCGCCTGCCTTCCCTTTCAGTTCCCCGGCTTTGTCTTGTGCGGTTTGATAAAGTTCGCCCGCCTTTTCCCGGCTTACTTCATAGTAATCACCGGCTTTTTCGCCAACCAGCGCGGCGGTTTCCTTGCCTTTTTCGATGCCTTTGCGCGTAACGTCGGCTATATCGCCACGCAGTTCCTGCCCCGATTTCGGCGCAAACAGTAATGCTAAAGTTGCCCCGATTCCGCCGCCAATGAGCAGATAAGTCAATTTTGTTGTTGCGCTTGATTCTTCTCTTTCATATTTGTATCCCATAATTTTCTCCTTTTTGCAAAAAAATCTGCAACGAAAACTCGTTAAATTTCCGATACATTGAATATATCAGAAAGCAAGCGGTAAGAGCAACGAAAAAATTGGAAAGTTAATAAAGGTAAAAGTATAAAGGCAAAAGTAGAAAATTGAGCAGTCAAAACTTTTCCCTAAACAATAAAAATGCAGTCAGAAAAATGCAATTGGCTTTCCACTTGTTACCTTTCACTTTTACCTTATCTTTGCTTTAACAATACGCGGAATGCCTTGCAAATCCGGCAAAATCTCAATTTTTTGCCAGACGTTTGACGAAAAAAAACTTTTAACTTTGTCTGCTTGATTAAATCCGATTTCGATTAGCAAAAAGCCATGCGGTTTTAGGAATTTCGGCGCGTCATTGATAATTTTTTTGATTATCGAAAGTCCGTCTTTGCCATCGGTTAAAGCCGTCAGCGGCTCAAAGCAGCGCACTTCTACCTGCAGAGTTTCTATGTTTTCACTCGCAATATACGGCGGATTAGAAACGATTAAATCAAATTTTTCGTTTTTCAACACTTCAAACACATCGGAAATTTTCAAATCTAAACGATTCAAAACATTATGTGTCACCGAGTTTTCTCGCGCGATTTCAAGAGTGTTTTCAGAAATGTCCAAACCAATCGCACTCGCGGTTTTAACTTCGTGCAGAATCGAAACGGAAATACAGCCTGAACCAATGCCGATTTCGCAAAACGTCGGATTTTCTTTTCCGCGCAAAATCTCAATCGCGTTTTCGACAATCAATTCAGTTTCCGAACGCGGAATCAAAACGTCTTTCGTTACCGCAAAATCAAGCCCGTAAAATTCTTGTTTTCCGGTAATATATTGAAAAGGCTCGCGGTTGGCGCGTCGCTGCAAAAACTCTTGAAAACGTTTTTCTTCTTCGGCGGAAAGTTTGTATTCGGGATGCGCGATGAGAAAAGTTTTGTTCTTTTGCAGAGCGAAAGCAAGCAGCAAAACGGATTCGCGGCGTGGTTCAGCAACTCCGCTTTGCTGCAAGATTCCGGCGGCATTTTTGAGAATTTCGGAAATAACCATTTAATCTAACAGGATAGACAGGATTTACAGGATAAAAATAATTCTTAAAATCCTGTTTATCCTGTCTATCCTGTTTCAATTTTTTTAACTTACCGTGCGCCGTCGCCGCGCAAAACCGCCGGAAGCGTCAGCAGAATTATCTTCAAATCAAGCCACAGCGACCAATTTTCGATATAAAACAAATCAATCTGCACCATTTCTTCAAACGTCAGACGGTTTCTGCCCGAAACCTGCCAAAGCCCTGTAATTCCGGGTTTCATATCAAGCCGTTTGCGATGCCAGAGGTCATATTCTTCAACTTCATACGGAATCGGCGGACGCGCTCCGACAACGCTCATTTCACCTTTTAGAACATTCAGAAATTGCGGCAGTTCGTCAAGACTCGTGCGCCGCAAAAACTTTCCGACTTTTGTTACCCGCAAATCATTTTTGACTTTACCGAACACAGGTTTTTCTTCATTTCCCGCATTGGCTTCCGTCGCGCCTTCAATGTTTTTGCGATAGGCTTCGCGGTGAACTGCTTCGTCAGCATCGGTTTTCATCGTGCGGAATTTGTAGCACAGAAATTTGCGTCCGTCCATTCCGACGCGCTCTTGTTTGAAAAGAATTGCGCCGCGCGAATCGAATTTAATCAACAGCGAAATCAGCAGCCAAACCGGTGAAAGCAAAGTAAGCAAAACGGCGGAAATAATAATATCCGAAGCGCGTTTAACAAATCTTTCCGCGTCCGACAAAGGCTCACGAAACAGACGCACCATCGGCAAAATCCCGATTTGCTCGACGCTCGTTTTCTGCGGCAGAAAATTAAACAGCGATGGCGCAAGCCGAAATTCAACTTTTTGTTTGCGCCCGATTTGCATCATCGCTTCAAACAGTTTTTCGCTCGGTATTTGATTGTCCGTAATGATTACTTCTTGAATTTCAAGCTGGCGAATTATATTTGGCAAATCTTCCAAATTTCCGGCAATCGGCACGCCACAAAATTTTTCAGCCACAGAGCTGGCAGAGCGCACGGAGAGATTTTCGCTTTTACTATCTTCTCTGTGTTTCTCTGTGTTCTCTGCGGCAATAATTCCGACCACGCGATAACCCAAATCGCGCCGTTCGCGCAATTCACGAATCGTCTGTTCGGCTTCCGCATTCGTGCCGACAATCAACGTCGGAATCAGATTGATGTCGCGTTTTCTGACCAAAGTCTGCAAATAGCGTAAACCAAGATGGAAAATTGTAAAAGCAATCAGTGCCAGCGCAAAATCGAAGGCAAAAACGCCGCGAGAATATGAAAACTCCCGAAAGGCGAAACCGCCGCGAAACAAAAATGTGAAAGTGATAATCAAAAGCGAACCGAGTGCAACCGCTTTAAAGATTTTGATAAATTCGGCGATGTAGGAAAACGCGCCCTGCAGACGATAAATTCTTTGATAAGCAAGCATTGCCAGACGGCTCGGCACAACAAAAATCAAAACTCCGGCATACGGCGCAAAATCTTCGCTCCACGCCCATGCCGTCGGCGAAAAAATCATATCGCCTTCGCGCCAAACAAAAGCCAGAGCGAAACACAAAACAGCCAAAAGCGCATCAACCAAAAAAATTGAAACTTTGACCGACGGCAAAACCCAGCGCGGCACGCGGTTTTCTGCTTTGACGAGATTGATTGGATGTTTGACGACGGTTTCGACTTTCATTGCAATTGCTTTATTCTTTTTAAGCTAATAACCGATTAGTTGCAACTTATCTTAGGCTGACAATTCCTTTCGGCTGCGTTATTCTTTTGGTTTGCCGCAGTTTGCTAAAAATTTGATTAGATTTTAAATGAAGATTCTGATAACCGCGCCGAGCCTTAAAATCCGACAGAATGTCAGCGGAATTTCCACCGTTGTGCGCCAGATTATTCAGCACAGCCGGTTTGAGTTTTATCATTTTCAGGCAGGCAGACGAGACGACGAAAAAGCGGGCATCAGTTGGATTTTCAAACAGATATTAAATGTTTTGCGTTTTTGGCAGCAAATCCACCGCGAAAGAATTGATATCGTTCATATTAACACCGCGCTCAATCCGCTTTCAATTATGCGCGATGCGGCTTTTGCAAAAACAGCACATCTGGCAAATCGCCCGATTCTGCTGCATCTGCACGGCGGAAGGTTTTTGGCGCAGGAATTTGAAAACCGCTTTTTTGCTCGAACTGCCGAGAAAATGCTGCGCCGCGCAAGCATTGTCATTGTGTTGAGCGAACTCGAAAAAGAAATTATCGAAAAACGCTGGCAAAATTTGAACGTGCGCGTGTTGGAAAACGCCGTTTCGCTCGATGAAACACAAAAAATTAAAGCTGAAACGGACGAAAAATCAATTGTTTTTCTCGGACGGCTTCACGAATCGAAAGGCTTGTTTGAGATTATCAAAGCGTGCCGCATTTTAAAAGACGAAGGATTTGAGTTTCGTTTCAACTGTTTCGGGGCGGGCGAGATAAAAGATTTTTTCGCGGCGGAAATGACCGCAATTCTCGGCGAAAAGTTTTATTTCGGCGGAGTTGTTTCGGGCGCGGAAAAAGAAAAAGCCTTAAACGAAGCGGATATTTTCCTGCTTCCGTCGCGCTACGGCGAAGGCTTGCCGATGGCGATGCTTGAAGCGATGGCGGCACGATGCGTCGTCGTTGTTTCGGAAATGGCTTCCATCGGCGCGGTTGTCAAAGACGGCGTGAACGGTTTTACGGTTGAGCCGCAAAATGTTCCGCAGTTGGTCGGGAAATTAAAATCTCTGCTTTCGGGCGAAAAAGATTGGGAAAGTTTGCGAGAGAATGCACGGACGACAATTCAACAAAATTTTGCTTTGAGTGATTACATCAAAAAACTCGAAAAATTTTACACGGAAATCAAAAGCTGATTATTTGTCCGCACCACCTTAACAAATGTATTTATCGCAGCCGTTTAGAATGAAAAATATAGATTTATCAGAAAATCAAAGCCGCGTCCGCGTTGTCAGTCTGCTGACTGATGTTTGCGATTATGATTCGGCAGTTGCGCGGGTTGCCGAACTGGTGCGGCAAAAAAAGGGCGGTTATGTTTGCATTTCAACCGTCCATATGACGATGGAAGGCTGCGACGATCCCGCTTACGCCGCGCAGGTCAATGCGGCTGATATGATTATTCCTGACGGGATGCCGATGGTTTGGATGCAGAAACTTCAAGGCGTTAAACGCGCCTCACAGGTGCGCGGCACAACTTTGATGTTAAAACTTCTTGCGTTTGCCGAAACCAATCATCTGACGGTTGGATTTTACGGCGGCAAACAGGAAATTCTGGACAAAATTTCGGCGCGTTTGAAAAAAGATTATCCGCGTTTAAAAGTTAATTATGTATATTCGCCGCCGTTTAAATTTTTAACTGTCGCCGAAGAAGCGAGAATTACGGAAAATATCGGAAATTCCGAAACTGATATTTTGTTTGTCGGCTTGGGCTGTCCGAAACAGGAGCGTTGGATGGCACAGCACAAAAACAAACTGCAATCGGTGATGCTCGGTGTCGGCGCGGCGTTTGATTTTTATGCCGGAAACGTGCGTCAGTCGCCCGAATGGATAAGCAAAATCGGCTTTGAATGGCTGTTTCGGTTGACGCAAGAACCGAAGCGACTTTGGCGAAGATATTTAATCTTGAATCCGCGTTTTATCGGGCTGGCGTTGCTTCAACTGCTCGGATTGAAGAAATTTGATTCAAATAATGCAGAAACACGACCGTAAAATCCAAAGAAATTATTCGAGGAAATTTCTTCAATGTCCCAAAAATACGATTTAATTGTTATCGGCGGCGGTTCGGCAGGATTGGTTGCGGCGGGCGGCGCAGCGATTTTGGGCGCGCGCGTTGCGCTGATTGAGAAGAACAAACTCGGTGGCGATTGTCTTTATACCGGCTGCGTGCCGTCAAAAAGTCTGATTCGCTCAGCAAAATTTGCAAGCGATATGAAACGCGCCGAAGAATTCGGATTCCAGATTCCGGATTCCAGATTCAAAAACGAAGATTTTGCTTCGATTACAAATCGTGTTCAGCGTGTTATCAAAGAAATCGAACCGCATGACGCACCCGAAGTTTTCGAGAAAATGGGCGTCGAAGTTATTTTCGGCGCACCAAAATTTTTGGATTCAAACAAAATCGAACTTTCCTGCAAAAATTCCAACGAAAAACGCTTGATGCAGGCAAAGCGTTTTTGTATTGCCATAGGTTCATCGCCGTTTGTGCCGCCGATTGAAGGTTTGTTTGATGCAGGTTTTATCACCAACGAGGAAGTTTTTCACATCAAAAATTTGCCCGAAAGATTGATTGTTTTGGGTGGCGGCGCAATCGGCGTTGAATTGGGACAAGCATTTCAGCGATTAGGAGCAAAAGTTTCGATAATCGAAATGGCTGACCATATTTTATCGAAGGAAGACGTGGAAGTTTCGGTATTTATGGAAAATCTTTTACAGAGCGAAGGCGTTAGAATTTTCACCAAATCCGAAGCTATCAGGGTTCATAAAAACACCACAGGCGAAAAGATTGTAACGATTGAAAAAGACGGAAAAACCAAAGAAATTGTCGGCGACGAAATTCTCGCGGCGGTTGGACGCAAGCCGAATGTTGATGATTTAAATCTTGAAAAAGCGGGCGTAAAATTTGATAAAAAACAAATTTTCACCAATGAATATCTGCAAAGTTCAGCAAAACACATTTACGCGGCGGGCGACGTTACGGGGCATTTTCAATTCACGCACACGGCGGATTACGAAGCGCAGATTGTCATTCAAAACGCATTTCTTTTTTATCCTTTCACGAAAAAAACCGATTTTCGCGTCGTGCCGTGGGCGACGTTCACCGAGCCGGAAGTCGCGCACGTCGGGATGACGGAAAAAGAAGCAAAAGAAAAACACGGCAAAGTGAAAATCATCAAAGTTTTGTTTGAAGAAAACGACCGCGCCCACGCCGAAGGCGAAACCGAGGGCTTTGCCAAGATAATTTTAGACGGCAAGAAAATCGTCGGCGCACACATCGTCGGACTTCGGGCGGGCGAATTGATTCACGAATTCGTGCTGGCAATGAAATTAAATTTATCGCTCGACGACCTTGGCAAAGCGATTCACGTCTACCCGACATTATCGAAAATCACGCAAGCCGCAGCAACGGAAAAGACGCTCGAAACTTTGAAATCGCCGTTTGTGCAGAGATGGTTTGGCAGATATTTAAAGATTTGGCGTTAGAAAATCAATTTCTCAACTATTTCGCTGATTTATTTCAGTTCTTCCCTCAAATTTTATAGGTTAGAACTTACGCAGTTGAAATCAAAATTGAATGATTTAGCAGTATTTAATCGACAAATAGTTAATAGTTAAAAGTGAACAGTTAAAAGTTACGACCAAAACTATTAATTCTTAACTGTTCACTTTTAACTGTCTGACAGAGAAAAAATTTCTAATCTTCTCTGTTCAACTGCGTAAGTTCTAATAGCTGTTGAGATTTTTAAAACTATCAGTTGCCCGATTGCCACGTTTTTATTGCTTCAACGGGATGGATGAGCATTATGATGTTGATTAAAAGGCTGTCGTGAATCCAGAAAATCAAGACGATTTCGATAAATATAAAAACCGCGAATGAACGCCAAAAGCCAAGTTTGCGGGCGATGATAAAACCGACGGCACAACTTAAAATATCGCCGAAGGAGTTGACAACCGAATCGCCGAAGTAATTGAGCGCGAGTGTCGCCGTGCGGTATTGTTGGATAATTGAGTCGGTATTTTCGAGCATTTCCCACGCGCTTTCGACGAAAATGGCGCAGAACAGAAGCCATTTGAGCGGCAAACGACGGCGGAAAATCAGGGTTAAAACCCAGTAAAAGAAAAAGCCATGAAGAATGTGCGTGAAGCTATACGGGTCAAACAGATGCTGCGAATTATGTTTGCCCCAAGCATCATTCGACCATAAATAATACAGTGCGTCCCATTTACACCACCAGATTCTGCCTTGCCAGTGAAGCTCGAAAATCGCGGCGGCGATGACTGCGAGAATTAATAAATAGGGCAGGTAATCGCGCCAAGAATTAAAGGCAAAAAGACGATTTTGATTGTCAGTCTCCAGATAGTTCATCGGAACTAACCGATGCGAGTTTTTTTGTTTCGACATAACTGCCGCTTTTTTCGCCTGCGTATTCTCCCGTTTGCTGCAGCAGTTTGCTGATTAAACCCGTCCAGCCGGTTTGGTGGCTGGCACCGAGTCCGCTGCCGTTGTCGCCGTGAAAGTATTCGTAAAAGAGAATATAATCACGCCAGTTTTCATCGGTTTGAAATTTTTCGTCGTTGCCGTAGACAGCGCGGTTGCCTTCCGCATCCTTCAAAAAAATGTTTGACAGACGGTGTTCAAGTTGCTGCGAAACTTCCCAGAGCGTCATCCATTTTTCCGAACCGGTCGGAAATTCGACTTTGAAATCATCACCGAAAAAGAAATCAAATTTTTGCAGAGATTCGATTAAAAGATAATTGACGGGAAACCAAATTGGACCGCGCCAATTTGAATTTCCGCCGAAAAGTCCGCTTTTCGATTCCGCCGGTTCGTAGCCAACCCGATACTCCGTGCCATCAATCATCAAAAAATACGGGTCGTTCTTGTGAATACGCGACATAGCGCGAATGCCGTAATCGGACAAAAACTCATTTTCCGAGAGCATGATGTGAAGAACCCGGCGCAAACGCTCGGGATTAACCAACGCCAGAAGGCGGCGGTTGCCTCTGCCTGCTTCTTGCATACAAGCGATGTCACTGGTTAAATCGGGACGATTTTTCAAAAACCACTCGGTTCTTTTTTTGAATTCGGGCAAACTGTCGAGCCATTCATCTTCAAGCGTTTGAATCGCAAAAAGCGGAATCAATCCAACCATTGAACGCACTTTAATCGGATTGTTCCGTGCATTCGGTAAATGTAGAACATCATAATAAAATCCGTCGCGTTCGTTCCAGAGTTCGCTGCCTTCTTCGCCGACATTGTTCATCGCACCGGAAATATAAGCAAAATGCTCGAAGAATTTACTCGCCACGTCTTCATAAACCTTGTCTTCTTTAGCAAGTTCGAGCGCGATTGCCAGCATATTCAAGCAAAACATCGCCATCCAGGAAGTTCCATCCGATTGTTCAAGCCGTCCGCCCGTCGGCAACTCCTTGCTCCGGTCAAAAACACCGATGTTATCGAGTCCTAAAAATCCTCCTTCAAAAATGTTGTTGCCTTGTTCGTCTTTACGGTTGACCCACCAGGTAAAGTTCAAAAGGAGTTTATGAAAAATCTTTTCTAAAAAATTGCGGTCGGCAACGCCTCGGCGTTTGGCTTCGATTTTATAGACGCGAAATGCCGCCCAGGCGTGAACCGGCGGATTGACATCGCTAAAAGCCCATTCATATGCGGGAATTTGTCCGTTCGGGTGCATATACCATTCGCGCAGAAGCAAAACGAGTTGTTTTTTGGCAAAGTCCGAATCAATCATCGCCAGGGCAATACAATGAAATGCTAAATCCCACGCGGCATACCACGGATATTCCCATTTGTCGGGCATCGAAATCACATCATCGTTATAAAGAGTCGTCCAATTGCTGTTGCGTCCGATTTGATGACCGAGCGGCGGCGGCGGAAATGCTGGGTCGCCTTCAAGCCAGTTTTTGACGACGTAATGATAAAACTGCTTTGACCAGAGCATTCCGGCAAGCGATTGGCGCATGACGTTTTTTGCGTCGTCGCTAAGTTTGTCGGGAATGATTTCGGCGTAGAATTCGTTAGCTTCTTTGATTCTTTTGGTGAAAATATTTTCGCAATCGGCAATAAATTCGCCGCGAGTCAGAAAGTCTTTTTCACCGCTGAGAGGCAGAGAGGCTGGAACTTTTTTTGGTTTTTTATCTGGTTTATCCCGGCTGATTTTTCTCTGCGTCTTGAAGTTTCTGCGGTTTAATTCTTTGCTGCACAAACGCAGATACATCGTTTTGCTCGATTGCGGCTGGATATTAAAATCGTAATGCGCCGCAGCTTTTGTTCCCGTTTGGTCGGGATTGACGGCATCTTGTTTGTTTTCGACAATAAAATCGTTAATGCTGTCTTTAACATAAGCTGATTTGTTTTCACCGCCTTTGTAAATTTTTTCGTAATTTGTGTTGTTTTCGGTAAAAAGCAGTTGCGTTGAGCCTTCGCAATAGAGCCAATAATCGCCGCGTCTTTCTTCGTAAAGGTGAATAGCCGACAAACCTTCTGCGCCGATTTCAACTTTCTCCATCTCCGGTTTGTTCGCTTTTTCATACCACGACCACCGATTGCGAAACCAAACAGTCGGCAAAATGTGGAGCGGCGCAGATTTGTCGGAACGATTGACCGCCGTAATTTTGATGCAAATATCATCGGCACCCGCTTTAGCGTATTCGATGAAAACGTCAAAATAGTTGTTGTCATCAAAAATGCCCGTGTCCATCAGTTCGTATTCGGGGACGGATTTGTCACGCCTTGCATTTTCTTCGTGCAGTTTTTGGTAAGGAAATTCGTTTTGCGGATATTTGTAAAGGAATTTCATATACGAATGCGTCGGCGTATTATCGAGATAAAAATAGTATTCCTTCACGTCCTCGCCATGATTTCCTTCGTTGCCGCCGAGTCCGAAAAGTCTTTCCTTTAAAATAGGATCTTTGCCGTTCCACAAAGATAACGCAAAACAAATTCTTTGTCGGCGGTCGCAAATGCCCGCAATGCCGTCTTCGTTCCAGCGATACGCTTTTGAGTGTGCTTGTTCAAACGGAAAATACTCCCATGCCGAACCGTCCGCCGAATAATCTTCGCGCACTGTTCCCCAAGCCCTTTCGCTTACATAACAACCCCAAAGTTTCCAGTCATTTTCTCTGTCGCGGGCTTCTTCCAGCCGTTTTTCTTCTGCCTTCAATGTTTTACCTCAGCCTTTTTTGCTTACAGAATGGCACATTTTTCGGCTTTGCGTCTAGCCCATCAGACAGAAATATAAGAAATATGGATTTGAAGCAGAATTTTTGTTAAATTATATTTGAAACAATAAAAGATTTTTTTCATCGGCTCGTAAATTTTACCTCTAAAAAAATTTTGAAATGCAGCAGAAACAAGGCTTCTTCTTTTTTGTTTCCGCGTTTCTGCGGTGAAAAATAAATAATCCGAATTTACGTTAAATACACACAAAAAATGCTCGGAACACTTTATCTTGTCGCTACACCTATTGGAAATCTTGCCGACATTTCCCAACGCGCACTCGAAACGCTTCAAACGGTTGACTTAATCGCTTGCGAAGACACGCGCCACACGCGCAAACTGCTCAATCATTACGGCATTTCCCAAAAACTCGTCAGCTATCACGAACACAACGAACAAGCGCGAACGGAAGAGTTTGCCGGACTGCTCGAACAGGGGAAATCAATCGCCATCGTGTCGGATGCAGGAACGCCGGCTGTTTGTGATCCGGCGTTGCGCGTCGTGCAGAAGGCACACGAAATCGGCGCAACGGTTAGGGCGATTCCGGGCGCAGTCGCTTTTATCAACGCGCTGGTTATTTCGGGTCTGCCGACCGATTCCATATTTTTTGGCGGTTTTCTGCCGTCAAGAAAAACCGAAAGACGCAGGCGTTTGCAGGAAGTCAAAGAGATTTCCGCGACGCTTTGTTTTTATGAAACACCGCATCGTCTGGCGAAAAGTTTGGTTGATTGTTTGGAAATTTTGGGAAACCGGCAAATAGCAGTCGTGCGCGAAATTACAAAATTTCACGAAGAAATCGTGCGCGGAAATTTGGCGGAATTGGCAGAAAAGTATGCGCAGGAAAGTGTCAAAGGCGAGATTGTTTTGATAATTGACCGTCGGGAAGTTCCAGATTCCAGATTCCGAATTCCAAATTCCAAATCTCTTGTTTCCCGAGTTGCCGAATTGGAAAAAGAAGGTTTAGACCGCAGACTCGCACTCAAGAAAGTGGCAAAAGAATTCGGTTTGCCGCGCTCGGAAGCATATCGAATTGTGCAGGCGGAAAAAGTAAAAAGTGAAAAGTAAAAGCCATAAAAATTAAGAATACTAAATTAAAGCAATAAGCTTTTAAACTCAGATTTCACTTTTGCCCTTTTACTGTATTTATTTTTCATCAAACGTAAAATAAGCAATCGCCGGATCGTGGTCGGAATAACGCTCGACGCGGTTTGATTCATTGCGATAAACTTCGGGGAAATCGGCGTTTAAGCGTGAATAACCAAAACCGACAAGATTTTTCTTCATCGCTTGGTTAATAATTATGTGGTCGAGAACCTGCGCGTTACCGTCGAAAGAATACGAATAACGCTGCTCGGGCTTTATCAAATCAACCAAATCAATCAAATCGGGATTAACCAAATCGTCCGAAGCATATAAAACCTGCTCTTTGGGCGCGGGTGTGCCTTTGATAACGCCGATAATGTCGCCGATGCCGTCGTTAAATTGAAATGCGTTAAAATCGCCGAGCAAAATGATTTTCTCGTTCGGGTTTGCTTTTTGTCGTTCCTGCACAAATTTTGCTAAAAACTCGGCTTGCGCTCCGCGTTTTGAGCGCACCCGCGCACCGCCGTCCTTCGGGTCGTCAATGCCGAGAAAAGATTTTAAATGATTAACAATAACCGTAAAAGCTACCGGATTGTTTGTTTTCGGGTCGTTAATCGCAGCTTGCAGCATCAATGGCGGACGGTCATTCAGCGTGTCTTCGTCTTTAGAATTCGGATTTTTGAATTTTTCGTCTTTGCCGAATTGTTTAACGTCAACCACCTGCACCCGCGAAGATTTTACCAAAAAGCCGACATCAATTCCGCGTCCGTCGTTTCCGTCAATTAAATACGCTTGATATTTCGGATTCGGTTGTTTGGCGAGAGCGGCATCGGCATTGATTTTTTCGGCGAGTTTTTTAAGAACAGCTAAGTTTTCCACTTCGACTGTGCCAATCACATCCGGCATTTGCATATATTCCCGAATCGCCATCGAGATTTTCTTCATCCGGTTTTGAAAAGTCTCGCTCGTAACAATGTCTTCTTTGATCGACGGGTCGTCCGCATCGTCAAAGAAATTTTCGAGATTCATTCCGGCAAGTGAAAATTGTCGCTCATTCGGCGCGGGCAGCGGCAGAGATTTTATCAAGCCCGACATCGCAGCCTTGTTATCGGCATCCGGCAAAATCGTGTATTTCTGATAACCGTAATGCATCACGCCGACCAGATTTTTGATTTCCGCAAAACTTGTTACTTCAATGGTCGGCGCGCGAGTTTGCAAAACCAACTCAAATTTATTCTGTTTTTCTTTATCGCTTATCTCAGTTGTTTGGGCGGCTAACTGCTCGTCGCTGTCAATGCGAAGCGTTTCGGGGTTAGCGTCAAAAATCGGCATTTTCGGAAAACTCTTCTTTAAATCGTCTTTATCTTTCGAGAATAAAAAATCGTATATATTCATTCCCGGTTCGCGGAACGGTCTTGGAATTCCCTTCAAAACGCCGTAGAAAACACCGTCGGAAACGGAAATTCCGGTTTTATTGTCAACTCTGCCTTTGGTTGGCGCAAAAACCGTCAACGCTTCAACCACAATGCGCATTCCCTCATATTTTTCGAGTTGGTCAATTTTATTTGAAGCAAAATCTGCAATGGTCAAAACTATCGGTTTCGGCAAAGGATTATTTTTGGAGATAACTTTTATAGTGTCCGTTCCTTTTTTCATCGAAAGCTCGGTTATCGGAAGGCTGGCAGGTTCGGCTTTCGGGCGAAATTCGGTAATTGTTCCGGTAACCGAAACGAGGTTGCCGACAGCGGCTTGGAAGGCTGTTTCGCTCCCGGTATAAACATAAATGCCTTCCGAAGTTGCCTGATTGCCATCTGTTTTATCATCCGGTGTTTGGATAAAAAATCCACCCTTTAAGCGTGCCGTAACAATTCCCGTTAAACGTGCCGTTTGACCTTCATCCGGCGAAACTATTTTTTCGCCCTGCACGTCGCTGATAAGGCGGTCTTTTTGGGCGCGTGCGTCAAACGCTAAAATAAAAAACGTCAATACTAAAACTACTTTTGAAAACTGATTTTTCATTCTCTGTCTATTCTCCGTTCAAGCAATTCCTGAGTGTTTTTCGGAACATTTGTAAAAAAGTTATAGCTCGTCAGAACCTCAACCGCGTTGACCGAAACTCTGAAATTGCGCCACGGCGCATTTATATTCAGCGGCGGTTGATTCGGAACGATAATGGCGATGGTTCGCGTTCCTTTGGTTACTCTCTGCAAATCGTTGTTGCCATTTGGCAAAACCAGCACGACTTTCCAAGTTACCTGCGGCACGACGATTCGTCCCTGTGCAATTGTTCCCGCATTTCCCGCGCCGCCCGAAACGATATAGAGTTCATTACCTTGATTAGCCAATGTGCGGCAGTAGCTTTCAAACTCTTCCCAAGGTCCTTGGTTGTTGGCGGCAAGCTGCGGAATTATATTAGTCATCAGAAATGTCGCCGAATTGTCGGCAGCCGAACGAGTTCTATCGCCCGAAGGAGTCATATGCCCGCGGTCATAGCCCGAACCCGAATAATTTTCGGGAGTTACCTGATACCAGCCGTTGGGAAGCTGCGGGTCGGGACGAAAATCGTCTTGGCGCGGCGTAGTTCCAAGCCAAGTGCTGTCAAGCCGCCACGCCACCCAATTTGGCGTGGCTTTGCTTCGGTTATACGAAAGTGAGTATTGCGGTTTGACCATCAAATAGTTATTTTCATTGGCAATATCACTTGTCGCATTGCTCGGATTTCCCAAAAGCAAAGGCTCTTCGCCCGGCAGCGGCGCGTTGACCGTCAGATTGATGAAAACACTCGCCGTGCGCGATTGCGCGTCCGAAACCGTCGCCGTTACGTTATGAATACCGCCGATTGTGCCAACCGGAATTGTTGCCAGATAAGAAAAAATGTTGTCATTTGGCGTAACGTCGCCGTTTGTGCCGTTGTCAAAAAACTGCTGATTTGCCGCGCCGCCGATGTCGGTCAGGTTTCCGACAACCATAATATTTGTGCTGGGCGGAGATGTCGCGGGAATCACCGAAATGGTTAAAAGCGTTGTGCCGCCGGGCGAAACGACATTTGGATTTGCCGCGCCTCCGGCTTGCAGTATTCCGCCGAGATTACAGGAATTTGTCGGACTACTCGTATTTCGCGGCGCGGGTGCGCCAATCATAAAATCCTGAGCGTTGTTGTCCGTATCAGCGCAGCCGTCGCCGTTACGTTTGGCGGCGGTAACGACGCTCAAATCCGCCGTTCTTGCGCCTTCCGAACATGAAGCCGCCGCGCCGTAACCAACCAGGTCAACAATGCTCACATCTGACGGACAGGTTGAAGCGGGAAGTTTTGTTGTCGTATTAACCAACGCCAGCTTTCCCGATGTCGAAGAAAGATTAGGAATAAAGCCTTCCGGCACAAACGGCGCAATTAAATCAGGTGTCGGAAGCGCACTTCCGGCAGTTCCATTGGAAGCAAACTGGATTAAATAATACTGTCCGGGTTGCAGAGTTACGTTTGTCAACGGCACGACCAGCCAGTTAGTTCCGCTGGCAGACGCATACTGCACCGACCAGCCGTTCAAACTGACCGGCGAAGTTCCGCGATTAAAAAGTTCAACAAAATCATTTGTATATGGCGCATTCGTCAGCCCGCCGCCGCCGAAAAATTGGCTGATAACAATATTCGGCGAAACCAAAACGGTTTCTTGTGATTGAGCTAATTGATATTCTTCGCTATGGGCTTTCGTCTGAAAACCGATTCCTAATCCAACGGCAAGCATAAAAAAACTTGCCAAAACCAAATAAAAACGCTTCATTTTATAAATCCTTGTAAATTAAAAATTCAGGAAGGGGAATTGTCGTCTCACTAATCTTTTATCACATTTTCTCAATAATAAATAATTAAACAAAGTTATTAGCGAGAAATTAAGGCACAAAAATTGACGGAACAGCCCGCTCGCCGTTTGTGCCGAACTGTTGAAAGGCAAAATTGCCGTCCGAACTTTTCAGATAATACCAAACGCCCGTGCTTTGACGATAAACTGCTGCGTCGCGTTTGCCGTCGCCGTCAAAATCGGCTTGCAAAAGTTGGTCGTCGCCTGCGCCGAACTGCACGGCGGAAAATCCGGCGGAACTTTTCAGCATATACCAGATGCCGTTTGAAGGACGAAAGACAACAAAATCCGCTTTGCCGTCGCCGTCGTAATCACCGACAACTGGTTTATCACCGTTTGCCCCAAACTGTGCGGCATTAAAACCGCCGTCCGAACTCCGCAAAACATACCATGTGCCGTTTGAAGAACGAAAAACCGCAATGTCAGTTGTGCCATCGCCGTCAAAATCGGCTTGGACGGGGAAATCTTCGGCAGTTCCGAATTGAACCGAACGCATTTGTCCGTTTGAACTCTGCAAAATATACCAAAAGCCGTTTGGCGGGCGAAAAACAGCAATGTCAGCTTTCCCATCGCCGTCAAAATCGGCGGGCGTTAATTTGTCGGTTGGAAATCCAAACTTTGCATTCAAAATCGAATTGTCCGAACTTCGCAGAATAAACCAAGTGCCGCTCGAAGGGCGAAAGACCGCCAAATCGGTTTTGCCGTCGCCGTCGTAGTCAGCGTTGACTGCCGCGTCGCCGACGCTTCCCCAAGCCGTGCTGACGGTTAAATTATTTGCACTGTTCCGCACAATAAAATCAGGCGCGTCTGCCGCGTCGCTCGGACGAAAAACGCTGAAATCCGTTTTACCGTCGCCGTCAAAATCAAATGGCGCACGGCTTATTTGCGCGTTTTGACAAGTGCAGACAAAACCGTCCGAAACAACAATATCGTCAATATACTGACCTTCGCGGGAAGTTCCGTTGTCCGAGCCGACGCGCCAGCGCAGTTGGACGTTTTTTCCCGCCGCCGAAGCCGGAAGTTTTACTTTTGTCGTAATAAATTCGGGCGTTTGGTTCGGACCGCTTTTGCCCGACCAAGCTGCTCTTCCGGCTAATGGATTTTGACAACAACCTTCAATCACGCCGTCATAACCGCCCGCCTGGAAAGTTCCGCCCGCCGCCAGAATATCTTGAAATCTGCCTTGAGTGCCGAGTTTTATTTCTAGAACTCCGCCGTCGTAAAGTTTATTTCGCAAAAATGTCGTTTCAAGGTTGTAGCGGTTGCGAAACGTCAATTCCGCGTCTTCCGAATAGATTTGGAAAACAGGCGAAGCGAGTTCGTTGATGCCGACTTGCCCGGGGTCGGGCGAAAAAGCGGAATTCGGCGGCGAATCGAAGGCAACTCCGGTTGTTTTCCAAACCATTTGTGCGCCGGTCGCAGATGTCGTCCAACCGTTTGGCAGATTCGGCAAATTTACGCCGTCAAAATTTTCCCGCAAAGCAAAACGCGCCGCGCCCGTGTTTAAGTTTATCGTTATCGTGCCGAGATTGTCCGCGCCGTCCTGCAATTGCAGCGGCAGCGTGATCACGCTGCCGCAACGCAGATTCGGGCTTGCCGTAAAAGTAAAGGAACGCGCAACGCCCGCTCCGTTTGCAATCAACGCGCCGTAATTGAGCGTTCCGCTCGGATTGATAACGCCGCCTGTTTCCAGAAGCGTCGCGGTCAAATTATTTGTATTTCTCGCGCCCGTATTGCGAAGCGTAATGTTAAGCGTAACAGTTTCGCCCGCTTCAATTGCGTTATCTGCCGCGCAGCTTTCCGCCGTAAATTCATAACCGCTTGCGCTTAAAACCGCCGTCGCCTCAAGCGCGAAATTCTGTGTCAGCGTTTCGTCGTTGCTGATTGTTACGGTGATAGTCTGCGGGCGAAAACCTCTTGCCGAAGCGGTTAGAGTGTAAGTGTTTGGAACTAAAACTAAATTGCCGTAACTTCCGCCTGCGTTTGTGGTTCGGATAAAAACCGCATTTGCCATAACGGTTGCATTTGCAATCGGTTGACCGGTCGCGGCATTTGTAACCGTGCCATTTATCGTGGCTCGCGGCGCGTTTGTGCATTCGGCAAATTTGAATTTCCCGATGCGCGTCAGCCAGCCGAGCGGATTTTCCGCCTGACTTTCGGCGGTGTAATACTGATTCGTCAGCCAAAACGTGCAATCATCGCTTGGGTCAATTGACATCGCGGTATAATCACCCCAACGCGAACCGAAACCGGCTTGCACGCCCGTTCCGCCAATCAAAGTTTCTTCCGTGCGAAATGTGCCGCGTGGTTCATTTGCCAGTTTTCCCGAATATAAAATCGAAGGAGCTTTCTGCTCGTTTGAAAAACTGTAACCGACGGCTAAGTTGCCCTGAAAATCCTGCGCCGCGCTTCCCATCCAACGATTTGCCGCGCCGTCGCCGATTGTTGCCTGTTCGCGGACGCTGAAACCGGCATTTGTTTTTTGCAGTTCATAAACGCGGACTCCGGCACGATAGACTTGTTCGACGGGCGACAAGCGCACGGTTTGATTGACGACCAGCGATTCGTGCGTTCCAAAATTGCGGTAAGCGGCGCGATGCATCAAACGGTCTGATTGCGAATCTAGTTTTTCGCCCGGCGGCGGCTCGTCAACATCTCCGCGCCCGTTTGGACTGGTCGGGTCAAACGGCGCAACTACAATCGGGCTTGTCGCGTGTTCGGTAAAAGTTGAATTGTTTGGATTTGTAAAATCGACGTGAAAATTAAAAAGCCGAAGCGCGTCTTGCGAGTCGCCGTATTCGGTTGCCGTATAACCGACTAAAATATTCGGCGCGTTCGGCGGCGGCGGCGTTAAACCATCAAAATCGGCGGGAAGAAGTCCGCCCAAGCGAATTGTTGAAGGCGAAGCCAGATCAAAATAAACATAACTCGCTGTTTTGTCGCCGACCAGCATTTTCTTTTTGTCGAAGGCAAAAACGCCCGTTCCCGCGTAGTCGCTGCCGATGAATTCATCGGTTGACATATAATATCCGTCCGTCCAAACGCCGAGTTTCGGATAATCATTCTGCTTGATGTTCGGCATGACAAATTCATAGACATAATAACTGTCGGTCGGGTCGCCGGTTTGTGAAACAGCAATCAGCTGTCGAAACGGTGGAAAATTATTGCAGAATTGGCTCAATACAAAGCGGTCTGCCAGCGCGTCATAAAGCACAACCGGATCGCCGTCGTTGCGTGTCGAACACGGCGTGCCGAGCGCGGAAAAAATACTGCTCAACTTAAACGGCGGCGTGAGCGGATTGCCGTTTTTGTCAAAAATCCGCGTCAGCGCATTGACCGATTGGACGTAATGATTTAAACCGACATCGCCGTTCGCATCCGGCGGCACAATGCGAAAACCATATGCGGTGGCATTATCGCGGCTTGAAATTCCATTGAAAGACAGAGAAGGCGCGGGCATCGGCGCGGCGGAAAAGTTTCCCAAAGCGGAATCGGTGTCGTGCGGCGCGCCTTCAATCTGCTTGCGAAAAGGTTCTTTGTTCGGCACGGCGCGGGCTTTTTCCTCCGCACTTTTTTTGTTTGTTTGTCCGGTTTCGGGCGATGCGGGCGCGAAACTGCTCACTTTTTCCGACACGGCAAATGCCGTCGCCTGCGCCATTTGTGGTTTAATTTCTGAAAGGGGCTGATTTTGTGTTTCATACGGTTTGAGTTTTTTGCTTTCAGCCGATTGTTGATAAGCGAAATGTAAGATTGCAAAAGCAATAAGTAAAATTAAAGTAAGCCTTTTTTTCATTTTCTAAAACCTGCAAGAAATTTTAACATCAATTTTAGCGAATTTGGCGTTTTTTCAAAAGCGTCTATAAAAACTAGGTTCTGTTGACATAACTATCTAAGCCAGTTTTTAATCTATGCACAGCCTTCATCGTAAAAATAGCGCGGAGACTCCATTCATATCGGCGAAGGGCTTTTTATCAAACGTCCGCTTTTTTGTGTCTGAAAATGTTTCAAACAATCGCCAATCGCAAACTCCTTACGATGTTTGTGCAAATTCCCGCCTGTATCTTTCATTCCGCGCTTTCATCTCCGCCATAAATTGGATGAATTCGGGCGCTTGTCTGATGCGGTTCAAATAAGCATCGCGCTCGAACAGGGGATAACATTGAAAACCCGTGGCGACAGCCTCTCTTAACCATTTGACGGCTTCAACACTCTTACCTTCCAGCGCGTAGATGCAGGCGATGTCGTAAGCGGCGTGATGATAATAGGGGTCTTTGACAGAACTCTAAACAGGTTATGGCGTGAGTCCCGTGCGGCGCACGAGGTCTGCGTAGCGCGGGTCTGAGCGGAGACTGTCAAAAGCGTACCGCCATGTAATCTCCGGCAACCCGGTGCTACGTCGCTCGAAATCTCTTTCGAGCCAAGCGAAGGCTTGATCTTTATCACCGAGACCGGCATACACACCGGCTAGCTGCTGTCCAGAAGCCTCGCGCTTGGCATATTTCTCTTCGAGTTCTTTCAGTATCGCCAACGCCTCGGCACGCCGCCCTGCCACTGCATAGCTGTATCCCAAGCTGCTCAAAAATCTGCTGCTTGCTCTCTTAGATAATTCGACTGCTTTGTCAAATTCCGCAGTCGCCTCTTCGTAACGCTGCTGTTTGAGGTATGCGATTCCCAGAAGATCGTGTGTCAACGGAACGTTCGGGTCAATTTCGAGCATCCTTTTACATTGCTCAACTGCCGAATTAGGGTCATTATTGAGGACATAGACATACGCGACGTTAGCGCCGATGACTGTCGAAAGAGGGTCAAGCTCCTGCGCGCGCTTTATCTCTCGCAGCGCATCGCCAAATTGCCTTTTATTTCGAAGATAGACAGAAAACCAGATGCGCGCCGTCGGATAATTCGGATTGAGACTTATGGCGCGCCTGAATTCTTCCTCGGCTTCCGCCCAGCGCCACTGATGCCGATAAATGAACGCCACCGGCGGCGGCATTTGGAAACGCACTTCGGGGCGAAATTACACCTACGGCAATGTGCATTATGAATTTGACCCGGACAGAACTTTTCTTTTTACCATTAAGCTGAGATCAAATCTAACGCTCAGTCGAGATGGAAATTCGTTCACCGAAAACGGCACGTTTGAAAGTATCGACCCGAGCGGCAAGGTGCTCTTTGCGGGCTGTTTCGCCGGTACGGCGCACCGCCTTACATTCGACGAAATTACATTCTAGGCAAGGCAAGCGTGAGTTAGACGTTTTAAGTTTGGACAACTTTTCTACCGTCTAACTCACGCTCTGCGAAACCTATAGCGAACTTCAGATTGGTGCGACCTCTTGTGCCGCAAGCCTGCACGACGAGTCGAGGCGCAAAGACACGCCTGACTCGTCGCGCGGGTTTCCGCAATCAAAACATCTCATAACTTTTGTTCAGGTGCTTAACTTGTCTTTTTGTGATAATGAAAAACGGTTTCGCTCGAAACTTCGCCGGTTTCGGAGTTTTTGACGGACGCGAATTTTCGATTGTCGTAATTGATATTTTTCACAAAAATTTAACCGGATAAACAGAATATTCAAGATGAAACACAAAAATAAATCCTGTTAATCCGGTTCATCTTGTTCCAATTCTCTCTTAGCAATTTCGCGCATTTTGCTGCTCACTAAATCGTAAGAAAAACCTTGCCGCAGCAGAAAATCGTAAAACCTTTTCACGTCTGTCCGTTCTGTCGGCTTGCCTTTAATTCGCAGACGTTTTTCGATGGCAAGTTCAATAATTTCCGCTTCGGGCGCGTCGGTAAAGGCTTTTTCAATTGCTTGTTCAATCGTTTCTTTGTCGAGTTTTTTCTGCGCGAGTTTTTGCTGCAAAACACGCTTGCCGATTGGTTTTTGCCGAAGTTTTGCGGCGGCAAAGTTTTTCGCAAACTGCGCGTCATTCAAATATCCGTAGCTTTCGAGTTTTTTGATAACTTCTTCGACAATCGCCGAATTTGTCCATTCCTTTTCCATCAATCGCGCCTGCAATTCCTTAACCGAACGTGGTTTATAGGCGAGAAGATTCACCGCTCGGTCAAAGGTTTTTTGCCGCACTTTTTCGATGTCTTTGATGATGCGG
>MWVY01000003.1_pt1 | contig 51080 bp, 50 predicted proteins | sample 1047251 | NCBI WGS metagenome assembly MWVY01 (sample SAMN06349983, study PRJNA376086) | soil metagenome | isolation source: MS7-5 sample Antarctic (ecotone) soil | place: Antarctica | collected 2015-01-13
AAAAGAATCAAGAGGTTCAGCAACTACAACTCAAACCGGTGGTCGTTGGGCAAATCAAAAATTTACTGAAGGCCAGGTGATTAAATCCGTTTCTATAGAATCAGATGGAAAAAAATATTCTCCAGAGTACTCAATTCATGATACCCGTATGCAGGTGTGGCTTCAACAACCTTTAAAAGCCTCCGGCAGTAAAACAAAATTGCAGATCAGCTTTCAGTTTTCTATTCCTGAATACGGCACCGACAGGATGGGTAGATTAAACACAAAGAATGGCATTATTTACCAGGTTGCTCAATGGTTTCCGCGTATGGCTGTTTACGATGATATTCAAGGATGGAATACGTTACCTTACTTAGGAGCTGGTGAGTTTTACCTGGAGTATGGTGACTTCGATTTCAATATTACTGCACCTGCTAATTTAATTGTTGTTGGATCCGGAGCTATGTTAAATGAGAAAGAAACTTTAACTCCAACACAATTAACGCGTTTAGATAATGCGAAGAGCAGTGATAAAACTGTTTTAATACGCAGCGCTGAAGAAGTTAACGATCCCCGTTCAAGGCCTACGGGTAAAGTAACATGGAAGTTCAGAATTCAAAATGCAAGAGATATAGCATGGGCTGCTTCAAAGGCCTTTGTATGGGATGCAGCACGCATCAATTTACCTTCTGGTAAAAAATCAATTGCAATGAGTGTGTATCCTGTAGAAAGCATCAAAAAAGATGGATGGCAGCGCTCTACAGAATTCACAAAAGCAAGTGTGGAGCATTATTCAAAGATGTGGTATGAATATCCTTATCCTGCTGCAATAAATGTAGCGGGTGTAGTTGGCGGTATGGAATATCCGGGGATTATGTTCTGTGGTTATAATGCTGCCGGCGGAGATTTATGGGGTGTAACTGATCACGAGTTTGGCCATATTTGGTTCCCTATGATTGTTGGCAATAACGAAAGGAAGTATGCATGGATGGACGAAGGCTTTACAACCTTTATCAATGAACTTTCTACAAAGGAATTCAATAAGGGGGAGTTTGCAAGCTTCTCATTTTTTAATTCAGATGATGTTACTAAATATATTTTTACTCCTCACATGGACCCCTTGATGACAACTCCTGATGTTGCTCAACAAGAGAATTTAGGGGTGGCAGCTTATTTAAAACCCGCTGTCATGCTTACTGCTTTACGAGAAGTGGTGTTAGGAGAAAAGAGGTTTGACGCAGCTTTTCGTGAATACATTAACAGGTGGGCTTACAAACATCCCACTCCGTGGGATTTCTTTCGCACTATGGAAAATGTAGCAGGCGAAGATCTTGGCTGGTTCTGGCGTGCCTGGATATTCAACAACTGGACACTAGATCAAAGTGTAAAAGGAGTGGCATATGTAGAAAACAAGCCGGAGAACGGGGGTTTGATCACCATTGAAAACCTGAGTGAAATGGTTATGCCGGTAACCGTTCTTGTTAAAGAAACAAACGGCAAACAACAGCGTATAAACTTACCTGTAGAAGTTTGGCAACGTGGTGGTGAGTGGACGTTTAATGTAAATACTTCAAGCCGAATTACAGATGTTGTTTTAGATCCGGATAAAAAGTTGCCTGATGTGAACAGGCAAAACAATACATTAAAAAAGAGTTTTTAGAGATATACTACCGAAGCAACTCTATTAAAGACTACAAAAGTTTTAAAAACTTTTGTAGTCTATTTACGGAAACCTCTCTTTCAATTTAATATGTTCACTGGAAAATATTATCACGTTTACAATAGAGGTATCAACCGCCAATTGATCTTTTTTGAAGAAAAGAATAGTTTATACTTTTTAAAACAGTTTAAAAAATATGTTTCCCCTTATGTCGATGTTTTCGCGTATTGTTTAATGCCGAATCATTTCCATTTCTTTATTAGAGTAAAAGAGAATGATTCTGAAATTACTTATTCTGGAAAATTATCTGTGATTGAAAAGGCATTTAAAGATTTCTTTATTTCTTATGTTAAAAGCATAAATAAGCAATACAACAGAACTGGAGCCCTATTACAATATAAATTCAAACGGCAGGAAGTTGAAGATGAATCCCATTACACCTGGCTCATTTATTATATTCGTCTGAATCCAATTAGCGCCGGTTTATGCAAGAATTTTAGTGATTGGAAATTCAGCTCCTATACTTCGTTAATAAGTAATAAAAACACTGAGTTAAAAAGAGATGAAATATTAGAATGGTTCGGTGGAGTAAAGCAATTTATTTCCTTTCATGAATTAAATCTTAAAAGCAGGAAACAAAACATCGAGTTTGAGAGCAAGTTTAGAATTGAAAGGGTTAAATAGACTACAAAAGTCTTGAAGACTTTTGTAGTCTTTAATTTCCCGGAACAACAATACAATACGGGTACATTCAGAATTATATTTGCCGTTCTGCATGCGCCTGTCCCATTTTTCTACTGTGATTTTTAATACTTACCTTTTGTACGGCATTTAAGACTCTCTGCTTAGGTACTCACTCCGGCTTTGCTGCTTGCTTAAACAACCTTAAAAACATGTATGATATGAAAACCTTAACTCAATTACTTCTGCTTTGTTTCTCGCTGCTTTTAATGAGTGCAGGCTGCAGGAAAAATAAACCTGAAAATGAACTGGATAAGCTACCTCCAATTACACAAACGGGAGCACACACATTTGGATGCTTAATTAACGGCAAAGCTTATATCCCAAAGGGCTTCAGATTTAAGCCCAATTTCCAAGTTATTGTGGACCCAGGTTTCCGTGATGGAGATGTAAGTATAAGGACATATAGGATTGAAAATAATACAATGGTAACACTTGATATAAGCTCTGACTCTATTAGGGCAGAAGGAACATATTTAATTCGAGACCGCGGAAGGACTCAAAATCTATTTGTTAAAAGCTCAGATGATTATTCACAGATTTATTGTCAAGTTCCTTATGGCAGTACTCACCAGCGTAAAGGCTATCTAAAAATTACAAAGTATGATTTGCAGAATGGCATTATCTCCGGAGAGTTTGAGGTTTCTATGGTTAACAAAGATTGCGGGCTTGGTGATGTCATAAGTATTACCAACGGTCGCTTTGATTATAAACTTTAATTATTTAATCACTCTAAAACTAACTACAATGAGACGAATTGTACACCTGTTTATTGGATTCTTATTTGCTTCTGCCAGTTACGGGCAAACACACCCAGATAAAGTTTACCTTTTTGGTAATTTAAATGGTGCAGAAATGCCAACCGGCTATTTAGGACCCTACGGTACAGACTTACTGGATAAAGAAGATTTCAACGGGCTGGCCACGGACAGCAACATTATTAATAGTATGGACATTGTGCGGATGTCGTATGCGGGTACATAAAAAAATTTCTATTGTGATTTTAAGTTCTTACCTTTTTTGTACAGATTGGCTGTTTCCATCAGGTATCATCATTGCGGCTTTTTATCTTTTCTTAATGCACCATTCTGGCACTTATAAAAGAGTTATTAAAAAATACGACACATGAGAAAATTCATCGTACTATTTTTCGTTGTGCCTTTCTTTTTTAGTGGATGTGAAAAACCATTTTACTGCAATGAAGTAAGAGGATTGCAAAGTTCATCATTAAACATTGTTCTGTTTCACACTGGTTTGAATAAGTATTTCTACCCTGTGGATGAATTCCGCTCGCCTTACAAACGGGATAGCTTACAGGTATTTAATGAAGATGGGAAAAAGTTTGAATTTGTAACCTTTGCCCTTGAACTTGACCCAGCAAATAGTTTGAATAGTTTTTATGGAGTAGGAATAGCACCTGCCTTTTTTATCCCCGGAGATGAAGAAGCCTACAATTCTGAAAAAACAAGAAAAATTTTTTTAAAATATAATTATAACACCATAGACACATTATCTCTGGTTTTTAAAGCTTATAAAAACAAATGCGACAAAGGGATCTATGAATACCTAAAAATATATCACAGAGGAAACCTGATTGCTTCTGTGTCTAATGATATTTATGCATATTTTAAATTAAACCATTAAAATATATTGCTATGAGAAAATTAATTTTACTCACTTGCTTTAATTTTCTTTTTTTACTTGGACATGCGCAGGATAGTACAGCTCGCTGTGGGACACCAGATATGGATACTACAGAATTTAAGCAACTGCCGTGGTTTGACAATAATGATATGCTGGAACAATGAACAGACTACAAAAGTCTAGAAGACTTTTGTAGTCTTTATTACATCAACTCCTCCAAAGAAGCTTCTTCCAGTAGAAGCCTGGTAGGTACTGCTTTTTGAACCTGCCATTTAACTAATCGCACCGAGCTCTCCGCTATTTCAATCCCGGTAATATCACCATCATTAAAACAGCAACATCCGGTATTAAAGTATGATGGTTTCATAGAAAGGTATTCTTCAGAAACTGAAGCAAACCTGTAGTTTCTTTTTTCTATTTCTTTTTCAGTAGCAGTTCTTAACTCATCATCATTTCCTTTACATGCTAATAATAATTGTCTATACAATCTCTCGAGGTGTGTAAGTGATTCAAAAATGGGTTGATGAGTATGACCAGTTATTAAAAGCAAATTATTGTGTTGTATGCTCCACTCGTACATGAGTTTATTATGTAATGTTTTTAAGTGTGCATCATAAGCAGGTGTATTGGGATTTATTCTTAAATATGCCTGTAATGGAGCCCATATCCTGGAAATGAAAAACTTGCTAAACCAGTTGCCATCGCTTACTTTATCACCCTGGTGACCATGAGTGCAAAAGATATTCAATTGCTTTTCATTGATAACCGTCTGCAACACCACACCTTCATATATCGGTACATCGTATCCATAAATACTGTTTAATTGCAACTGAGCAAATGGATCATTTTGCCAATACAGATCATGATTACCAAATATTTTTATAAATGCATTTGCAGGAATAAATACTTTTTCCTTTTCAAAAGAAGGTAAATGTTCTCTTTTTATTGATGTAAGTGTAGTTTCCCACAATTCTTCAGAATCTCCTAAGGAAATAAAATAAAAACCATTTTGATGATAATAGTCTAAAGCTGCCAGGTAGTTGGGTTCACACAACATAAAATCATCTGCACCATTTCTCTTCCCTTTATGTTGATCTGAAAAAATTATGAATTTGCTTTCTTTATCAAATGGAATAACAATCCCTTTACTTTTTTCCTCATTTAAAATTTCCAAAAGCAAATCAGATAAAGCCTCAAAAATTTTTTGCCTGTCAGGTTTTGATGAGAATCTGTTTGTTAACCATAGAACAGGTTTAAAAAATATTTGCCGGAATAACTGCCGCATTACTTCACTGCAACCATGCTAATTTCAACATTTACAAACTTTGGCAGCGCAGATACCTGTACTGTTTCCCTTGCCGGGAAATTCTGCTCAAAGTACTTTCCATAAATATCGTTTACTGCACCAAACTGGTTCATATCAGTAATATAAATTGTAGTCTTCACCACATCACTAAAATTCATCCCGGCTTCCTGCAAAATTGATTTAAGATTTTGCATCGCCTGGTGTGTTTCTTCCTGTATATCACGGTTCTTTAAATTACCAGTTGCAGGATCAATACATATTTGTCCTGAAATGTATAAGGCATTACCCGCTAATACAGCCTGGATATAAGGACCAATCGGCGAAGGTGCATTTTTAGTATTGATGATTCTCTTTTCCATTAGAAGATCTGTTGTTGCACACGAATGTACCTTTAAGCGGTTTCTTTGCAAAAAATACCATATGCAGATAGTTGTTTTGAGCAATGAATCTTTAACTGCTGAATTTACCGGCAATCAACCCTTGATTAATGATCTTGTATTTATAAACAATATCAGTGAAGTTGAAAATCAGCCGAATGCTGATGTATTTATTGATCTATTGTTCGATAATTCACCTGAAAGAATTATTATTCTCAAGCAACAATTACCAAAACTGGTTATTATAAATAGCGTAGCTGATACTTTAACTGAAACTAATATAGACTTCATAAGGATCAATGGCTGGCCTACTTTTCTTAAATCAACAATAATAGAAGCATCAGGATTACAGGATCACTTGAAGCAAAAAGCCGAGCGAGTTTTCAAGCAATTAAATAAAACATTGGAATGGTTGCCGGATCAACCTGGTTTTGTTACACCCAGAGTAATAAGCATGATTGTCAATGAAGCTTATTATGCATTAAGTGAAGGTGTGAGTAGTAAACCACAAATTGACATTGCTATGAAGTTGGGAACGAATTATCCATATGGGCCCTTTGAATGGGTAGAAAAAATTGGGTTAAAAAACATCATTGCTTTACTAAATAAATTGAGTGAGCAAAATTTACGGTACAGCCCTTGCAAGATGCTGATTGAAGAAGCAGGATAACAGAGTTATAGCTATTAATTTTAAAGAATTTTTTTGGGGGATCATCTACATTAAAATTATTTCAAACCTGTAACTTTCTAAATCAAATGTTTATATGAGCAGCACGTATCAGTTTTTTGAATCAGTAAAGAAGGGTTATACATTTTCAGGCGAATCAATAAAAATTGGGAGAGCCATGTTGAATGGTGAAGTTGTGGAAAACGCAGATGTTTTTTTGCCATTGAAGACTATGAACCGGCACGGCTTAATTGCCGGTGCAACAGGCACTGGAAAAACTAAAACACTTCAAATGATAAGTGAAGGTTTAAGTGATGCCAGTGTACCTGTTTTGTTGTTGGACATAAAAGGAGATTTAAGTGGTATTGCTGTTGCAGGAACTCCAAATGAGAAGATAAATCAGCGTGCCGAGCTATTAGGAATTGATTATCAACCGCAGGGTTTTCCAGTAGAATTGCTGACATTAAGTGATAAACCTGGCGTTCGTTTAAGAGCCACTGTTACTGAGTTTGGTCCTGTCTTACTATCAAAGATTTTAGGATTAAATGACACACAAGGAGGCGTCCTGGCGCTGATATTCAAATATTGCGATGATAATAAATTACCGCTTCTGGATTTAAAGGATTTTACTAAAGTGCTGCAATATGTTAGCAATGAAGGAAAGGCAGAGATTGAAAAAGATTACGGTAAAATCTCCACTACATCTACAGGAACTATTTTGAGGAAAGTAATTGAATTGCAGCAGCAAGGTGCAAATCCATTTTTTGGAGAGCCAACCTTTGAAGTAGATGACCTGATGCGTATTAGTGATGATGGAAGAGGAATGATCTCTATACTGCGGGTTACAGAACTGCAGGACAGGCCGAAATTATTCTCCACTTTTATGCTGCAATTGCTTGCAGAATTGTATGCCACCTGCCCCGAAGAAGGTGACCTGGATAAACCTAAACTGGTGCTGTTTATTGATGAAGCACATCTAATATTTGATGGTGCTACTAAAGTATTGGTAGATCAAATTGAAACCGTAGTGAAGCTGATACGCTCTAAGGGTATAGGGGTTTTTTTCTGTACACAAAATCCTATGGATATTCCTGCTGGTGTATTAGGACAATTAGGATTAAAAGTGCAGCATGCGTTAAGAGCTTTTACTGCTGTTGATAGAAAAGTAATCAAGCAAACTTCAGAAAATTATCCTGAATCTGCTTTCTACAAAACTGACCAATTAATTACACAACTAGGGATTGGTGAAGCATTAATAACACTTTTAGATGAAAAAGGTATTCCCACACCTTTAGTTCATGCGATGTTGCGACCGCCACAAAGCCGCATGGATGTTCTAACAGATGAAGAGGTAACCAGATTGGTAAAAAATTCACGTTTAATAAATAAATACAAAGACCCTGTTGATACAAAAAGTGCATATGAATTGCTTACAGAAAAATTAAGTACAGCACAGGAGCAGGTAAAGGAAGAACAACCACCACGTAAACCTATACAACAACCCAAACCGCAAAGGACAACTACAAGAAAAGAAACCACCATTTTTGATAATCCAATGGTAAGAAGTGCCAGTAGAACAGCAGCTACTATGTTAACCAGATCACTACTCGGTGTATTGGGCCTGGGCGGTACCAGGAGACGTAAAAGAAGTATTTTTTAATCTTCCATCTCCTGAACTAGTGGTGGTTTCCTATCTTTAATATGCCTTAACAAGTGAAATCAATTCGTTATTATCACTCATTTAAAAACCAAAGCAACATCAATATGAAAAAAACAATTTCAATATTATTGGCAACTGCAGTTTTATATGCGGCCTGCAACAATAACAAAACGGGTAATACTCAAGGTGCAACTTCCGCTCAGGAAGAAAAAGAAGAACGAAATAAAAGAATAGCCCTTGAAAGTGTTGAAGGTTTTAATTCACGTGATGCAAATGTTGTTTTGAAAAATGCTGATAAAAATGTCAGGGATTATGGAGACGGAACTATGCCTGTAGTATCCAATTTGGATAGTATGAAAGCAGGCATAACTGCTTACTTCACAGCTTTTCCTGATGTAAAGGGCGATGATCTGAAAGCTGTTGCAGACGGCGACTGGGTTGTGGTTTGGGGTGAATGGTCTGGAACATGGAAAGGCGATTTCTATGGACAGAAAGCAACCGGAAGATCCTTTAGAGTAAAAGAAGCAGATGTTTTTAAGTTTAATGATAATGGAAAAATTACTGAACATCATACTATTCAATCTCCAATTTCCTGGATGAGCCAGGTAGGGATGAATATGCCTGCTGGTACTCAATAGGCAATCTTCAGAATACCTGTTTTATCAACAGATATTTTATGTTCAGCCCGGAGAAATTCAACAACTCTCCGGGTTTTTTCTTTTGGGATATCCGGCAGATTCGTAATTAATTCAGAAAACATCATTGGTGAACCAGAAAGACAGGTAGTAATGGATTTACTGATTTTTTCAAATTCCTCAGGAGTTACATTCATTGTTTTCAACCGGAGACAATTATCGCATATACCACAGAGCTTAACTTCATCATCACCAAAATATTGATTAATGAACCGGCTTCTGCAAGTATTACTCTTTGCATAATCTATTATCTTACTTACCCTATTCACGAAGGCATCACGTCTCTTATAATATTGGTAAAGATTTATTGTTAAATCACTCGCAGCTACCCTTTGTTTCCGAAAAATAATCTGCGGCTCATCAGCTTGTGGAATGTATTTTATTAATCCTGCACTTGAAGTTTTCTTTAATAAATCTTTAATTTTTTCTTCATCAGTTTTTAGTAATCTGCTCAAAAGTTTTTCAGAGATAAATGCAGGAAAATCAAAAATACCTTCATACGTACGTAGCAGTGTTGTTAATATAATTTCATATTCCGGGTTGCTTCGTTGAAACTCATAAAGTTGTTCTTTTGAAGCAGTAAACATTACTGTAGAAGGAGTAAAATTCTTTTCATTAAAATCGATCCAGCCATCTTGTTCTAACGCCTTCAGAGAATAAAGTGCAACATTGCTGTCCAGCTTAAAGTTCTTAATGAAGGTTTCAAAATGGAATGTGTAGGAAATATCCTGTCCACTATTTGCAGGTATTTGTAAAAAATTTGCCAGTGCATGATATACTTCCCTGATCTTTTTAAAATCAGGATATCTTTTTTCATGTAACAAGCTTAACTCTGTAAGGTCTCTTTCATCATAAAGCAGGACAGCATAAGATATCTTTCCATCACGACCTGCACGACCCGCTTCCTGGTAGTAATTTTCTAAACTATCAGGAACATCAGCATGTATTACCAATCGAACATCAGGCTTATCTATTCCCATTCCAAAGGCATTGGTACATACAATAGCTTTTGTTTTATTCTGTATCCAGTTCTCCTGCTTTTTGTTACGTTCATCCTGTAGTAAACCGGCATGGTAGTGATCTGCTGAAATTCCATGCATCTGAAGAAGATTGCGGATTTCTGTTGTTCGTTTCCTGCTTTTTGTATAAACGATTGTGGTGCCCTGAACTTTAGAAACTACATCCACCAGTTTGCTCATTTTTGAATCTACCATGAATGCGCTGTAGGATAAATTTTTCCGTTCGTATGACTGGCGAAAGATTTTCCAACTTGAAAGATCTTCATTTTTCTGATGCGAAATCTTAATGGGAGATATAGTAAGCTTTTCACAAATATCCCGTTGCACTTCTAATGTTGCTGATGCTGTTAAAGCAAGAACCGGAACACCAGGCAGAGCTTCGCGTAATTCAGAAATCCGAAGGTATGATGGGCGGAAATCGTATCCCCACTGAGAAATACAATGTGCTTCATCCACAGCAATCAAACTGATGTTTATAGCCGGTAAGAATTCCTTGAACAAAGAAGTTTCTATTCGTTCAGGAGATACATACAACAACTTAAAATTGCCGTAAGCAGCATTTTTTAAAGTTTTGATTATTTCACTTCTGTTCATACCGGAGTAAACAGATAATGCATTTACTCCACGTTGTTTTAGATTTTCCACCTGGTCTTTCATCAATGCAATCAATGGTGATATAACAATACAAACCCCATCCTGCATCAAAGCAGGCACCTGGTAACAAATTGATTTACCACCTCCGGTAGGTAATAATGCAAGTGTATCTTTCTTTTCTAAAATAGATCCTATGATCTCTCTTTGAAGTGGACGAAAAGAATTGTAACCCCAGTATTGTTTAAGTATTTGTTCGGGAGTTTGCAAGTAACTTGAAATCTTAGCACATTAAATTACTTAACACATGATGAAATCAATGAAGAAATATTAAATTATATAACGCTTATACTACCTTCTTCACAAACAATCTCACTGAATTGCCTGCAAGTACTACATCACTAAAACCCATTACCAAAGCTGCAAAAATGGGTGTAAGAAAACCAAATGCAGCAACAGGTATAGCAACAATATTATAGAAGAACGCCCAGAACAGATTTTGTTTAATGGTCAGGTAAGTATGTTTTCCTAGTCCAAGTGCTTGTGGTAATTTACTTAACCCGCTGCTCATTAAAACAACATGTGCGCTTTGCATCGCCATTTGTGATGCCTCACTCATCGAGATGCCTATAGTAGCTTTAGCCAAAGCAGGAGCATCGTTAATACCATCCCCCACCATTATCGTTGGTGCCTGTTTAGTAAGGTCAGCAATCTTTTGAAGCTTTTGTTCAGGTGACTGTTCTGCAATCACTTCATCTATTCCTAAAGTATTTGCCAGCAACTTACATTTTTCTAATCTGTCGCCACTCAACAATATAGTTTTAATGTTTTTTGATTTCAGATAAGAAATAACCTCTTTACTTTCCGGTCTTAGTTCATCCTGCATATCTAACCACCCAACCAATTCATTATTGCGGGTAACATAAACATTATGTGAATCATCGCTGGTGATTTCAGAGACAGTTGCAAAAGAACCAACATGGTACCTGTTACCTTCAGCATCAATTGCATAAATACCTTTCCCCTTATCTTCCTCTACCGATTTCCACCTGATGTCATTTTTTTGTTTCCAATGTTCAGTTATGCTTTTTGCTAAAGGATGATTAGAATACTTTTCTAATGAATAAACTATTCTTTTAAATTCCTCCTCACTTATGTTTTGAAAACTATAATCAGAAATGGCGAATTTGCCGGTGGTTAATGTACCTGTTTTATCAAAAACTGCCTGTTTGATGTCTTTAAATAATTCAAGGCTTTTAGAATTACGAAACAAAATTCCGTTGCGTGCTGCACGTCCTAAACCAACTGCAATAGCTGCCGGTGTAGCCAAACCCATAGCACAAGGACATGCTATCACCAGCACGGCTATACTACGCATAAGAGCAGAGGTGAATTCCTGCAATACGATCCAATTAACAGCAAGTGTTACAACTGCAATAATCAAAACAACAGGAACAAATACAGCACTGATCTTATCAGCCATTTGCTGAACAGGTGGTTTTTCCCCCTGAGCCTGCTTCACCAGGTTTAATATTTTTGAAAGAACGGTATCATTTCCAACAGCAGTTACCTGGGCCTTTGCTGTTCCTTCTTCAATTATACTTCCTCCTATCAGTTTGTCTTTTTTAGTTTTTGCAACAGGTAAGCTTTCGCCTGTAATTATTGCTTCATTTACATGAACATCACCCCATAATATTTTACTGTCTGCGGGCACTTGTTCACCTGTTTTTATCAGTACCAGATCGCCTTCTTTAAGCTGTGTATTCTCTACTGGCAGTATTACTTCCTGATGTTTATCATCAAAAGCAATCATGTTCGCCATAACTTTCTGAGATTTCACCAGTTCTTTTAGTGCACGTTGTGTGGATTGTACAGAAACATCTTCCATGTAATTGCCAAGAAACACAAGTGTAAAAATTGTAGCAGACGTCTCATAAAAGAGAAAGTTTTCGCCAAGATTGAAAACGGTACCTGCCAAACTGTAAATAAATGCTGAAGAAGCTCCGATGGTGATCAACACATTCATGTTAGGCATTCCATTACGGAGACTATTAATCGCAGATTTGCCAAAATATCGTAATCCCACTAATAATACGGGTAAACATATCAATAGCTGTATCCATGGATTCATAATCCAGTGAAAAGAAGCACTTTGATGCAATGCAGGAAACATGTGTAATAACAACACCGCAGTAAAAGGTGCACAAAACCAAAAACGCTGTAGATTAGTAGAAAGAAATGGCCTTTTTCCCGAAACAGCTGATTTACCAGCTTCATGTACTTTATATCCAAAAGACTGAATGCCTTTTTCTATCTGTTCTTTTGTACTTTTTCCATTTAGTTCAAACGACACATCTCCATCCATTAAATTAACAGCAATATTGTTCGCTCCCTGCTTTTCTAAATATTTATGTATTGTCAAAGCACAGTTTGAACAAGTCATCCCTTCCACTTTCAATTGAACATCTTCCATTCTATAGATAGTTAATATGCAAAATTATCCAAGCTGGAGACGAAGGTCATTACTCATGCATGATATCTTTTCAACACCGTTGCAAACACTGTTAAATTTGTAAATGCAGCAAAGTATTTCACTGGCAGAATTACCAGCTTTTGCAGCAGATTTTTGGAAGATCGCCGGCAATAAAAAAGTTTTTGCAGTTCATGGTCCTATGGGCGCAGGAAAAACTACAATCATATCTGCGCTATGCAGGCATAAAGGTGTGATTGATGCAATTTCCAGCCCTACTTTTTCTATAATCAATGAATATAGATTTATTGAAAATCAGGAAAACAAGAAGATTTACCATATAGATCTGTACCGGTTAAAAAACATTAATGAAATAGTAGAAGCTGGTGTGGAAGATTGCATTTATAGTGGTGAAATATGCATGATAGAATGGGCAGAAAAGGCGCTGCAACTATTTAGTGAAGATGCGCTACATATAACTATAACTCCTAAAAATAGCACAACACGTGAGATAAAAATGTTTACCTCAGAAGAGCTCAATCTTAATAGTATCACATAACATTTGTTAATTTGTAGATTATTTTAATCAGAAGATCGATCCTTGAACATGTCTTATCCAAAGCCGGACATCAGCACATCATTTAGCTACGAAACTTTAGAAGAAACACTGGATATTAAACCTAGTGGTGCCCGTTTGCATATAGGAATCCCAAAGGAAATTGCTTTCCAGGAAAATCGTATTCCATTAACACCTGATGCCGTTGGTGTTTTAATTAGCAATGGTCATGAAGTAGTTATTGAAAAAGATGCCGGTGATGCAGCACACTTCCGGGATAAAGATTATAGCGAGGCGGGTGCAAGAATAGTATTCAATCGTGAGGATGTTTACAAAGCACCCATACTTTTAAAAAGTGCACCTGTAGTTGAAGAAGAACTGCATTTACTTCAACAAAATCAAATAATCATTTCTCCTATTCATCTAAGTGTATTAAAGGCAGAGCTATTACAAAAGATGATGGAGAAAAAAATATCAGCCATCTCATTCGAAAATTTGAAAGATGATAGTGGAAACTACCCTATAGTTAGAAGCATGAGTGAGATTGCCGGAAGTGCAGTGATGTTAATTGCAGCGCAATACCTAAGTTCTGCCAACCATGGAAAAGGGGTATTGCTAGGAGGTATTTCAGGGATTGCACCTACCAAAGTTATAATTATTGGTGCCGGAATAGTGGGAGAATACGCAGCCAGGGCAGCATTGGCATTAGGTGCATCAGTAAAAGTTTTTGATAACAGTGTTTACCGGTTAAAGAGACTACAGAATAATATAGGTCAGCGCTCGTGGACTTCTGTAATTGAACCGAGGATGCTGGCAAAGCAATTAAAAACATGTGAAGTGGCTGTGGGAGCATTAGCCTCGGAAACAGGGCGTACACCAATGGTTGTAACTGAAGAAATGGTGAGTGGCATGCGAACCGGCAGCGTAATTATTGATGTGAGTATTGACCGTGGAGGTTGTTTTGAGACTTCTGAAATAACAACGCACGAATCACCCATTTATTTAAAGTACGGCGTAATTCATTATTGTGTACCTAATATACCTTCTGGTTTTGCACGAACAGCATCACAGGCAATCAGTAATGTACTTATGCCTTTATTGCTAGAAGCCGGAGAAGATGGAGGTTTTGAAAGATTGGTTTGGCATCAGATCCACTTACGCAGCGGAATATATATGTTCAAAGGTGCGCTTACAAACTTCTATTTAAGTGAACGCTTCAATTTAAAATATACTGACTTGAACCTGCTGATTGCGAGTCAGCGATAATGATTAAACACTTCAGGCTTCCTGCCCCATCCATAAGGCACCGTTAATGCTATCTCTTTCTGCACCGGTAACAGAAGCCAGTACATTATACTCTTGCCTCCAACGCAGTACACCAATAAATGCCATGATCAGTGCTTCTTTGTATTGTACAATTTTTTCATCAGGTACTTTAACTTCAATGTTCAGAGGATGTAGTTCTTCAGACAGTCGGTTAATTAAAAAAGTATTAAATGCACCACCCCCTGTTACAAGTAATTTACCCCCCACCCCTAAAGGGGAGTTTATATATTCACCTTTTAATGATAATTGCTCGTTGCTGACGGATTTTGTAACGGAATTTCCTATCTGCTGAACTATGTGTTCAACATACGTTCTTAATTTATCATTCGGAGTTAATTCAAAAGTCTCGATCAATGGGTATATAACATCTGTTCCAAATGTATTTGCCAGAGACTTAGGGTATGATTGTTTGTAATAGTCGTGTTCATTTAATTTTTGAAGAAGATCCTGGTGAATATTACCTGCAGCTGCCATTTGTCCGCCGTCATCGTATTCTTTTCCGTTTTTATTTGCAATTAAATTCAATACTCTGTTTGCAGGGCAAACATCAAATGCAACATAACCACCTTTTGAAGCATGTTCGGTGAGGTTGAAGGAAACATTAGCGATACCACCAATATTCAAAAACATAGAATAATCGCTCAAAAGCAGTTTTTCACCTATGGGTACTATTGGAGCACCCTGGCCACCAAATGCAACATCGAGTGCTCTTAGATCACTCACCACTGCCAGCCGTGTTTCAGCAGCAATAGCAGCACCATCTCCTAACTGACCAGTCATTTTCTGTTTTGGTAAATGAAATGTTGTGTGCCCGTGAGATGCTACAAGGCTTACCTTGTATTGAATATTATTATTCTGAATAAAGCGGTTCACTTCTTTTCCTAAATAATGGCCGTAATCAGTATGCAGCAACTGGTAATCAAGTGCATTTAAAGATTCTGCATTTTGCAACCTGTTTTTCCATTCTTCATTATATGAATAACAATCTGCAGCAATAATTTCAAAGCTCCAACTGCCTGAATTTTCATGCAATTCCGCATAAACTATATCTAAGCCATCAAGTGAGCTGCCACTCATTAAGCCAATTGCTCTGTAAACCATAACAGATTTTAGATTTCAGATTTTAGATTTTAGATTTGTTCGAAAGCATTAGAAAACGAAGATAGAATTTCGTAGTTATGGTAATTAATTTAAGCAGAGAGAATTCAGTGGTTAGCAACTGGATCGCAGAGTTACGCGATGTAGAGTTGCAAAAAGACCGTATGCGTTTTCGACGCAACCTGGAGCGAATCGGAGAAGTTGCAGCTTATGAAATAAGCAAAAGATTATCTTTTTCAGAAACGGAAATACAAACACCATTAGGCATTTCTGTTGCAAGAGTATTATCGGAACAACCCGTGTTGGCAACTATTTTACGAGCTGGCCTGCCATTACACCAGGGTATTTTAAATTATTTTGATAAAGCTGACAATGCTTTTATTTCCGCCTATCGCAAACATGATAAAGAAGGAAACTTCGAGATTACACTTGAATACTTGTCGTGCCCTGAAATAGAAAACAAAATACTCATTGTATCTGATCCCATGATAGCTACCGGATCTTCTTTAGTTAAAACAATCCAGTATTTACGTGTGGAGGGTGAGCCACAAACCATACATATTGTTACTGCTATTGCATGTACTGTAGGTTTAGAGTATCTCCGCAGAGAAATTCCATTAGCAACAGTCTGGTGCGGTGATATAGATGACGAACTTACTGCTAAAGGATATATTGTACCTGGGTTGGGTGATGCAGGGGATCTTGCATTTGGAACAAAACTCCAATCATAACATTTCTTTTGAATAGAATTGTATTATTTGTAATTTCCACTTCCTAACTTGTTGAGATGAGAAAGTTCGTTTGCTGCGTTTCCGTATCTATTGCATTCCTGTTTTCCTATGCGCAAGATCCAAATTTCTCCCAATTTTTTGCATCCCCTCTAACATTAAATCCCGCGTTAACAGGAAAGTTTGATGGAGTATTACGAGTAGCCGGTAATTATCGTAATCAGTGGCAAACAATAAATAATGCCTACAACACTGCTACTGTATCTGTAGATGCTGGTATTTTAAAAAGCAGGATTCCTGACATTGATCAGTTTGGAGTTGGCCTTATGGCATTTACAGATAAAAGTGGCAATGGTGCTCTTCAAAGTAACTATTTAGCATTGTCAACAGCTTATCATAAAGGATTGGATGAAAATGCTTACCATCAAATTGGTGCAGGTTTCCAGGCAATATATATTAATAAGCGGCTGGATGTAACTAACCTATTATTCGAAGATCAGTTACGTTCTGATGGTTTTTCGGGAATGACAGGTGAAGTTTTTTCCAGTGACCAGTTGAGTGTTTCTTATTTTGATTTAAATGCCGGCATTTTATATAACGGAACTACAAACGGTTTCAACAATATTTATTTTGGCGCATCCATGTATCACATCAACCGCCATAAAGAAACCTTTCAGGAAGGGCAATATCTTCTAGAGCCTAGATTAACCCTACAGGCAGGTGGAAGACTCCCATACGGTCAATATGATGCCATTCACTTCAGTGCTAATCACAGCCGACAGGCAAATGCAACAAACACCCTAATTGGAGGTGCTTACTCTTTAAATTTAAATGCAAATGAAGCTAACCCTACCAACTTATACTTAGGTAGCTGGTTTCGTTTTGGTGATGCAATTATTCCTTACCTCGGATTAGAATTTGGTGATTTTCATTTGGGTGCAACATATGATGTAAATCTATCCGGTTTAAAACCTGCATCCAGAATGCGTGGCGGAGCTGAATTATCACTTATATATATTAAAAAGCCATCCGATCCGAACGCCAAATTTTTAAACTGCCCCAAGTTTTAATTTTCATCTCAAGGTTGTACAGACCTCATAGGAAAGTTATTATCAAGAATTAGCGGCAAAATCAGCCAGCATAGCAGGGTTATTAATATTATAGAAATAATGTTCATAACAAATCCAACTCTTATCATTTGATGTAATTTGATGTAACCGCTGGAAAATGCAATTGCATTAGGTGGTGTGCCCATCGGTAACATGCCTGCGCAACTTGCCGCCAGCGTCATTGGAATTCCCAACAATAATGGATGCATGTCCGCTGCTTGTGCTAACCCCGTTACTACAGGTGCAAATACAATCACTTGCGCTACATTGCTCATAACCTCACTAACAAATATTGAAACAAGTGCTACCAAAAAAATAAGCATTAAATGATTGAATGCATATTGAGCAAACCATTGGCCTAACTGCTCAATCAACCCTGCTTTTTCCAACGCACCTGCTAAGGCAATTCCACCACCAAACAATAACAAAATTCCCCATGCCATTTTTTTTGTGTCTGTCCAGTCCAGCAATGCTGTGTTTTCTTTCCCTGACGGAAATATAAACAGTAAAACAGCTCCTGTTATTGCAATCATATTATCATCTAACCTGATAATTCCAATGTTATTGATAATGTCTTTTGAAATCCACAGACCAGCAGTAAAGCAAAAAATTCCGAGAACTCTTTTTTCTGCTGGAGACATTTTTCCAAGCTTATTTATTTCATCTTGAATTAGCACCCGGGTAGCTTCATTTTTTTGCATGCCATTTGGGTACAACCACTTCACTAGCACTACATATAAACAAATCAATAACAGGACTGATAATGGCAGGCATAACATCATCCAATCAAAGAACTCAATAGTGTAATTAAATTTTTTATTTATGAATGCTGCATATGCAACATTTGGAGGAGTTCCGATTAATGTTGCAAGACCACCGAAATTTGATGAAAGGGCAATTGCTATCATTACAGAAAGCGAGAAGTTTGCCCCTCCTATTTTATCCTGATGATTTTCCAGGACCACGTGTATTACTGAAAGCGCAATAGGGAACATCATCATAGTTGTAGCAGTATTACTAAGCCACATACTAATTAATCCTGTAGCTATAATAAACCCAAGTATGATCCTATTACCACTTGTGCCTGTGATACGCACAATATTTAAAGCGATACGCCGGTGCAGATTCCATTTTTCAATTGCAAGCCCAAGCATGAAGCCTCCCATGAATAAAAAAATAACAGGGTTTGCATAAGAAGAAGCAGTTACATCAATTGGTGCAACTTTTAACAGCGGAAACAGCACTAATGGGAGCAATGCTACAACTGGCATAGGCAATGCTTCTGTTACCCACAGAGAGATCATTAATGCCGCTAATGCAATTACAATACTGGCAGGTTGCGTTACCTGAAATGGGTTAATGATATAGACAGCAACTGCTAAAGCTGCACAAAGAATAACAAGAATATATTTAGGAAATTTCAAACAGTTGGTTTGGTCTAAAAATACAATGCAGTTTTAATCTTTTATTTTACCACTTACATATTTATTTCCTCTTATGAAAAATCGATAGTGCCATGCAGCATGTGCGCCAGCATAATCAACACCTATCCTGGGTGATGTTCCAATCGTTTTTTTCGGTACCTTATATTCATCATCGGCAATGTACAGTTCATCGCTCTGCAGAGAAACACCACAATGTGATGTATGAAATCCAAAAGCCTTTCCCACATTACCCGGACCTCTTGTTAATGTTTCATCCAGCACTTTTTTTCCAGTTCGTTGCATCATTATATCTATTCCTTCAAGCGGCTCAATAGCTCTTATTAAAATTGCATGAGGAACACCTTCTACATTGGTTACAATATTAAACATTTGATGAATTCCATAGCACAGATACACATAAGCAGTGCCGCCTTGCTCAAATATTACATTGGTGCGTGCTGTTCTTCCTTTTGATGCATGTGATGCATTATCAATTTCCCCGGCATAGGCTTCAGTTTCAACTATGCGGCCTGAAGTTTTTTGATTGTTCCAGTTTGTTACTAAAATTTTCCCTAATAGATCCTTAGCAATTGTAACAACATCATTTCGTAAGTAAAAATCCAAAAGCAATATTTTCATAACAACTGCTGTTCGTCTTTTCAACTCTTTGAATTAGAATATATTTACTCAATCAAAAATACCTATTGCTTAAAGAAATTGTCATAGCTATCCAGGCATATTTTGATGCACACAAATTTATTCGCACACATCGTTTATGGAAGTGGATTGTAATCCCCGGAATAATTTATACGTTCTTGTTTCTCCTGGGAATATATCTATTCTGGAACTCATCAGGGGATGCAGTTACATGGTTAAGCAGGCAATTAGGCCTGGAAGGCTGGCTACAAAAGCAAAGAAATGAATGGTTGAACTTCTTGTTTGTGATGATTGGGTTAGTTATAAGGTTAATGTTTGCATTCCTCTATTTTTCATTATTTAAATATTTTTTTCTCATAATTGGTTCACCGGTTTTTGCCTACTTAAGTGAAAAGACACAAAGTATATTAGAGGGTAAGGAGTTCCCCTTTGGCGTTTTACAATTAATGAAGGATGCATGGCGGGGAATTAAATTAGCCATACGTAATACAATATGGCAAACAGTTTATGTAATTTCTTTACTGTTACTTTCATTTGTTCCGGTGTTTGGATGGATATCACCATTGATTGCCATATTAGTTGAAAGTTACTATTACGGATTTTCTATGCTGGATTACAGTTGCGAAAGAAATAAGCTTTCTCCTGCACAAAGCATTTCTTTCATTTCACGACATAAGGGACTTGCTATCGGTAATGGAATAGTTTTTTTCCTGATGCACGCAGTAGTAATTATTGGGTGGATATTAGCACCTGCATATGCAGTAGTAGCTGCTACTATTAGCCTGCATAAAATAAAAACCAGTTAATGGGTGCCACTGTTTATTTAATACCTACTGTGTTACATGAGGGAGAAATCATTTGCTTACCTGCTAACATTTTAGATGCAGTAAAAAATTGCAAAGTTTTTTTTGTGGAGAATGAACGTACAGCCCGCAGGTATTTAAAGGTTTTATGGAAGGAAATTGTTATTGATGATTATGAATGGTACAACATAAAAGAAATAACAGACAATGCACTCACTGCATTCAGGCAAAAATTAATGGAACAACAGGAAATTGGTATTATAAGTGAATCAGGTTGCCCTGGTGTAGCTGATCCGGGCCAGCAGTTGGTTGCGGTTGCCCATGAGATGGAGGTATTAGTTAAACCTCTTGTAGGGCCTAATTCTATTTTGTTGTCACTAATGGCTAGCGGCTTAAATGGTCAGCGCTTTGAATTTTTAGGCTATTTGCCAATTGATACAGAAGATCGTATGAAGGCAATAAAGCAATTAGAAGCAGACTCAAAACAAAAAAATTGTACTAAAATTTTTATTGAAACCCCTTACCGGAATAACCAATTGCTAACGGCACTTCTTAAGCATTGCCAACAAAATACCCTTCTTTGTATTGCTTCAGAATTAACATCCCCGGATGAATTTATACAAACTAAAACTATCAAAGAGTGGAAAACCAATTTGCCTGATGTACATAAAAAGCCAACAATATTTTTATTATTGGCATCTTAACTGCAAATAATTGATTAATTTCTTTCAACATATAATTAATTTTTTCACTCGAAATAATATTCCATATATGCTTTCCGGAAGTGTAGCAATGAGTATCTACACATTACCTAGAGCAACCAGGGATTTTGATTTTATAGTGCATTTGCAGGAGAAGGATTTATACTCATTAACAGAACATTTCAAAGGTGATTACTACCTGGAGGTAGATGCAGTAAAGGATTCTATAAAAAATCATTCAATTTTCAATATAATTGATCATGCTTCTGGTTTTAAAGCAGATTTTGTCATTTTAAAAAATGAGGAGTTTAGGCAGGCTGAATTTAGTCGTAGAAGACAAACTGAGTTTTATGGTACTGAAATTTGGGTAGTTACACCAGAAGATCTCTTGATCTCAAAATTGTTTTGGATTCAAGATTTACAAAGCGCTTTACAAATGGAAGATATAAGGAATCTTTCAAGTATTGAAAATCTGGATTGGAATTACATCCATGATTGGGTGATAAAGTTGAAACTTAATACTTTTAATCTTATACAAATATGACGGATACTCCTGACCATATAAAGAAAAAACAATTAGAAATCTGGTTGGCGAAAAGCCCTGCTGAAAGGCTAAGGCAATTCTTGCTCGACAATGAAGTTTTTTACTTAATGACTTCATCAAAAAATAATAAAACTGATAAAACAACTCTATTAAATTCAGATAAGCAGCCAATTCCTTAATAGCCTAAAGTCCATACTTATCTACCAGGTAAATTAATGCTGCCATATTTACTGCTCCTAACTCTAATTCTCTTTTGTTTACAGCTTCAAACACATCATTCCTTGCATGATGGAAATCAAAATACCGTTGCGAGTCGGGCTGCAAACCTGCAACGGGTGTTCCTTGAGTACGATTTAAAGGTCCAATGTCAGCACCTCCGCCGCCTCTTGATAACTCACTGGCTCCGTATGGTGCAAGAAGATCTTTCCAGCCTATAATTTTTGAAAATTGATCGTCGGAAACAGTGAAACTAAACCCACGGGTAGTAAACCCACCTGCATCACTTTCAAGAGCAAAAATGTGCTTCTCTCCTTTTGATTTTGCTTCTTCTGCATACTTATTTCCACCTCTTAGTCCATTTTCTTCATTCGCAAAAAGAACAAATCGGATGGTTCTTTTTGGTTGATAACCTAATGCTTTAAAAGCACGTAATATTTCAATGGTTTGTACACACCCCGACCCGTCATCATGAGCACCTTCACCAACATCCCAGCTATCAAGGTGCCCGCCTACAGTAATGTACTCATTCGGAAACTCTGTTCCCTGTAACTCGCCTATTACATTATGACCAATCGTATCAGGCAAAAATTTTCCATGTGTATGTATCATTACCTGCACAGAATTATTTTGCAATGTTTTGCTTAATGCATCTGCATCTCTTAATCCAATGGCCACAGCGGGAATTTTTGGAAAAGAATCATTGTAACTGAGAGAACCTGTATGCGGAAAATTGTCTGTACTGTGCGACATACTTCGCACTATTACGGCTTTTGCACCATGTTTGGCTGCACGGCTTGCTCCCTGGCTCCTGTACTGAACAGCATCACTGTAACTTTGAAATGTGCGTACAAAAGTGGGATTGAACTTATAATTATAAAATACAATTTTATTTTTTACCAGCTCTTTCTTACTCTCCAGTTCATCAAAACTTTTTACCTCGATCACTTGTGCTTTTAACGGCTTCATAGAACCATAGGAATTTCCAAGGGCTAGTACATCTAAGTTTACCTTATTGCCTGTTTTTTTATTACCCGCACCGGAAGTAATCCATTCTGCAATAGCTACATCTTTGCCGCCACGCACCCAATGCGGAACCATACATTGCTGTAACCATGCAGTATCTGCATTTGCTTCTTTCATAGCTTTAATGCCCCATAGTTCTGACTTAACCATTTGAGGAGAACCTGCAAGACGGTGACCAACCTGTTTGGTTAATATACGCAAGTTTTCATATGCTTTGCTGTTCAACAAAATTTCGTCAGCAATCCGGCGGATGAAGAGTGAATCTTCTTTTTGAGAAAAACCTTGAACAACTGAAACAACAAGTAAAAGGAATAAAATAAAACTTCTCATTGTGAATGGATTAGAATATCGTCAATTATTAAAGAAAATCGAAAGTATTCAATTGAGGTTCAACAGAAAATATTTAAATGGAATGGGCAAGCCATAGCTATACTGCAACTGTACATCAAGCATTTTCCGAAGCCAATAACACCTGCCATGCTTCAGTCACTTTCCCGTTATCTAATAATTTTGACGCATAAACATGTACTTCCTTTTCCATATCTGCAGGGTTAACTGAAAAATACTGAACAGTTTGTCTTAAGTGATCATCGTCAAACGCCGGATCAACAACAGGTTTCTCATGTACATTGGCTAATTGTGCCAGATGATTACCTGTTAGTATTTTACTTTCCCTGATTCCCTGCGGCAAAGTATCTATGCCGATGCCAATTTGAGTATTTGGTTTTTCTACTTTAAACAAATTATCAGCCGATACCTTACAGTACCAATCAGCACCTAAACGTGCTACTAACTCCAACTTTGCTTGATCAAATTTTTTCTCAGGAGTTATTAAACCATCATCAAGATGCAGACATAAAACCTCACAAATAACAAGATTACCTGCACCACCTTCAATACCTAGTTGTTTAACCTCCATAACTTTACACTCCAGCTTTGCTTTACTTTCTTTTATCATTGGTGGAGAAACCATTGTTGCATTTTCTTTGCTAAAACCTGCTTTAATAAATTCATCTACTTCTTTAGGGTATTCACAGCTTGCAAGTGATGTCTGCTGTACCATATCATAACTCACAATATTTATTACTACTTCCGGTACTTCAAGCACGTTCTGCAAAGTATGTTTTGTTGTATTGTCTCTTACCCGGCGAGACGGAGAAAAAATAACTATAGGTGGATTTGAAGAAAACATGTTGAAAAAACTGAAAGGGCTTAGGTTTACATTTCCATTCTTATCTACCGTTGATGCGAAACAAATGGGACGTGGAGCTACTACATGCTGTAACCAGTATTGCTTTTCCGAAGCTTTGAGGTCCTGCAGATTAAAAAACATTAAACAAATTTCATCTAAAACAAGTATAAACTGCCCTCTACCTTTCAAACTTCAATTGAACCGCTCATAAGATAATGGCGAAAACCTGTAACTATTTAAACAGAAATTCGTTCTACGAAAAATATCGTTTAAACATTCAAACCAGTTGTTATGAAACAAATATTGTCTTTATCAGCCTTATTCCTACTAATCTTCTCCAACACCAATGCACAGAAAACAAAGGAAACAATTGAGGGAAACGGTAAACTTGTGACCCGTGATGTTGCTGTACAATCATTTAATGAATTAAAGGCAAGTGGTGTTTATGAGTTAAGATTATCTCAGGGTAGTAAAGAAGCAGTTAGAATTGAAGCAGATGAGAATTTACATGAATTATTTAATGTAAGAAATGAAGGATCTAAGCTTGTGATTGACATGAAAAAGCTTGAAAACAAAAATCTAAACGTGAAGAATAAAATGAAAGTTTATGTCACTTTCAAACAACTGAACGATTTAGAATTAAGCACAGTGGGAAATGTTGTTACAGACAATCAATTATCATTTCAGAATATTGAAGTAAAAAATAAAAGCGTAGGCAATGTTGACCTGAAGTTAACAGCAAATAAACTTGAACTCGAGAATAAGAGTGTTGGCAACATAACTCTTAGCGGAAGAGCACAGCAAGCTGTACTGAAAAGTTCAGGAGTTGGTAATGTGGAAGCGGGTGATTTTATTGTTCAAGATATGTATATAGAAAATACAGGAGTAGGTAATGCTGAAATAAATGCTGTAAAAGAATTAAAAGTTAAGGACTCTTTCTTAGGTAAGGTAAAGAACAAGGGAAATGCAACAACGCGGAAAATGAATAAGGTGAGGGTGTAAAATTTCTGAACGTGGATTGGGGTAGACTTGTCGGATTATAGAAAATTATATAAGAAACTGTATTACGATTAAGTCATCTAACCGCAGAGAAGGGAGAATAGAGTTAACGCAGAGTTATATATTGTTCACAATTCTTTTGAAGCCATCTTTAAGTAATGGTACATTGAAATTGATCAAATAACCCAAACGTCGATTATATAGCTTCAGGTATGTAATAATCTGCGCTTGAAATACAGGATGCATTATATCAACCGAATTTACTTCAATAATAATTTCATTGTTAATTAGTATATCAATAGCATAAGCTTTTCCAAGAGAAACTTCTTTGTAATACAATTCAACAGGCACTTGAGTATTTACATTAAAACCTCTCAGGAATAATTCCCTTGATAATGCTAATTCATATGCAGATTCCAGCAAACCGGCGCCTAATTCTTTATGGACAGTTATTGCTGCATCTAAAATAATCCCGCCCCAGAGGTTTAATTGCTCAGAACTTACCTCTGCGTAACCCTCTTTATCTCTCTTCTCTGCGGTAGATGCATCAGACATTCTTCTTACGTTTTAAAATACTCCAATCCGTCTCTTCGGCAATGATGGTATTCTCTAAAGTACCTAATCCTTCTATCTCCATTTCTATAACATCACCTTCTTTAAGCCATTGCTCCTGGTAATTAGGATCGTGTAATTTTCCTGTTCCATTTAGTTCTAAAAAACAACCTGTACCTACTGTTCCGCTTCCAATGATATCGCCTGGCTGCAGATCAACACCGTAAGAAGCACGTTCAATAATTTCAGCAAATGTCCAGTCCATATCTCCTAAATTACCTTCACTTACCTGGTTACCATTTACTTTACAAGTCATCTGTAAATTCCAGCTTTTCCCTACATGCCCTCCTTTTGGTGCTGTTTCAAATTCCTCCAGTTCATCTAATGTAACCAGCCACGGACCAACAACTGTTGCAAAATCTTTTCCTTTTGCAGGACCAAGATTTAGAATCATCTCTTCCATTTGCAGACGCCTTGCGCTAAAATCATTCATTATCATTAGTCCTCCAATGTATTCATCTGCTTCTTCAGCTTTTATATTTCTTCCTTGTTTGCAGATTACAATCGCTGCTTCCAGTTCAAAATCAAGCTTCTCAAAATGATCAGGCATACAACTTACTTCCCCGGGACCAGAGATGCAATGGTGATTAGTGAAGTAAAAAATTGGATATTGATCAAATTCAGGTATCATATCTACTTTGCGATTTCGCCTTGCAGCAGCTACATGCTGCCGGAAAGCATAAGCGTCCCTGCAAGAGGCTGGAAAAGGAACAGGAGCAAGCACTTGAACTATATCAACAGAGATGCCTTTCTTTTCAGCAATTCTGCCTTCTTTAATCATTTCAACTCCTGCCTGTGCAACAGGCAATACCTCATCCCAATAAGTTAAAAACAACCCCATTGTGTCAGGTAAGTCGGGGTGGATTAACTCCATGTCATATAAATGGTTATTCACTAAAACAGCTAAATGGTCGTGCCGGTCTTTTAAATAAGAAACAAGTTTCATCAGTTACATTTGAGGTATAAACAAGGGCGACTAAGGTAGCTAATTTAAACTTTCGTCTTTAACAAGGTGAATCAATCAAAGCTAGTATGGCATCTATTACAACAAATAAAATTTCAACTACAGAAAAAATAATTCTTGTAATAGTTGCTGCTTTATTGATAATCTCGTTAGTGTTGTCTTTTACAAATCTTAATTATTTTGTTGATCAATTCACTTATGAAGATGGTATTGTAGAGTGGGGTACTGTACTTGCGTTATTAGCAGGTTCATTTCTATGTATTTATCGATTTATAAAGCTGTGGAAAGATAAAAAGTGGCCATTTTTATTGTTTACATTTCTCTTTGGTCTGGTTCTTTTTTTTGCGGCAGGTGAGGAAATATCATGGGGACAAAGAATCCTGAACATTGAGACACCTGAATATTTCGAGAAACACAATATGCAAAAAGAAACCAATTTCCATAATCTTGTTATAAATGGAGTACGGATAAACAGGATCTTTTTTTCGTTCTTTCTTATTGGTGCACTTTCGATTTACTTAATAATCATTCCAATTCTATACAAATCCAAAGAATGGATGAAGAGCTGGATGAATAGCTGGGGAATTCCTCTACCGAAGACATATCAGATAGTTAGCTTCCTGTTGTTGTTTGTAATCATCAACATAATACCTCATGAAAAAAAATGGGAAGTATTGGAGTGTGGCGCTGCCTTACTATTTTTTTTGATAATTTGTTATCCATTAAATCAAGATATTTTCAGGAAGTCAATAGCATGAATACAAGTACATTTCAAAAAATCACTTGCTTTATTTTATTATTAGTAACTTCTTTAACAGCAATTAGCCAGGAGAAAAGCTGGATACGAATAAACCAGTTAGGATATACACCTGCTTCTAAAAAAGTAGCGGTCTGGTGCAGTAAAGAAAACAAAACTATAAGCTCTTTTCAGTTGATTGATTCAACAACAAAAAAAGTAGTTTATACCAGCACTGCAGGCAAAGCTTTTGGGAGCTATGGACCCTTTAAACAAACTCACCGGCTGGATTTTTCTGCATATAAAAAACCTGGTAAGTATTATTTAAAAACCGGGAATATAATTTCTCCTGTATTTAAAATCGACGCAGATGCATATAAAGGCACGGCTGATTTCTGCCTGCGATATATGCGTCAGCAACGTACCGGATTCAATCCCTTTCTAAAAGACTCGTGTCATACACATGACGGTTATGTTTTGTATGGAGAAAAAGCAGGTATACCGGACAGCACATATATTGATGTAGTTGGGGGTTGGCACGATGCGTCAGATTACCTGCAATATGTTACCACATCTGCAAATGCAACCTACCATTTACTAATAGCTTACCGTGATTTTAAAAACGTGTTTACAGATAAGCATGAAGCAAATGGTTTAGAAGGAAACAATGGAAGAGCTGATGTATTAGATGAAGCAAGGTGGGGATTAGACTGGCTGCTTAAAATGCATCCTGAGCCTAACATCATGTTTAACCAAATTGCAGATGACAGGGATCACCAGGGAATGCGAATACCTAAAGAAGATAGTTTTTATGGAAGAGGCTACCAGCGTCCTGTTTATTTTGTTAGCGGAGAACCTCAACAAAGAGGTAAGTTCATGAATAACACAACAGGAACTTCCTCTACTGCAGCAAAGTTTGCCAGTGCGTTTGCATTAGGATATATGATTTATCAAAAACTGGATTCACTATATGCTGACATACTATATAATAAATCAGCATCAGCAATTTCTTTTGCAAACAAAAAATTAGGAGTTACGCAAACTGCTTCAGTAAAATCTCCTTACATATATGCAGAAGACAATTGGGTGGATGATATGGAATTAGCATTAACCGCACAAGCAAATGCAACTAATGTTTATAATAAATCGAACTACAATATTCAAGGTCCTGTTTCTATTCCTATACATCATGCAATGTATTTTGCCAAACAAGAACCACACACACCATGGCTCGGCACCGACACTGCTAAACACTACCAGTGGTATCCCTTCATTAATATAGGGCACTATGAATTAGCCAAACAACTGAAAGGTGCAAGAAGAGATACTATCATCGGCTACTACAGACAAGGAATTCAGAAGGTCTGGAATAAAGCAAAGGAAAATGCTTTCTACCGTGGAGTTCCATTTATTTGGTGCAGCAACAATCTAACAACATCTTTTGCTATTCAATGCTACTGGTATAAACAACTTACAGGTGATAAACAGTTTGAAGAGCTGGAACAAGCAAATCTTGACTGGCTGTTTGGTTGCAACCCCTGGGGCACAAGCATGGTGTACGGACTACCTGCCTGGGGCGATACGCCTGTTGATCCACATTCTGCATTTACCCATCTTGGAAAATACCCCATTGATGGAGGCCTTATTGATGGTCCTGTCTATGGAAGTATATTCAGAGGTCTTATCGGCATTAAACTCTATCAGCCTGATGAATATGCAGAGTTTCAAAGCGACCTTGTAGTTTATCATGATGATTATGGCGACTACAGCACAAATGAGCCTACTATGGATGGTACTGCTTCATTAATTTATCTTCTTGCAGCAAAGGAAGCAGAGGCAGCCCCATCCCGTCCTTCCCCGAAGGGAAAGGTGGAAATAAAAAAAAAGTAGCTACTGATCCATTTCTTTACTCTTACGGAGCTATTGTAAGAGGTGATACAACAAAAAGCCAACTTGCCATTGTATTCACAGGCGATGAATTTGGTGATGGAGGTTCAATTATCGCAAATACACTAAAACAAACAAATACAAAAGCATCTTTCTTTCTCACCGGCAGATTTTACCGACATCCTGCATTTACAGAAATTATTCAACGATTGAAGAAAGATGGACATTATATAGGGGCACACAGTGATCAGCATTTGCTGTATAACGACTGGAGCAAACGGGACAGCCTTTTAGTTACAAAAGAAGAATTTAAAAAAGACCTGCTGAAGAATTACGCCGAGATGAAACGTTTCGGAGTATCAAAGCAACAGTCTGAATATTTTCTGCCGCCGTATGAATGGTATAATGATTCCATTGCTATATGGACAAAAGAACTGAGTTTGCAATTGATCAATTACACTCCGGGAACTCTTAGTCATGCAGATTATACCACACCGGAAATGAAGAATTACCGCAGCTCTCAAATCATCTGGAATTCAATTGTTGAGTATGAAAAGAATTCTCCTTCCGGTTTAAATGGTTTTATATTGCTGCTGCACATAGGCACAGACCCAAAACGAACAGATAAGTTTTACCTCCGCTTGCGAGAACTGATAAACTGGTTAAAACAGAAAAATTATAACCTAATGCGGATTGATGAGCTACTGCAGAATTCCTAACGCAGATAATACCTGATAATATATGATTGACATCAACTTCAGAGGGTATATTGTTGGTGAAAAGGGCTTGTTAAATTAATATTGTATGCTGTTCATGGTGAATCAATTATTATTACTATTAATTACTCACGTTGTATTTTTGTAACTGAAAAACAGCTATTATGAGATTTGAAAAAATTCACAATAAAGGGCAAGCCCGGCTTTTTCAAAATCCGGCACTCGAAACTCTTACAAAGACGCACCCTTTGGTGATCTGGGGGATGTATCTACCTGTAGTTGTTGGTCTTCCTGTATATGCCAGCCTTAATTTTGAATTTAATTCCACCCGCATAGCAGTGCTGTTTTTCCTGGGGATTATGTTCTGGACATTGTTTGAGTACATAATGCACCGGTGGGTATTTCACTTTATATCTGAAAGTGAAAGAGCTCAGAAGATCATCTATGTTCTTCATGGAAATCATCATCATTACCCACGTGACAAGGAACGCTTATTTATGCCTCCCATTCCAAGCCTTATTTTAGCAGTTATAGTATTTAGCATCATGTATTTGTTTATGCGTGAGAATGCTTATGTGTTCTTCCCCGGGTTTGTATTTGGGTATTTATTATACGGCAGTATGCATTATGCTATTCATGCATGGAACCCTCCTTTTAAATGGATGAAACCACTTTGGCGCAATCACCACCTGCATCATTATAAAGATGAAGGAAGAGGTTTTGGGGTAAGTACAACTATATGGGACAGGTTATTTGGAACTATGTTTGACCTGAAAAAAGAAAAAGAAGATAAGGAAAAGGTTAAAGAATTAATGTTCAATAACACATCAAAAACTGCCTGATTTAGATCAGCTACAAGCATTAGAACTCAAGCGGTGAAACGATGGCGCACAAAAAATTAATTCGTTTTGCTGAGATTGCTACATTTTCTAACGTACTTCAGTATCCCCGTGAAATGCAGGGGAAATGGAGGAGTTTTTTCAAAAACACTCATCCAATAGTTTTAGAACTCGCATGCGGAAAAGGTGAGTACTCAATTGCACTTGCACAACAGTATCCAAATAAAAACTTTATTGGTATTGATATAAAGGGAAACCGCTTGTGGGTTGGAGCAAAAAAAGCCAGAGAACAGTTTCTGAACAATGTAGCTTTCCTCCGGATACAAATAGAATTGATTGATCAATTTTTTGCGGGGGGTGAAGTGGACGAAATTTGGATCATTTTCCCAGATCCGCAGTTACGCATCTCCAAATCAAAAAAACGGTTAACACACCCAAGATTTTTACGATTATTTCAACAAATAATAAACCCTGGTGGTAAGATCCATATAAAAACTGATAGTCCCGACCTGTACCGGTTCACTAAAAAAGTTATAGGGATGTATGACTGCCGCATAAAGAACGATATAGATGATCTTTATGCAGAACCCGGACTTCCTCCGGAATTAAGGATTACAACATACTACGAAACACTTGACATTGCAGCGAGCAAAAAGGTTTTTTACCTGTGCTTTACTTTGCCGGAGGAAATGCCTTCTGAAAAAATGGATAAGGTTTTACAGAAATATTTAAAAGATGAAGCTGGTTTAGTTGTAGAAAACAAAAAAGAGGTAAAAGAAGATGAAGAATTTGATCCTTCTGATGATAGTCTTTATTATGTAAATGACAGTGGATTTGTAGTTTTTACTGCAGATTACTTATTGCAGCGGGGATACTGTTGCGGCAATGGATGTTTAAATTGTCCGTATGATTACAAGGCTGTACCTGAACCAAGGCGTTCATTTCTTCTGGAAAAGAGAAATAACAATTGAATTTTTCGCTATTGAATAAGAAAAAACCTCCGCCACAAAAGTATCTTCCAAAGGCTCCAACAGCTGGTAGTAAATACAATGAAAGTTTTTTTCAACAGGTATATGATATTGTAAGAAAAGTACCTAAAGGAAGAGTTACTTCTTATGGCGCTATTGCAGCTGCTCTGGGCACAAAACTTTCCGCACGAATGGTAGGATGGGCTATGAACGGATCTCATAGAATTAAACCTAAAGTTCCAGCTCATCGTGTAGTAAACAGGCAAGGATTATTAACCGGAAGAATCCATTTTGATGATCCTGACCAAATGCAGCAGTTACTCGAGAAAGATGGTGTGATAGTAAAAGAAAACCAGGTACAGGATTTTGAAAAAATTTTTTGGGATCCTGTAAAGGAGTTAGGTTTTTGATCTTCTATATTTAAGAGGCTTATTGCAAAACATCTCCGTAACAAAAAAGCTCTTCCGAAGAAGAGCCCTTTTTTCCGCCCCTCAGCGGGACTTCAACCGAATTAAAACTATATTATCAATAAGTAAACAGGTGACTGAATAGTAGCAGCAGGATTTAGTTGTTGTTTGGTATTCTGTGCTCTAGTCGTTTTTATCGTATCTCTCCTGGTTTCCAATTCACGTAACCTTGTTCTTTCTCTCTCTAATTCTCTTTCTTTTTCTTCAATACGTTTCCTGATATTATCCCTGTTTCTATCATATTCGTACACTTCAGTAGTATCTGTTGGATTCGTATTAACTGAACCTAAATTATATGCTTCAACTAATTCACCTTTATCTGTCATAACATAATCCACATCAGGTTGCCAGTCAAAGTGCCAGTCCTCATCCCAATCCATATCCCAATCACGACGATCCCAATCCCTGCGATCCCATCGGCGATCATTTCTTGTGCGCACATTTACCGGATGTAGCTTATCCTCAACTGAGCGGTCGAAACGTATTGTTTTACCTACAGGAACTCTTATATCCAGCAAGACTTTCTGACCTCGAAATTTTTGATTTTTACCTACTGCGAAACCACTGCCCAATATCAGGTTGCTATCTAATGAAGAAACGGAGTAAGTAATCTGTTGTGCACGTTGCATCGCTTCCCTGCGATTACGACCTGCACTGTAACGCCATACAGTTACATGATAATTACTGTCTTCACTCTTATTGATCCTCAATTTTACATTAGCCATCCTGATAGAATCATCTGTTATATCCCAGCCACCCTTTTCGTCAATATCAAAAAAAGTAAAATTGCCACCATACCTAATCTCAGGTTCATTAACACGAAGGGTCATCTTGTTCATGCCGGGTTGTGAAATAGTTACCTCTTCAGAAACATTATTATAATATCTCCAATCTTTAGCCATTGATGCTATAAATGTGATCAGGCAGATCCAACCTAATAACCATAGCCCGGCAAACGTCCAGCCGAGATAACGGGTTTGCGATCTTACCTTCATTAACCTTCGTACTATCCAGGTAATTATTGCAACTAGTGGTACTGCAAGAAAGAAGATCAAGGTGCCCCATAGTGAAACGCTTTGAGTAAAACCATTCAATAGAAAGTCATTGAAAGGACGTGCAATTCCGCCTACCGTAAATACAAGTACTGCTACGAAAAGCCCGAATGCTATTGAACCAACAATAAATAGAAAGAATGCTTTAAATAAAACTCCTATAGCATGACCAATGCCACTTCCTATTGGCCTGGCTGCTTGTGCTGCCTCAGTCGCAAATGTTCTTCCACGGGTACTGGCAAATTCGCTGGCTTGTGAACCCAGGTTTTGTGCAGATGTTTTAACCTCCTGTCCAAAGGATGCCATCCTGTTTTTAAAATCACCCATTCCTTCCTGTACATTTTGTTTTATCCTGTTCACATCAACTTTTTCACCTCTCATTTCCATCTTTTCAAATGGGCTACGTGCTTCGGGTAAAACAATCCAAAGTATAATGTAGGCGATTATAAATGTGCCTGAGAATGATCCTACAAACAGGTCTGGATAATCTGGGCCACCCCATCCTCCAAAAATTCTACTGATGATACTTAGAAGGATATTCAGCAGTATAGGTGCTAAAAATATCAACCGGAACAACCATGCATCCTTATTGAAGTAAGCTGCTAATCCTCCGGCAACACCACCAATTATTCTGTCATCAGGGTTACGAAAGAATCGTTTTCCTATATATGTTTCTAATGGCCTTGCCGGAAGAATGATCCACGCTAAGATGTACAGTAAAATACCAAATCCAAAACCACCGAATGTTATTATGGCAAACAGCAAGCGTACAATTGATGGATCTATATTAGTATAGTTGGCAATACCTGCACAAACACCACCTAATATTTTATCTGTAGAATCGCGGTAAAGGCGACCAGTAAACCGTTTACGCTGAGTGCCGGTGTATGTGCCCGATGATGTGTCAGCACCAGTGCCTCCATTAAAGGTACCGGCACTACCTTCTGCTGCATCCGCTCTTTCAAAATCTTCTATGCGGCCCATGGAGTTAATAATTTCCTCAACATCCGCTTCAGTGATAGCAGCAGTACCCTTTTTTACTTTTTCATTCATTAACTCAGCAATACGGCTTTGAATGTCATTAATTATCTCATCCCGACCTTCTTCATTAGCAAAGTAGCGGCGCAAGCTTTCTATGTACCGCTGCAGGCTGTCGTATGCTGCATCTTCAATAGGTATAACCCTACCAGACAAGTTTATGTTTATGATCTTTTTCATTTTTACTTTTATTTGGTTGAAGTTGCCTGTTCAGGCGTGTTGGTTTCTGTTGTTTTTATTGTTTCAGGAGTATGATCTATAGTAGTAAGAGCATTTACACCATTGGAAAGCTCTTGCCATGTTTTTTCCAGCTCATTATAAAATGCTTCTCCGGTTTCTGTTAATAAAAAATATTTGCGGGGAGGCCCTGAATTACTTTCTACCCATCTGTAAGTAAGCATTCCTGCATTTTTAAGCCTGGTTAACAAAGGGTATAAAGTACCCTCAAGGATGTGCAGGTTAGCCCTTTTCATTTCTTCCACAATATCACTGGGATATGCTTCGCCTCTGCGAATAATGGAGAGTATGCAGAACTCCAGGATTCCTTTCCGCATCTGGCTTTGTGTATTTTCGATATTCATCTTTTTTATACTTGAAATGATCTAATCAGACACAAAGATATGGATTATTTAGTACCATGCAACACATAGTACCATATTTTTTATGGAAGTGTAGATAAACATATTAGTTAAAGGTTCATAAGTGTGATTTTCAGCAGGTTGTAAACTGATGAGAAAAAGATAATTTGATGAGCGGTATTGTGAAGTGATGAGTGGAGTTAGTAGGAAGTGCCAAAAACTTTAATTCAGATTGAATTCAAAGTATATGGGGATTGGTGGGTATGATCAGTATTGTTGCCGCTATTAATTGGTGTTCAAATCTTATTTACAGTATTATGAATTGAGTGAATTGAGGTTGAGTTCATTGATGAGTAAGCGGCTTTTTGAGGAGTTTCAAACGAAAGTCAGCCCGTGTCGACTCCGAAAAGCACTATCTTTCATTTGTTATGGCTAGAGAAGAAACTTTTCCACCGGAGAACAGCTCCAGAAAATAAAGTAGAACACACCATCTTTAACTACCCCGCCAATACCAAATCCTCCACTTCCTTCTCCGTAATCTCCGTCAATACATAAGGGCAAATAGCGCAGGCATCCCTTCCCCTCTGCGTAAACCACCGGCACCTGGGGCGGATAGAGCAGGCTGGCAATTCATCACTCACAGCGACTTGATCCAGGTACTGCACCATCCGTTCCACCACACCACAGCCTTTTCCATTCCATTGCTGGCAGCCGCCTTCGATGCATTTGTTTGTAAAACGAAAACGTTGTTCTGGAGGCACATCATGCTGGGCTGCTTTTGCAACAAAGACTTCATCCACAGGCAAAGCCTGCGGCAGGATAGCTATAGTACCATCTTCCTGCCGCACACCAAGCAATTGCGAACCTGGTTTGCACCGATGCGAAGGGCACATTTTAGAGTCAGATTCTGCCATTAATTTTATTTTATAAACTCATTAAATCTATTACCCAGATCACGAGCAATAATGCCATTGATGATTGGTCCTCTCGGAAATTTTGAAATTGGAAACAGGGCCACCTTATTACCCAGGTTAATAGAGGCCAATTCACTGGTTACCGCCCGTTGGATGGCAGCATTCATTGTTTGCCGCTGTTCGGCTGTTAATTTTAATGTACCAAGGTCTACAACAAATTGATTTTCGTTCATGGTTTCTGTTTTTAATTGCCTACTCTTTGATACCGTTTTCGGCTTCCCGGTATTTTGAATTTACTAAAAAGGTAATAATGAGTTAATCGATATTTCAAATAATAAAATCTATGTTTATCCCTCAGTCCGCAAACTCAACTGCTCCCTCCTGTTTTTCAACGATGAAGCAGACCGGCTGAATACGAAATCTTTTGCCATAGTTCCTTTATCTAAAATGCGGGCTAACGTTGCCTTTACAGTTGCTTCATTATCATCAAAACTGCCGTGTGATGTGGCTGTGGAATGGTTGGGAGAGCCTTCAGCCGATGAGTTTGGTGACAGAATTAAATCAGCCTTTTTGGTATCAAACAACTTCGATAACTCTTTGTCTTTTTTAATGAATTTATGCATTCCCAAAATAGGAACTCCGTCGCGGAAAAGCGGTATTCGTTGCTTTTCTTCAAATGCATTGGAAACAAGGTAAAGCAATGACTTGTTGTAAATTTTGGCGCAATGATCGTCCTGCTCAGCTTTGTCGGTTAAATTAAAAATAGAAAAGCGGTTAATTCCTTTTCTTATTGCTGGTAAATAATATTCTTTGAATTCTTCAACTGTAATTGCAGGAGCCCACAACGTGCAGGAATCTACCTTCAATCCATAACCATTCTGTCCTTTCAAAGCACCATCAGTTATTTTACCTGTTGATGTAAGCAATTTTACAATGGGTGCATGAAAAATGCTTCCTGCACTATGTCCCACAACATGTATTTCAACATCATTGTTATTTTCGTCTGCCAGTTCTGCTAAGAGATCTAAAACAATACGGGCTCCACCATTTTTACTCTGCGTTGCAAGCATTGCATTTTCTTTCATTTCATCCCATTGCAACTTACCAGTCAATGTTCTGGCTATTGGTTCCAGCGCATCATCTAACCTGTCAAGCATAAAATCTTTAGTGGAATCGAGAAAACCTTCCGGTCTTCTTCTACGAAAAGCATCCTGCAGAATATTAGTTATGGTACTCCAGGTATCGCTTCGCCAGATAAAAGAAAGTGGATACACCTGTGCTTCTAAAAGTGATGAACGATAGTCAGCTAAGCGCTGCACCGCTGCAGTTTCAGCAACAAGTCCGCCATGCGCATATAATAAGATTCGCTTCTTGCCCCAGCCACTTGTTACACGGGGAATATCTTCTTTAAAAATTGTTTCTATTTCTTCTAATGTCGTACCAAAATTTCCACCTGCATTAAGTGCCCCATCATTACCAATACTGATAATATGCGGACGTAAATCAGCATAAGAATATGCCTGTGATTTACCGGCAGCAGCAGAATGAGCAATTGCAGTTGATTCAGTTTTAACCATTGTCACAGGAGCTCCTAAACGAGCCACCCACACATCTGTACTGTTGGTCAGCCAGTCATCATAAGTAATAAGTGCAAAACCATCTTTGCCCCAATCACTGCCCCATGAATTTTGTATCCAAAAACCGCGGCTGTCATACGCAACAATTGCAAAGGCATGTCCACCCAACGGTTTTTTTGTGAACGGAATTACACCATCTTTATCCGTTTCATTCCACCCTTCATGCACTATACCTGTAGCGTACAAAATACCCACCTCTGCCATAGCGGTGTGCATTCCTACAAGATCCTTATGATTAACACGGTAATAAGCTCCCAATGGCCTGTTTAAAGCATCTGAAGTTCTTTCTTCTGTAAGTCTTTCACCCCTGGCAGTTTCCTTGTAAGGCCAGCACTCATCACCACATACGCCATGTTTATGCCAGCCTTTCATGCAGCCTCTGGCACTGGAGCCACTATATCTTTCTCCCGGCCATTCATCATAACGCTTTGCCATTTCGTACAACATTCTTGCACTCACTGATTTGGGGTCTGGCACAACTTTTCTGCGCCGGAGAAGGTAGTTAGCAACAGTGGCGAGTCCGAAGCCAGTGCAGGCACCTTCCTTTCCCTGGTCAAGAATAGGAACTTCCCACTGTTTATATTCTAAGAGTTCAATTTTAGCAGGCACTTCATATAACGTTGCAACATAAATTTTGTCTCTGAAGTCCAGCGTATCAGGACGTGCATCGAGGATGCGTTGGGGTTTTGGTTTTGATTTAGCCATAGTGGTTCTGTTGATGACAATAAAGTCAGCCGCGGAATTATTTATGTGGTGTTCTTAGTTACTTCAGCTTTTGATGGGACAATAGTGCTATTCAGGAATTCTAAAGATGATCCCTGTTTAGAAACTATCATGCTGAGCTCTTCAACACATTGGTTTCCATTAAAGTATTTGCGATCCTATTCAACGATTTTGCTATTTCTTTTGAAGAAACAGTTTCCGACAATACTGTTAACAGGCCTCCATAATAAAATTGTTCTCTTGGTGGCAACGGCTGTGGATTAAGTAGTACCTCATCAAATTCACTGAATATGGACCATGGAAGAGGGTCTGGCCCTAGTTTTGGACGAGGTCTGGTAGGACACCAGTCATCATCTTCATAGCTCATACCTTTCACACCGGCAGTAAATAATCGCTTACCGACGCCGTCCAACTCCCTGGCGGCTCTTGGGTTTTTTACACAAGGAATAATAGCTTTTACAATCATTGCAGCCATTACATCACGTGTACCTATTGAAACTTTAGGTAGATGCGGATGAATAATTTCCCACAGCTTAGGATTAAGGCGTGCCAGATAAGACAGGAATGCTGTTTTTGATGATAAACTCATGATTGATTGGTTTTAAGGTTAAACAAGTCAATTAAATGAATGCTACAGTACTTGTCAGAGGGAACAGTTAGTTTTTCAAAAGAGGGAGTATAAAGCTACTTGAAATAATTACAGATGTAAAAAAAATTTTTGGCGAAAGAGGATTTGCGGGAGCTTGAAGTCCTTATAGATTGAAAACAAAGCTTTGTTCTTCAAAAGGGAAGTTACTTCCCCAATGCCTCAGTCAAATTCTGACTATACGCTTCACCTACAGGAATTTTGATATTGTTTATAGTAACCTGTTGCCTATCTACTTTTTCAATTTTATCTATAGCAACTACAAATGACCTGTGTATCCTGACAAATTTTTCAGCAGGCAGAAGGTTGATTGCTTCAATGAAAGTGCTGCGGGATAGAATGTTTTTATCTTTTAATACAAACGTTACGTAGTTACCTGTTGCTTCTAAATACAATACCTCGTCAAACAAAACTTTTATCTGTTCATAGCCGGTTTTTATAAATATGTGATTAGCAACTTCGGCAGAATTTCTATACTTATATAATTCATAAGCCTTGTTACATGCTTTAATAAACCTGGTGAGTGAAAAGGGCTTTAACAGGTAGTCCACTGCATCCATTTCAAAACTTGTTGCAGCATGCTCACTGTAAGCAGTTGTAAATATTAAAAGAGGTTTTATACTTAGGCTATTAAAGAATTCTATTCCTGAGATGTCGGGCATTTTGATGTCAAGGAATATTAAATCAACATCTTCTTTTTGTAAATAATCCAGAGCTTTGAATGCATCAGTAAATTCTGCTTTAAGATCCAGAAAGCCCACTTTAGAAGCATGAGACTTTATTATTTCTAAAGCAATTGGTTCATCATCAATAGCTATTGCTTTCATTTAATGTTGAAAAATTACAATTAAGATAAGTGCATTGTAAGGTGAACAAAAAAATCTTTTGCAGTTTCCCGGATTACAAGGTCATGTTTTCCCTTGTACAATAGCTGTAGTCTTTGTTTTACATTGTTTAGTCCAATGCCGCTTTTCCCTTTTTCAGGGTCATTCTCCGGCCTTGGATGTTTGCTGTTAAACACGTCGAAATAAACTGTTTTGTCTTTTACTTCTAAAATAACTTTTATGTGCGAAGGTTCCCTGAAACTTATGCCATGTTTAAACGCATTTTCAACAAATGGAATTAGTAACATAGGAGCAATTTGAATCCCGTTTACCTGGTGCTGTATTTCTGTATCTATTCTAATTGCAGGACTTGGATCAGTTCGTAGTTTTTGCAAGTCAATGTAATTATTCAGATAGTCTATTTCACGGCTTAATGAAATTTTTTCCTGCATGTTTTCCTGCAACATAAAACGCATCATATCACTAAGCTTTTGAATTGCTTCACTTGTCCGTTCTGCATTTTCCTGTATGGCAGTACCATATAGTGTATTCATTGCGTTGAATAAAAAGTGAGGGTTTATCTGTGATCTTAAAAAATCAAAGTTTGCATGAGTTTGATCGAGTTCTTTCTTTAATACATAAAGCTCTTCATTTCCTTTTAAGTGACGTTTAAAAAGAAACCATGTAATGGGCATGGTGAGAAAAAATTGACATGCAGCATTAAAAAAAGAAAAATATGCTCCTGCATCATCATCTTTTGTAATTACTGTAGCTAATAAATAAAGAGGGAAAAACGTAATGATCAGTACAAGAACTGTTTTTCCCAGGTAAGACATGAATGATCTCTTTTTGGGTAAAGATTTTGGAATAAGGTAATTGAAGGAGTATGAATAGTATAATATGGAAAATGGAATTACAATAATCCACCCTACAATAATTCCCCTTTCTGCATTTAACGCAATTAAAAAAAATAAACTGATCATCCATATAACAAAAGCAACTAAACTACCAGGCGCAATAAACTTGTATTTGTTATAAATAGCCTCAGAATTAGATAAGAGGTATAATCCCGCATATTTTAATATTGTGTATAGGCCAAACAACAGCAGTAACCGAATTGCATCAAGGAAACTTCTTTGAAATATAAGCTGATCGGTTGCATCATGTCCCCTGTTTTGAGCATACATGTAGCCTTTATAATATGTATCAGTCACACCATCTATTAAAGCAGATGCAACAAATACAATTAACAGCAAAAGAATATTTTTAAATATTGCCTCCTTCCTAATCAGCCTTGGAACAACATAAAAATTTAGTATCCAAAATGCACCGAAAAGAGTAAAATACTGGATAAGAAGGGGAATAAAGTAATGCTCGTAGTAGTTGAATGGCATATTCACCTTTTCAAATAGTTCTTTATTAGGTGTATTTGCGAAGGCGCTATTCCCATCAAGGCCATCCAGCACAAAAAAGAATATAGCAAAAGCGAAAACAGTTGTAACAGCCCAGAATTCAATACCAGTAAAGCTGGTAGGTTTTTTAATTAAATCTTTCATTATACATTTTAAAGCACAATAGTAGTTTATACGGTATAGCGAATAATAACAAAAGTGATGAAACAATCACAATATGTGACAAATCGGTATTATCAAAGTTCTTCCACTTGCTCATACAAAAATATTATCATCAGCAACCACTCCATATTTGATTTAAAGAATTCTGTCACATAAAATGTGGTATTCATCACATTCAAATAAAGCCAGGAAGATTGTTGACTAACCTTGCTCCACAAAAATTTAAAACAATGATCTTTTTGAGATTTTCTGTATTGCTAGCTATTTTAATCACAAGCTTCGGCTCCACTACCTATGCACAATCAACCGGTAAAATTTTAGGCCGAATTATAACAATAAATGAAATACACCTGGATGGTGCAACAGTTTCCCTTTTACGTTCTAAGGATTCTGGTATAATAAAACTTTCTGTTGCTGCAAAAGACGGCGCCTATTCATTTGAAAACATAAAACACGGAAAATATTTAATCTCCGCTACAGCAGCGGGTCATCAAAAATCATTTTCAAATCTTTTTGAAATTTCTGGTGCGCAACTTCATGTTGAGATTCCGGTTATAAGTCTTACTCCTTTAACTAAATCACTTGCCGGTGTAACTGTATCTGCAAAAAAGCCTTTGGTTGAACATAGAATAGATAGAACCATAGTAAATGTAGATGCATCAGTTACAAATATTGGAACATCAGCATTAGAGGTTTTAGAAAAATCTCCCGGTGTTATTGTTGACAGAGAAGGTAACATTAGTTTAAAAGGAAAAGAAGGTGTAATGATAATGATTGATGGACGTCCTACACAATTAAGCGGGGCAGACCTTGCTAATGTGTTACGCAACATGAGTTCAAACCAAATGGATCAGGTTGAAATCATGACAAATCCACCAGCACGATACGATGCAGCAGGGAACGCCGGTATCATAAATATTAAAACAAAAAAAACAACTACGGCAGGTTACAATGGTTCAGCAACTGTTGGTTATACACAAGGTAAATATCCAAAGATAAATGAAGGCTTCAATTTCAACTTTAGAGAAGGAAAGGTAAACCTGTTCACTAATCTAAGCCACAACTATCGTAAGGGCTTTGAATCATTAAATATTCAACGAAACATACTTGGCAATAATGGCAATATTCTACAAAACTATTTTGATCAGGAAGGAGATAAAATAGCAGAAGGAAATTCTTACAATGCTAAAGTTGGAGTTGATTACTTTGCCAATAAACAAACCACATTCGGGATTGTATTAAATGGCACTTCAAGTCCTTCTTCTGTAAACAATATAAACGCAACAAGCATATCAACACCATCAAAAGACCTTGAAAGCATAACCAGGGCCTCTGTTGATAATACTTCTGACTGGAAGAGCTTTAGCTCCAATTTATACTACCGCAGATTACTCAATACAAAAGGAAGAGAACTTACTTCAGATCTTGACATTATTACCTATGGTTCAGGCAACAGGCTGTTTATGGTAAACTCTTATTTTGATGCCAGGAATAACAATGTAAGAAAATCAGATACACTACAGGGTTACTTACCCCAGGACATAAATATTTATAGCGGCCGAATTGATTATTTACACCCGCTAAAGAAGAATGCAAGATTTGAAGCCGGCATTAAAAGCAGTATTGTAAGAACAGATAATAATGCCAGCTATGATAGTATCCAGTTTGGAAGAATAGTGCATGACTTTAACCGAAGCAACCACTTTATTTATGAAGAAAATATAAATGCTGCTTATGTAAATTTAAGTACACCACTATCTAAAAAAATCAATGCACAATTTGGATTACGGTTAGAGAACACTAATGCCAAAGGAAATCAATTAACAACAGGAGAAAATTTTGACAGGCACTATACACAGCTATTTCCAACAGCTTATCTCCAGTACAAAGCAAATGATAAAAACAATTTTGGGATTAACTATGGAAGAAGAGTTCGTCGCCCTAATTATGGAAGTTTAAATCCATTTATCAGGTTTATAGACAGGTACACTTACAGCCAGGGTAATCCAAATCTTAAACCTCAATTGAGTAATAATTTTGAGCTCACTCATAGTTATAAAAATCTTCTTACCACAACATTAAACTATACTTCCACAACGGATATCATTAGTACGGTATTAGAGCAAAAAGGACAGGAAGCATACGCTAAACCATCAAATATTGCCTCTCTTAAACAATTTGGTTTAGCTGTAGCTGCCAATACACCGGTTAATAAATGGTGGACCAGCAATATTAATATCAATGTTTTCAATAACAGCTTTGAAGGTGTTGTAAATACTGCCCCTATTGACTTTAATGCAACAAGCTATGTTTTAAATGGAACACAGCAGTTTAAATTAAATAAAACATTAACTGCAGAGTTAACCGGCAGATACAGGAGTGGCTGGATTGAAGGTGTACTAAGGGCTAAACCAGTTGGTATGTTAGGAGCAGGATTTAGTCAGCAGGTTATGAAAAACCAGGGAACACTTCGTGTATCTTTTCGTGATATTCTTTACACTCAAAAATTCAGAGCTACCAGTAAATATGGAAATGTAGATGCTGCTTTCCAGGAAATAAATGATACACGTGTAGTTTCAGTAGGTTTTACTTATCGGTTCAGTAAAGGCAAAAAGATTGCACCTGTTAAAAGAACATCAGGCAGTGCTAATGAAGAGCAAGGCCGTATTGGTGGAGATCAATAGGATTTAAAAAAGCGATACAGTAACATGAGCGCTATTATGGAGCTGAAGCATCACTGGAGCATAGGTAAATATTCCCCAAATAGCTTTCATATATTCAGCATTTTCGATAATCGAAAACCTCAATTGCCCACCATACAGTTAATGTCTGTTATTTATGCAACAGTATTCCTTGTGCTTGGTTTCATAGATTTTAAAACAATGAGTAGGAAGTTGTAAGGTTTTCTGTAGAATAAAAAGAGTAATACCTGTTTATATTAATTTTTTTGATGAATATTTAAAAATGAAGATCCTGGTACTTCATTAAATTCTAACTGCTGTACCCGATGCACTTACCATCAGCATACTACCACTTGCACCTATTGTTTCATAATCAAAATCAATAGCTATAACTGCATTGGCGCCGAGCTTGCCTGCCCGTTCCGTTAGTTCTCTTAAAGCATTTGTTCTTGCTTCCTCTAAAACTCTTTCATAAGTTCCGCTGCGTCCCCCGACAATATCTCTTAATCCACCTAAAAAATCTTTAAGAATATTAGCTCCTATAATTACTTCTGCAGAAACAACACCCAGGTATTGCTGTACAGGTTTACCTTCAATTATTGTAGTTGTAGTAGTGATCATCAAATAAAAAATTAGTAGTTAATTTATAAATATATCAGCAACACTTAAATACGTAAACCTCTCCAACCACAATTTCTGTAATTTTAATATACCTCCATCTCACATATAAATTAAATCTATAATAATGAAAAAGATTCTTTTTTTGGTGTTATTGTCTTTTCAATTTGTAAATGCACAGGATAAAGAGGTAATTACACCTACGCCTAATTTAATAGTAGAAGGTATTCCTCCGATTCCTGCTTCAATTGTTGCAGATATAAAAAGGTATTCAGAATCAAGGGGAGCTGGATTTTCTGCATGGCATCCAAAAAGAAGGGAAATGATCATTTCAACACGATTTGCAAATGTGCCACAACTACACCTTGTAAAAATGCCTTTGGGTGCAAGAAAACAAATTACCTTTTTTGATGAGCCCATTGGAAATGCCAGGTATGAACCGATCAATGGAGATTATTTCCTGTTTACAAAAGATATTGGCGGTAATGAATTTGCACAGATATACCGCTATGATCTTAAGGATGGAAATATTACATTATTAACTGACGGTAAACGTTCGCAAAACGGTGGCATCAGATGGAGCAACAACGGAAAATGGATCACCTATGGTTCAACCAAAAGAAATGGAGCAGACAGAGATATTTATATAATGGATCCTAAAAATCCTTCAACAGACAAATTACTAATGCAAGTAGAAGGTGGTGGATGGGGAGTTCTGGATTGGTCGCCTGATGATAAGACACTTTTAGTTGGTGAGTATATTTCAGCAAATGAATCTTACTATTGGCTGGTAGATGTGGCTACAGGTAAGAAAACTGAATTAACCAGGAGGACAGAAAAAGGCATTTCTAATGATGCAGCACGATTTAGTAAAGATGGTAAAGGAATCTATTTTGCTACTGATCGTGATAATGAATTTAAGAGATTGGCATACATGGATTTGGCTAATAAACAGATACAATATTTCACAAGTAATATTTCCTGGGACGTAGATGACATTGAATTGTCAAAAGATGGAAAACTGCTGGCGTTTGTAACAAATGAAGCAGGCATGTCAAAACTTTACTTAATGACAACTGCAGATAAGAAGATAAGAAAGATTGAAAATCTGCCGGTAGGAATTTATGGAGGTCTTGAATTTCATTTTAATAATAATGACCTGGCAGTTTCGGTAAACTCAGCTAAGTCTGCAACAGATGTTTTTGTTGTATCTGCACTAACCGGCAAGGTAGAAAGGTGGACAGAAAGTGAGATGGGTGGAATAAGACCAGAAGAATTAAATGAGCCGTCACTTATAAAATGGAAAAGCTTTGATGGAAAAGAAATTACCGGGTTTTATTTTAAACCACATAAAAAATTTACCGGCAAGAGACCTGTAATCATTAATATACATGGTGGTCCTGAAGGTCAATCCCGGCCTGGCTTCCAGGGAGCTAATAATTATTACTTAAATGAATTGGGAATAGCAATTATATATCCTAATGTAAGGGGTTCTTCCGGTTATGGAAAATCGTTTTTAGCAGCAGACAATGGTATGAAAAGAGAAGAATCTGTAAGAGACATTGGGTCACTGCTTGACTGGATAGCTAAGCAGCCAGAATTGGATGCTAACCGTGTTATGGTTACCGGAGGTAGTTATGGGGGATATATGACACTTGCTGTTGCCACACACTATAATGACCGAATTCGTGCTGCATTGGATGTTGTTGGAATCTCCAACTTCAATACATTTCTTAAAAATACAGAGAGTTACAGAAGAGATTTAAGAAGAGCAGAATATGGAGATGAACGTGATCCTACAATGGCAGAATTTTTCGAAAAAATAGCACCGTTGAATAATACACAAAAAATAACTAAACCATTGTTTATTGTACAAGGTGGAAATGATCCGAGGGTACCAAGAACCGAAGCAGTACAGATGGCGGAGAAAGTTAAATCGAATGGTGGTACTGTTTGGTACCTGGAAGCCAAAGATGAAGGGCATGGCTTTCGCAAAAAAAGTAATGCGGACTTTCAGCGTTATGCTACAGTGCTTTTCATTCAGAAATATTTATTAGATGGTAAGCAGATGTGATAGTGATAGTGAAACAGTTTAAGAGCTATGTTGCTATAGGTTTTGTTTTTGCAATTACTCTGGCCGTCTGTTATATAATATTTTTTTCAGAACCATTAAATAATTGGTTATTTATATAAGTATTAAATGCCGTTTTTCTGTTTGGTGCGTGGTATTATTATGATGAGGTAAGGAAAAAACGATGAGTTATTTTGAGGAAACTAGAGAGTTAGAGCACGGATTCACTGCACTTTCACCGCAGTACCTGTAACACTTACCCTCAGCATACTTCCGCTGCCCCTACAGTTTCATAATCAAAATCAATTCCGGCAATGGCGTTGGCACCAAATTTACTCGCTCTTTGCATCAGGTGGTTCAATGCGTCTGTTCTTGCTTCGTTCAGTACACGTTCATACGTGCCGCTTCTTCCACCAACAATATCCTGCAGGCTTGCTAACAGGTCCTTAAAAATGTTGGCACCTATAATAACTTCTGCAGAAACAACACCTAAGTACTGCTGTATTGTTATGCCTTCTATTGTTGGAGTTGTAGTGGTAAGCATAGCAGCGGAAGGATTATGTTGTTCTTTTTGCATTTGAATAAATCAACTTTACCACTTTTATCAAAAGCCACACAAAAACTGCCCAAATAAAAGCATTCAATAAAATTAGCCATAAAGAAACAGAAGTATCAAGTGGTCCATATAAGAATTTGATTAAAAGTATTTCAATAAAACTTCTTTTTGCACCCCAGGATACAAGAAAAGGAGTATAAAGAAGAGCAAAACACAGGTACAATAAAATAAATAAAAGCAAAAAATAAAGGAACTTTTTCAAAATTCTATATTCTCTTCACACCTTAATATAGTCTTCCAATTGTATCACATGCTGCTTTCAACAGGCTGTTTGCATCCGGTGCATCATGCCATAGCTCCCATATCATAATACCATTAGCTATTTGCTTCGCAAGAATAGCTTTCAACTTAACTGTAGGTTGCCCGTTATAATAGATCATATACGGATTAGCAAAACCTGTTGATGTAACCATTGCAGAATCTGACAACGGACTTCCGCCTTTAGCTAAAATTTCACGATAACCCATAGTTGTACCGGCTTGTGTCATGCCTGATGCACGTCCATACGCCGGAAATCCAAGAACTGCTTTTTCTTTCGGCATGCTCCGTGTGTTTAGCCAGTAGTTAAGCGCTGTAACTGCAAGGTTATAGTCGCTGTGGTGCTTGTACGGCGCAGTTGTACTAAAGTCATCATAAGCCATAATGTTGAACCAATCGGCATAAGCAAATACTTCGTTCTGTATGGCATCTCTTATGGGGCCGGCATATTTGCCGGAAGTAATGGCTGCGGTTAAATACTTACCATCTTTATGCAATGAATCAGAAAGTTCTTTCATTAAAGCAGTAAAAGTTACATGAGTGCCATCATCTGTTCTTGGATATTCCCAATCTATGTCCACACCTTCAAAACCATATTGCCGCACTTTAGCCATTACATCTTTTATAAAATTATTTCTGCCCGATGCTGTTGCAGCCATATTTTTAAAATTACCTGCTGCACCATCATTGATACTTAAAAAAGCCTTAGCATTGTTTGCTTTAACTTTGGCAATCACCTGCGTCACCAATGAGGCATTGTTCACCGTTAGAGTGCCGGAAGAATTAACACCGAAGAAAGCATAATTCACCACATTGCACATTCTGAATTTTACATCAGGTACTTCAGCCAGGTTGCGGTAATTAGGAAAATATCCAACAACATAAAATCCAAACGGGGGAGGTTGTTGTATTGTTACCGGAGGTGTCGGCGGAGGTGGTGGTGGAATTTCGGCATCTTTTTTACTACACGAAAAAACGAGAAAGCAAATAACTACTGCAATAGATAACCGGTGCAAAAAACGCATACTGCAAATTGATCTTTAAAATAGTCTAATGTAAAACCATTAGCGGCATAAATTTTAGTAAGTTTACGAAAATAAAATCAAGTATGAGAAAAATAATTATTGCAATTTTTCTAAGTATTACAGTTCTTTTTAAAGCAGTTGCCGATGAAGGCATGTGGCTTCCTTTGCTTCTTGGGCAACAGGTGTATAATGATATGGTGAAAAAAGGTTTGAAGCTTTCTAAAGAACAACTGTACAGTGTTAATAAAGCTTCACTAAAAGATGCAATAGTAATCTTTGGTAATGGATGTACTGGTGAAATGGTAAGTGCTGAAGGTTTATTGTTTACGAATCATCATTGTGGTTATAACGTAATTGCAAATGCAAGTACAACAGAGAAAAACTACCTAAAGGATGGTTTTTATGCACGTACACGAAGTGAAGAAATTCCTGCGCCGAATTTATCAGTGCGGTTTTTATTAAGGATTGATGATGTTACTAAAGAAGTAATGGATTCGCTAAAGAATTTAACAGGTGCAGAAAGAGCAACTCGCCAGACATCAGTTTTGAATTCCATCAACAAAAGAATGAGTGATGAAACAAAGAATATTGAAACACTAATTAGCAGCTTATTCAAAGGAAACCAGTTTTTTGCTTTTGTTTACCAACGTTATAGGGATGTTCGCCTGGTAGGTACACCTCCTGAAAGTGTTGGAAAATTTGGTGGTGATACAGATAATTGGGAATGGCCGCGCCATACAGGAGACTTTGCTGTATTCCGTGTTTATGCTGGAAAAGATGGTAAACCGGCGGATTACAGCACAGCCAATGTTCCAATGAAACCAAAGTGGTTCTTACCTATTTCGCTTAAAGGTGTTAAAGAGGGCGACTTTGCAATGATATATGGCTACCCCGGCAGCACTAATAGATATGAAACTGCGGCTGGTGTGCAATTAGCAACAGAAGTGAATAATCCAACATTAGTGAAGTTGCGTGATATGCGTTTGAAATACATGTTCGAGGAAATGAAAAAAGACCCTGCTATTAAACTTCAATTATCTTCAGATTATGCAGGTATTGCCAACTATTGGAAATTTTATGAGGGTGAAACAAAGCAATTGCTTAAGTATGATGTATATGGACAAAAACAAAAAAGTGAGGAAGCTTTTCTAAAATGGGCTTCTAAGAAACCCGAGTATCAAAATATATTTACCGATCTGCAACAAGGTTATGATGCATGGCGACCATACGCACTTCACCGTGTATACATCAATGAAGGAATCATGGGTTCGCCTTTACTTGCCTTTGCTGCCAATCTTCAACAATTGGAAAATGTTTTAATAAGACCTGGCGCTAATCAGGAAGACATTAAAAAAGCTGTTGATGCAGCAAACACAACACGGCAGAACTTTATAAAATCTCACAACAGGGCTTCAGATCAAAATATAGTAGGATCGGTATTACAGATGTACTATACCGATGTATCAAAGGAGCAACATCCCGCAGGATTATATGATGCAATCAGAAGTGAGTATGGTGCATTGGATAAGTCAGCAACGTATCAGAAATATACAGAGCAAATCTTCAGGAATACAATGATTCTTGATGATCGTAAGTGGAATGATTTTGTTCGAAATCCTGAAGTATCTGCTTTACAGCAGGACCTTGCTTACAACTTAGCTGCTTCTTACATGAAAAACTACCAGGGAAAATATTTACCAATGTACCAGCAATTTGTAGCAAGAAATAACGAGGTAGGGAGATTGTATCTGAAAGGAATTATAGAAAAGAATCCCGGAAAAGTTATGTATCCTGATGCCACTTTTACTATGCGCTTGAGCTATGGTAAAGTTGATGACTATAAACCAAGAGATGCCGTTGTATATGATTATGTAACTACAATGAAAGGAATGCTGGATAAATTCAAACCAGGTGATTATGAATTTGATCTGCCGGCAAATTTCCTGGAAATGGCACGTAAAAGAGATTTCGGCCAGTACATCGACAAATCCCGGAATGACCTTGTAGTTGGATTTATAACATCGAATGACATTACAGGTGGTAATTCAGGTTCGCCGGTGATGAATGGAAACGGTGAATTGATTGGATTAGCATTTGATGGCAACTATGAAGCATTAAGCCATAAAATAGCATTTGATAAAGATCTTAACAGAACAATTAATGTTGATATAAGATTTGTTTTATGGTGCATTGATAAACTAGGTGGAGCATCTCATTTAATAAAAGAGCTGAAGCTTGTAAAATAAATATTTCAGGATAGACAGAAGCCGTTATACACCTGTATAGCGGCTTTTACTTTGTTAGAAGATTCTATTTAATAGGAGTATGTCCAAAACTTAGTTGAAATTTTGTAAAATAAAAGAGGGTTCAAAAGTTTGATATTTTTATTGTGACAAAACATTAAAAACAAACAAACCAGAACCCATGAATAAAAGTACAACAAAAATC
>MWVY01000004.1_pt1 | contig 47492 bp, 39 predicted proteins | sample 1047251 | NCBI WGS metagenome assembly MWVY01 (sample SAMN06349983, study PRJNA376086) | soil metagenome | isolation source: MS7-5 sample Antarctic (ecotone) soil | place: Antarctica | collected 2015-01-13
ACGCACGCCCGCGGACTTATTTGCTTGCCGCTGACCGAAGAGCGTTGCGACGAACTGCATCTGCCGCCGCAAACGCCGGAAAATACTTCAAGTTTGGGAACGGCTTTTACGATTTCGATTGAAGCGAGGACAGGCGTTACAACCGGAATTTCCGCTGCCGACCGCGCTAGAACAATTTTGACGGCGGTAAATCCTGATTCAAAACCATCGGATTTAGCGCGTCCCGGACATATTTTTCCGCTTCGTGCAAAGCGCGGCGGCGTTTTGGTGCGTGTCGGACAAACTGAAGCGAGCGTTGATATAGCTCGAATCGCGGGGCTTAATCCGTCGGCTGTGATTTGCGAAATAATGAACGAAGACGGCACGATGGCACGTTTGCCTGAACTGGAAAAATTCGCCGATAAACACGATTTGAAAATTATTTCCGTCGCCGATTTGGTGCGTTACCGCATACAGAAGGAAACTCTCGTGCGGCGTGTTGTCGAGACAGATTTACCGACGACGCACGGAACTTTTCGCGCCATCGCCTACGAAAATATTATGAACGGCGAAACGCACGTCGCATTCGTGATGGGAAATGATTTTTCGCGGACAACCAAACCCGTTCTCGTGCGCGTCCAAACCGAGAACATCACGTTTGCAATGTTCGGTTCAAAACTCGGTGAAGCGTCTGAAGCGATTCAGTCTTCGCTGAAAAAAATCTCCCAAGCACGACAAGGCGTAATACTTTATTTACGTCAAAACCAGCATAATCTTGATTTGATTCATCAACTGCAAACTTATGCCGTAATGCAAGAGAAAAATCTTGATTTTCAAACGGCGCGAAAGGAAACAGGTTACGGCAGTTACCGTGATTACGGCATTGGAGCGCAGATTTTAAACGATTTAGGCATCAGAAAAATTCGGCTTTTGACGAATCATCCGCCGAAAGTCAATGCAATTGAGGCGTTTGATTTGGAAATTGTCGACGTTGAGCCGCTCTAAAATTTAAGCTCGGTGATAAAAAAATCCATTTTAGCTTTCAAAAAACAATAAATATCGTTAGAATGTTTTTAGCAACTCTCCCATAGACAAAATGTCTGAAGAAAACGAAAAACAAATAGAAGAAACCGAAGACCTCAAACCGCAGGGAAACGAGGTGGAAGAATCCGCGCACGAAAATTTGCCGCGCAGATTTTTCACGCGCCGAAACGGAGTAATCGCGCTTGGAATTGTTGCACTTCTTGCAGTTGGACTTGCGCTTCTCATTACGGTTTCTTACCGTTACGGCGTTTTCGACAATTATATTAAAGAGCAATTTGTTACAAAAATGGCGGACATCGGTGTTGTCTTTGATGCCGATGTTTTTCGCGTAACCGTTTCGCCCTTGCAGTTAGAACTCAAAAACGCGACTTTTAACGACAAAGTTACGGGCGAAAAACTCTTTTTTATTAAAGAAGCCGAACTCGGTTTGACCGTTAAAGACCTTTATGCCTGGCAATTGAGCCGCGACATCAGCATTGACACAACCGATATTGACGGCGCGGAAGTTTGGGTAAAATTTGATGAAAACGGAAACTCGAACTTTTCCAATCTCAATTTTGTTCAAGACGAAGAAGGCTCAAGAGTAAATTTCACTTATTCTTCCACAAAGTTTTCGCTCAAAAACGGCTTGGTGCATTTTGGCGACGTTCAGCGCAAAATTTCCGCAGATGCCAAAAATGTTCAATTATTTCTCGAACCCGAAAATTACGATGTTCCCGATGAAGAAAAGCGTTATAAGTTTGATTTTACTTCAACTGATTCAAACTTTGTTTATGACGAAAACGTGGTTGAGCCGATAGACATTCGCGCCAGCGGCATCGCAAGCGACGAAGGCGCGGAAATCAGCACGTTAAAACTGACTTCGCCGATTGGCGAATCAACTTTGAGCGGCACGATTACCGATTGGGAATCGCTAAAATATAATCTGAAAATTAATTCAACCGTTGATTTGACGCAGACTTCCAATGTCTTGCCGCTCGGAACGGCGTTGCGCGGCGCGGCGAATTTCAGCGGAACGGTTACGGGCGAAGGCGACAAATATCGCATTGAAGGCGAAATCCAATCGGACGCGCTGGCGGCGGACAATATTCGTTTGAAAGGCTTGAATATCGCGGCGACGGTGGCGGGCGAAAATTCGATGTATGAAGCCAACGGCAAAGCGGTTGCCGAACTTCTCACGTTTGAAGATTTTCGTATTGACACATTGCAGCTTATCGGAAATATTCGCGGCACGGGAACGGATTTCAAATGGTTTGGCGAATTGCAGGCGGCGGCGGCAAAATCGCCTTTGGGAACAATCGCCGGACTTTATATCTCCGACGCGGCTGCCGAATATGAAGACGGACAATTTGATGCGACTTTAGGCAATATGCGTTCGCGCAGTTTTGCTTCAACTGATGCCGATATTCAATCATTGCAGGCAAATAACGTCAAAATCAATTCCGCTAACGGTGTAACAAATGTAACTCTGCCGAATGCGCGGGCAGGTTCTGTAAAACTCGAAGGAACAGAGCTTAACGGCGTTACGGCAAGCGGCGTGAAGGCGACACAGCGCGGCGATAAAACCACTGCACAAATCAACAACTTGCGGGCGGACAATCTGCGGACGAAAGACGGAAAAGTCAATGATTTAGCGGCAAGCGATGTAACCATTGCCGCCAATAACGGCACGACAAATGTTACGGCGAAAAATGTTCAAGCCGACGGATTGAACGCAGGAAGCACGCAGGTCGGCAGTTTTCAGGCTTCGGGCGTGAACGCGCAGATTGCCGGAAATACGACGGAAGTTTATGCCGATAATGCAAAAGTTGCCAAGATTGAAACCGACGCGGCAACTTTGGGAAGTATTAATGTTGCGGGACTTCGTTTGACAATCAAACAGGGAAGAATCGAAGCGCGGTCAAACGACATTAACGCGGGAAATGTTGTGCTCAGCGAATCAGCCGTGCCGGAAGGCGGAAATCTCGAAAACGTCAAACTTTACAAACCTGTTTTTGTGCTTGAACCTTCGGGACGTTACCGCGCAAGTCTTGATATGAGTTTGGGCGGCGGCGTTTTGGGAAGCGTCAAACTCGGCGCGGCGCGGGCTTCGGTGGTTGCGGAAAACGACCAGATTGCGCTCAATAATCTGACGGCTGAAGTGATGGACGGCAGTATTAACGGCGATGCCGTGATTGCTTTGAATGACCGCAAACGCTCGCAGGTTGATGCTCAATTTTCCAATCTCGATTTATCGAAACTACTTGCGCTGCAAGGCGGACAAGTCGTGCCGATTGAAGGAAAAACAACCGGAAACGTCAATTTGACTTTCGCGGGAACGAATTTCAAAACGGCAAGCGGAACTGTAACCGCTGATTTTGCCGCCAACGCCGGAACGACGGAACGCGGACTTGTGCCGGTCAGCGGAAAACTCGGATTAACTGCAAATAACGGACTTTTTAATGTTGATTACGCCGATTTGAATACGGAAAAAACTGGGCTTAATGTTACCGGACAATTTGATTTGAACGGGAACAATTCAAACTTAAACATCGCGCTGAATTCAGCTGATGCCAGCGAAATTGACCGGATATTAAGGGTTTTGAACATCTCGCCCGAACTCGAAGCGCAGTTCGACAATTACCAGGCGCAGCTTGCGGGAAACCTTAATTTTAACGGCAAGCTGACGGGAAATCTGAGTAATCCGACGCTTGACGGACGCGCTTCGCTCGATTCGCTCATTCTGCGCGGGCGCGATTTAGGCTCGCTTTCGACAAATGTTTTGGTTTCGCCCGATGTCATCGAACTGAGCGACGGCAAATTGCAGGAACGCGACGGCGGAAATCTCGCCTTTAACGTCAATGTTCCGCGCATCGGCGCAAATAACATTTCCGTTCAAGCGACATTAAACAATGTCAATACGGGAAATTTGCTCGCCGCTTTGCCGGTTGACATTTTGCCCGCGCAGCTTCAGGATTTTCAGGCGCAGACTTCCGGCATGATAAACGTCAGCGGAATACCCAATAATTTACAGGGCGAAGCGAATATTTCATCGGGCAGAGGCACAATCAACGGACAGCCGTTTGACGGTTTCGATGCGAAAGCGAATTTTCAAGGCAATTTAGTCAATCTCGAAAATTTTCAGGCGCGTTTCGGCGACGGTTTTTTGCGGGCAAACGGAACTTACAACACCGATTCGGCGGCGTTTAATTTCGATGTTGTCGGCAAAGATATTCAGGTTGCGCGGATTCGCCCATTTCTGCCAAGCGGCATTGATATTTCAAATATTAACGGCACAATCGATTTGCAAGCCAAAGCGACGGGCATCGGTTCGGATTCCAAAACTTACGACATCAATTTTAGCGGCGCGGGACGCAATGTTGTTATCAATGACAACGCGCTCGGTGAAGTAACATTTGCCGGACAAACCGAAAATCAGCAGCTTAATGCCAATGTAACCGTTAATTTTCAAGGACAGCCGCAAGTTCTCAATGCGAGCGTCAATTTTGCCGACGAGAATTTGCCGTTTCGGGCGGAAACTACATTTAACAATACGCAGCTTGCGCCGCTTATCGCGCTTATTCAGCCGGAAGGAGTTGATATTTCAGGTCAGGCGACGGGTAGAGTTGTTTTGGAAGGCAATCTTTCCGGCATTGACGCGAGCGGAAAACGTGGTTTTACAACCGATAATTTAAGCGGCTCGGCGATGTTTAGCCAACTTGCTTTACAGATTGACGAAACGCCGTTAATCGCTACCGAGCCGGTTTCCGTGCGGTTTAATATGAAGGAAATTATTGTTGACAACGCGAAATTTGCGGGCGGCGGCACGAATATCGTCGTCAGCGGCACAAAAGCGTTAACCGCCGACGGCATCAATAATCTGGCGATTGACGGAAAGGTAAATCTCCGCATTTTTAACGCACTTTCAAAAAACACATTTTTTGCCGGAATCGCCGATGTTTCAGTTCGCTTGACCGGAGTTAATAGAACGGCGCGGCTCAATGGTTCGGCGGAACTTGATAATGCTTCGGTGGCAACTTTTATCGGCTCTGAACGCCTGACTCTCAATCGCATAAAAGGACGCATTTTGTTCACATCAAATCAAGCGCAGATTGACCAGTTGAGCGGATTTTTAGGCGGCGGCAGAGTTACGGCTTCCGGCGGTGCGTTGCTGAGTGGTTTAGAATTGCAGGGATTTCGGCTCGATGTGCGCGGAAATAATTTTACCGCGCCGCTGCCGCCCGATTTTATTACAACGGGCGATGCTGAAATTGAAATCAGCGGAAACCGCATCAACGGCGAAATGAACACGCTCATTTCAGGAACGATTTACGCCAAACGCAGTATTTATAATAAGGATATTGATTTAGCCGATTTCATCAGCGGACGGCGTGAAGGTTCTTTGTCGGCAAGTTCGTCCGGGTCAAACACCGCGTCTTCTTCATTTTTGGGCGTGCCGAAACTTGACATACGGCTTGAAGGGCGCGATGCGTTGATTGTTCGCAATAATTTGGCTGATTTGACTGCTTCGCTTTCGCTGCGCGTAACCGGAGATACCGAATTTCCGCAGATTTCCGGCAGAGTTACCGCTAACAGCGGAACGATTTTATTCCGCAAAGAGCGTTATGAAGTTCAGCGCGGCGTGTTGGAGTTTCCGCCGAATACAAACATCGAACCGTATATTAATCTACAAGCCGAAACCGAAATCAAAGGTTATCAGGTTATCGTCAGTCTGGTCGGGGAACTGACCAATACCGAAACTCTCAATGCGACGGTGCGTTCAAGTCCGGCGTTGCCGCAAGCCGATATTATCTCGCTTATTACAACGGGCGATTTGGCAAATACCGGCACGGGAATTCCGACGCTGGCGCAATCAGGCATCAACACGGCGGCGGAAATTTTAACCGACGAACTTATCAATAATCCTTTGAGCCGCGCGACCGACAGGCTTTTCGGTTTGAACCGATTTGAGATTAACCCGAATATTTCCGGTCAACGCCTGAATCCTTCGGCGCGTCTGACGGTGGGCAGACAGATTAACCGAAACCTTTTAATTACTTATTCGACCAATCTTTCGGAAGACCAGAATCAGGTTTTAGCACTCGAATATCGCGTGTCGAACCGCCTGTCGTTTGTCGCGCAGTATGAACAACGCTCGCTTAGCAATGTTACGCGAAATAATAATGTTTTTAATTTTGAGGTTCGTTTGCGAAAGAGATTTTAATGAATTTTTCACCACAGAGGATACAAAGCAAACAAATGGAAAATGGAAAATGGAAAACGGAAAATGCAAAAACATATATTTCCCGTTTTCCGTTTTCCGTTTTCCGTATCTTGTTCTTTTTACTGCTTACTGCTTACTGCTTACTGCTCACCGCTCAGGCGCAAAACAAATTTGAAGACCGACCGATTACCGATGTTGAGATAGCTTTTGAAGGCACAGACAGCGATGTTTCCGCCGTCGAACAATATCGCCTTCTGGCGCGAAACGCTCTCGGCACAACTTATTCAACCGTCAAGGTGCGCGATGCTGTAGAAGCACTTTATAAAACAGACACTATTGTTTCCGCTTCTGTTGTCGCCAGCGATGCCGGGCAAAACGGCGTTAACTTGCGCTTTATCATCAAGCGAAAAACCAAGGCGGGAAAGGTTAATATCAACATCGGCAATACGGTCGGCAAACCTGTAACCGAACAGGAATTGCTTTTAAAGTTAAATCTGCTCAATCCGGGAACTTCCATCACCGAACAGACGCTTCGCAATAACGCCGATGTGATTTTGGCTTACCTGCGCGAGCGCGGATATTATAAAGCCGAAGTTACATACAGCCAGCAGCCGTTAAGCAGTGAAACCGAAGTCGCCGTTACTTTTAATGTTATCCCGAATACGCAGGCAAAAGTTGAAAACTTTAAAATTGATATCGAAGGTTTTGACGAAACAAAAGTCCGTCAGAAATTAAAATTAAAACCGGGCGAACCTTATTCGCGGGAACTTTTAACGGAAGACATCGCCGCTATTCGCAAAGCCCTGCGCGAACAAAAATTTATTGCTCCCGAACTCGAAGAGCCGCGCGTGGTTTATGACAGCGATAAAAACACGATAAGTATCGAGTTAGTCGGAGCCGTCGGCGCAGTCGTCAATGTTACGGTTGACGCGGGAGATTTAAAAATCGGCGATAAAAAATTAACTCAACTTTTAACCATCAGACGCGAAGGAACGCTTGATTACGCGGCGATTGTCGAAGGCGAAAGGCGACTTAGAAATTATTTTCAGGAAAAAGGGTATTTCTTTGCCAATGTTAAAGCAATTTGTTCGGTTAAACCGGAATTTACCGCAGACGAAGCCAGCGCGACGCAAAACGAGACGGACGTTATTTGCGAGGCTTTAAGCGGCGCGGCTTTACAAGACCGCGTGGTTGACGTTATGTATCGGGCTGACCTCAACCGCCGTCTAAAGTTGGTTGATATTCGCCTCGAAGGCACTGACAAATTTACAACTGAAGATATTCAAGGAATTCTTGAATCACAGGAAGCAAACGCGCTCGGTTTTATTCCGTTTTTCGGTTACGGTCGCGGTTACACAAGCACCGAAACTTTGGAAGAAGACCGCCTTGCAATTAAATCCGTATTGCGTGAACTCGGTTACCGTAGAAATGAAGTTACCGTCCAGCAAGGTGTCGCGCTTAACGGCGAAGATTTAATTATCACTTTTGTGGTTGACGAGGGCATTCCGACGACCATCGCCGATGTTGAAATTACCGGAAATACGTCTTTTCCTGATGCGGCTTTGCTGGCAAAACTGCCTGATTTGGCGGGTAAAAACTTTTCGCGGGCGCGGGCGCGTAACGGTGTCAAGGAACTTTCAAAGTTTTATTCGGAAGAAGGTTATTACGACGCGAAGGTAAGTTATTCAATAGTCGAACTGAACGAACCCGAAGATGCTCAAGAAGAAAGAGTAAAGCTCATTTACAATCTCGAAAACGAAGGTAAAAAAGTTTTCATCAACCGTATTTTGATAAACGGCAATGAAATGACCAAGCGCGACGCTATCTTGAAAGCCCTTAATTTGAAAAGCGGCGATGTTTTGCGGGCAACCGATATTTTCGCCAGCGAACAAAATCTTTACGCCACCGATGCCTTCAATCTTGTCGAAATCAAACCGCAGCCTGCCGGAGAAACGGCGGACGGAAACGGGCGTTTATCTGACATAATTATCAACGTCGAGGAACAAAAGCCGCGTCTTATTACATACGGCGGCGGATATTCAACCGACATCGGCGCAAACGGGTTTGTTGATATTCGCCATTTCAATCTTTTTGGGAAACTCCAGCAGGGCGGCGCACGGATTCGCGCCAGCCGTTTGCAGCAACTCGTGCAGATTGATTATCTCAATCCGCGCTTTCTGCCCGACGGTAAAAATCGTTATTCGCCTTTGACCTTCACGGCGCAATATCAGCGCGATTCGACTGTAACGCGCTTTTTCCGTTCCACTTTTGACCAGGGAACTTTTGGAATTGTTCAAAGAGTTGACGAAGAAGGCAATCCGATTGACCAATTCGGCGACAGCACGGGCGACCCGACGATAAACCGGCTGACGATTGCAGCGGAAACCAGCCGCACCATCAGCGTCAAGAAACGCAGTTTTTTGTTTGTGCGCTATCGTTATGAAGATGTCCGTCTGTTTAATTTTGAAAGTTTGCTGGTGAAGGATTTGTTGCGCCCGGACGCAAAAGTTCGTATTTCCGGTTTTGGCGCAAACTTTGTTTATGACACGCGGCAAAACTGTAATATCAAATACACCTTCATTGAACTTATTCAGAGGGGCGTGCCGGGCGACCCGTGCCGTTACAGCCCGAGCGACCCGACGCGCGGCAATTACATCACCGCCGAATATAATCTTTCTGCTCCGTTTCTGGGCGCGAACACTGGATTTCATAAATTCCAAGGTTCTTACAACACTTATTTCACATTTTCCAAACTTAAAAACACGACTTTTGCCGGACGCGCCATTCTCGGTTTGGCAAGCGTGTTTTCTAGAAATGAAAGTTTTAACTCAACACAGTTTCCCGATTTAAACAGTAGTTTGCCGATTAGCGAAAGATTCTTCGCGGGCGGTTCGACAACTCTCAGAGGCTTTGAATATGAAGGCGCGGGACCGCGCGTCGTAATTGTTCCGCAGGGACTTTTCCGCAACAGCAGCGGCGAACCGGTTTTTCTAAGCCCTTTTACAGTTCCATTCGGCGGCAATGCGCTGGCGATTGTCAATCTCGAAGCGCGAATTCCGGTTACAGACCTTGTTCGAGTCGTTCCATTTTATGACGGCGGCAATGTTTTCCGGCGCGTCAGCGATATTTTCAAACCGCGTGAAGATATTCCAGCCGGTGATGTTTTCCGCCAAAATTTGCGGACGTTGTGGTCAAATACGGTTGGTTTAGGTTTGCGAATCAAAACGCCGATTGGCGGCGAATTTGCTGTTGATTATGGCTATTTGCTCAATCCGCCGAGATTTTTAATTCCACAGCCGAACGGAACCAACGCCATCTATCAACTGCATCAAGGACAACTTCATTTCCGCTTTGCTCAAGCGTTTTAAAAAGTGATAAGTGATAAGTGAAAAATTGATTTGTTTAGTTATCACTTATCACTTTATCACTACAAGTTTTCGGTGTGCTTGGACAAGCAGATTCGGGCGGCGCGATGTAACGTCAATGTTGCGGACTTCGCCTGTCTGAGAATCAATCAACGGGTGTTTCGGCGTATAAGTGATAACATAGCTTGAATCAATAATCTGTGCAACCAATGCGGTTTTGTCAAGCATTTCCTGTTTTGTTTCGGGCAGAATAAATTCGCCGTTGGTGTCTTTGGCAAGCGCGGCGAGATATTTTTCACTGTCAATCAAATCCTGTTTTCTTTTGCGCATTTTTCGCAAAAACGCTCTATCCGTGTTAATCGTCAGAATGCGGGTTGCCCTGTTCAAATCGCGGACTCCATTCGGCATCTGCGCGGCTACTTCGTCGGGTAATGCCTTTGGCGGCGGCGTATTTGAAATGCCTTTGGTGCGCGGTTCGATGTCGGCGCGTTCAAGCTGTGTGTAACTGATAATATGCACATTGATGCTGGTCGCAAGAAGATTTTTCATTGCCGCATCTCTTTCGGAAAGTTTGTTAAAAGTGTCTGTGCCGTCCGTGATAAGAACGAGATGCCGGTTTTCGAGCGGATTTTTTTGCAAAAACTTTGTCGCGGTTTCGAGCGCGTCAATAAAAACCGAACGCTTGCCGAAATTAGCTTTGCTTTTCAAAACTGTTAATGCTTCTTCCTTGTTCGTCCATTCGGCAATAATTTCAACCTTATCGTTATACTGCATTATCGCCACCGAATCTTCCACTTGAAGCGCATTGATTAAACTTTTCGTCGTGTCAACGGTTTGCTTAAAACCTTTGACCTGTCGCATCTCGCCGCCGGTGTCCATCACAACTAAAACATTAGCGGGAATGCGCTTGATGCTGTTTGCCTGATGAAGCCGCCCATCCTCGTTGATTACCAAATCTTCTTTTTTAACATCGGAAACAAATTTGCCGTCAATATCGGTGGCGATGACGTTGAGTTTAATTTCTTCGGTGAAAACTTTCTCGGTTGCTTCGTCTGTCGAAGGTGTCGGCGTTGGAGTTTTCTGAGCGAATGCAGCGACTGTCATAGAAAGAGAAACGAAAAGTATTTGCAGAAAAAGTTTGATTGGCGATGAAAGCATAAAAACTCCTCAAAATCATTGATTTTCACGATTTGATGCTTGACGTGAAATTTGAGTTGTAGTTTCGCCCTTTTGGAATTGTCCTGAACCGTCGTTAATTATTTATCGGTGGATAATAATTTCTTACAAGTCTTCGATTTATTCAATTTCCAACTGCGTTCTTGCTTCCCAAAATTCGGGATAAAAACGCTTGGCTAACGTCGTCTGCAAATAGCCGACACCTTCCGAACCGCCCGTTCCTATTTTTCCGCCGACAGTTCTTTCAACCATTTTAATATGATGATAACGCCACTTTGAAACGATTTCGTCGTGTTCGATTAACGCTTCTTCGAGTTCAAATTCTTCGGCGTGTTTTTCGATGTCTTTGATAATTTTTACGACCGCTTCGACGCGACTTTCAAAAGTGTCAATTGCAAATCCGCGTTCTTTCAAAAACGCAAAATAAATGTCGTGTAAGGTTTCATCGCCGAAGCGTTTTTTCAGCCTTTCAATGGCAAATTCTTCATCAAAAAAACGCATCAATCTTTCGTCTTTCAAGCCCGACAGAAATTCGATTTCACGAAACTGCGTTGATTGAAAACCGCTTGCCGGTTTGAGTTCCTCGCGGAAAAGTAAAAAATCGTGCGGTGTCATCGTTTCCAGAATGCGAAACTGAGCGACGAGAATTTTTTCAATCTCGCAAATGCGCCGAAGATTGCGAATTGCCCGCATTATTCGTCTTTCTTTGATATATTCAATCGTTGCGTCGAGTTCGTGCAAAATCTGTTTGAACCAAAGTTCAAAGGTTTGATGGATGATGATAAAAAGCAATTCGTCGTGTTTTTCGGGCAAGGCAAGACGTTTCTGCAACTCGATGAGCTGCTCAACTTTCAGATATTTATTGTATGAAAGCGGTGCTTTGCCGCCGTAATTTGTCATTATCTAATTTGCTTTTAGAAAATCTTCAACTTCAATTTCGACAAGTTCCTTATTTTCGCCTTTTTCAATCAGAATTTTGATGTTCATAAAATTTCTCTTAAAACCTTTATTTTATCTTCGTTGATTGCCGAATTTATGTCAATTTTCAGACAAAATTACAAAAAAGATAAAAAAGGTCTTGACAGACGGTTAACTTTCCGTTAAATTTCCCTTCGTTCTATCAAAAACAACACCGAAACGAAAATTTACCTAAAAATCTTGCAGTTTAAGATTTTCTATTTGTTAGAAAATGAATTTTCTTACATTGCTACAAATTCGCAAAGGCCTGAGCTGAAAACTTTCGGTTTAATCGAGTGCGGATTTTTGTTTTTTTGCTGTGTTTTTTATAACGAAAAACGCTTTCGGCATAGAACTCTTAAAACGGACATTAAAAAATGTTCAAAAAATAAATTCACTGAAGTTTGTAGGAGGAATTAGAAAAGATGTCAAAAACTACCGGTAAGGTCAAATGGTTCAACAACGCAAAAGGTTACGGTTTTATCGAACTGCCCGGCGAGCAGGATATTTTCGTGCATTACAGCTCAATTGAGGGCGATGGTTATAAAACTTTAACGCAAGGACAGGATGTCGAATTTGAAGTTACTACCGGACCGAAAGGTCCGCAGGCGGAAAACGTGCTGAGAGTCTGAGAAGTCCGTTAAATTATCTGACTGCTTCCGGTTTCTTTAAGCCGGACGGCGTTTGTAAAAAGGCGACCTTAAAAAGCCGCTTTTTTTTATTGAAATTATCTGCCGGTTAAGCAATTTCTCCGTCTTTTACTTCTAACAATCTGCGCCAAAGTTCGCGGGAGAACGTAAAGCGCGAAACAACCGGATTAAATTAATACTAAAATCCCTTTTTCACTTTCGGAAATATGTTTCCCTCTTAAAGTTTAATATCTATAATCACAATTGTTCCTTGTTTCCGCACTTTTTAAGTTAAAATGATTCTATGGAAAATCAGGAAACGCCAACCAATTCTAAAATTTTGCGCCTTTTGCCTTCAATTGATGTGCTTTTGCATTCGGAAATTGCAAGCAGACTTTTACAGAAAGTCGGCGCGAAACATCTGGCGATTTTAGCTCGCATCGCAACGGATTCTTTGCGACAGGAAATTCAGGAAAGACTTTCTCAAGATTTAATAGATACAAAAAATTTTTCGCGGGAGAAATTCTTATTGGAAGCGGAAAAGCGGCTTCAAAACGCTTGGCAAAGTGAGCAAAACACATCTCTGCAGCGAGTTATCAACGCAACCGGCGTAATTATTCACACTAATTTAGGACGCGCGCCGTTGTCGGAAAAGGCAAGCAAAGCGATGTTTGAAGCAGCCGCGCGTTACTGCAATCTGGAATACAATCTCGAAACCGGCAAACGCGGAACGCGCGGCGCAAATGCCGAAAATCTTCTGGCGGAGCTGACGGGCGCGGAAAGCGCGTTGATTGTCAACAACTGCGCGGCGGCTTGCCTTTTAGTTTTAACCGCGCTGGCAAACGGCGGCGAAGCGATTATTTCGCGCGGCGAACTCGTCGAAATCGGCGGCGATTTTCGCATTCCCGACGTGATGACGCAATCGGGCGCGATTTTGCGGGAAGTCGGCGCGACCAATCGCACGCGAATTTCCGATTATGAACGTGCGATTAGCGAAAACACTCGTTTAATCCTAAAAGTTCATCCGTCAAATTACAGAATCGTCGGTTTTACAGCCTCGCCTGACATTGCCGCACTTTCCACTCTGGCGCACCGAAACGATATTTTGCTTTACGAAGACGCAGGTTCGGGCGCATTGCTGGATTTAAGCGCATACGGTTTGACAGATGAGCCGATTATCAGCCACTCAATTGCGGCGGGCGCGGATGTCGTAACTTTTAGCGGCGACAAACTTCTCGGCGGCGTGCAGTCGGGCTTGGTTGTCGGACGGCGCAAAGTGATTGAGAAACTGAGAAAACATCCTCTTTACCGCGCTTTGCGAGTGGATAAATTGATTTATGCCGCTCTGGAAGCAACGCTTGAGGCGTATCGCAAAGGAACAGTTTTGCAGGAAATTCCCGTTTTAAAAATGCTTTCGAGGACAAATGCCGAACTCGGACAACGAACTTTGCAATTTGCCCAAAAATTGCGCGAAAAACTTGGCGAAAACCACGCTTTGCAATTTGAAGTTACGGAAGGGAATTCGGTCATCGGCGGCGGTTCTGCGCCAATGATACAGCCTGTAACAACGCTTCTTGCGTTAAAACATTCAAAAATGTCGGTCAGCCGTCTGGAGCAAAGTTTAAGATTTTCGAAACCGCCGGTCATTACGCGAATTCTGGGAGATAAAGTTTTGATTGATTTGCGAACAATTTCGGAAACGGAAGAAGCTGAACTTTTGGAAATTTTAACGAAGATTAGCCGCGAATTACCCGAATAGCATGAATAAAAAAATAAAATAATTCATGCTATTCGGGTAATTCGCGGCTAATTTTTTATCCGTTTTTCTGCGCGAAATCTTTCATAAAATCAACCAACGCTTCAACGCCTTTGCGCGGAAAAGCGTTATAAATCGAAGCGCGGATGCCGCCGACGCTGCGGTGTCCTTTTAAACCGTCGAGTTCTTGCGCGGCTGCTTCCGCCGCAAATTGTTTTTCTAATTCTTCGGACGGCAGGCGGAAAGTTACATTCATTAAAGAACGCGCTGCTTTATCGGCGTGTCCGCGATAGAAACCATCGCTCGAATCAATTGCGTTATAAAGAATTTGGGCTTTTTCCTCGTTTTTCTTTTCCATTTCGGCTAATCCGCCGTGTTTTTTCAAATGTTCGCAGACAAGATTGATGATATAAATTCCCCAAGTGTTCGGCGTGTTGAGCATTGAATTATTGGCGGCAAGCGCACGGTAATCAAACATTGAATGTTGAGCGTCGGGAACTTTTTCAATCAAATCGTCGCGGATAATAACTAAGGTTACGCCCGAAGGTCCGATATTTTTCTGCGCTCCAGCGTAAATCAAAGCGTATTTTTCCAAATCAATCGGTTTTGACAAAATATTTGAAGACATATCGCAAACAACCGGAATGCCGCTGCCGTCCAAATCGTATTTGAATTCCACGCCTTCAATCGTTTCATTTGAAGTGTAATGAATATAATTTGCATCTTCGCTGAACGTTAATTCGTCCTGTGTCGGCACGGATTTGAAACCTTCCTCGGCAATTGAAAAAATCACGCTGGCATTGCCGCATTTTTTTGCTTCCTTCAACGCTTTTTTGCCCCACGCGCCCGTAACCACGTAATCAGCCGTTTCATTCTCCGGCAAAAAGTTGAGCGGAATCATCGAAAACTGCAAAGACGCGCCGCCTTGCAAAAATAAAATTTGGTAGTTGTCGGGAATATTCAAAAGTTCACGGATGCCGCTGGTTGCGCCTTCGAGAATCGGTTCAAAGTGCTTTGAACGATGACTGATTTCCATCACGCTCATTCCGATTCCGTTTAGCGAAAGCAGCTCGCTCTTGGCTTTTTCCAAGACTTCAACCGGCAGAATGGCTGGTCCCGCGCTGAAATTATAAATTCTTTCTGTCATTTAATCTCCTTATAAAATTTGGTGCAGAATAATAAAAGTTAAGATAGCACAGCTTAAAATTTTAATAAATTTGAACAAATTAACTTTTTTGCTTCAAAGTTTTGGGATATTTGGGTTAAAATAAGCAATGCATAACAACTCTTTTTTTTTCGTCGGCATCTTAAAAGAGCATTTTTCGTTATATTTTGAACAAATTTTTGGAGGACTTAAATGTTTCGTAAAAACCATTTTAATTTTCTTTTAGCAATCGCTTTATTTTTAGCCAGTGGAATTGTTGTTTCCGCCCAAACCGCTCCGGTTACCGGACAAGTTGTGCTTAAAAAAGCGGACGGAACAACCGAACCGGTGGCGGGCGCTTTGGTTGAAGTATTTAGAACAGATCAAAAAGGTAAATTTCCGTCTGATAAAACCGGCAAAAAAGGCAATTTCGCCTTTGCCGGTTTGCCGGTCGGCGCAAGTTTTGTTTTTTCAGTCAGCGCGCCAAACGTCAAACCCGGATTTTATCCGAGTATCAAAGCCGGTATGGAAAAACTCGTTTTTACGGTTTCCGAAGGCGACGGCAGGCGTTTGACAGAAGATGAAGTAAGGCAAGCACTTACCGCATCGCCTAAAACCGATACTGCCCAAAGTTCAGAGCCGTCAGCTACACAGAACACATCGAAATCAACGGCGGAACAAAAAAAAGCGCAGGAAGAAGAAGCAAAACGGCTGGCTGAATATGAAGCTAAGAAAAAGCAGGTCGAAAATGCAAATGCTGTAATTGACAAGGCGGTTGCCGAAGGAAATAAGGCATTTAATGACAAAAATTATGATCTAGCAATCGTTAAATTTGATGAAGGCATTAATGCCGACCCTGATTTTGCGGGTTCCGCACCTGTTTTGCTTAATAATAAAGCCATCGCTTTGAAAAGCCGGGCAGTTGACACTTACAACAAATCAGTTAAAGCTGACGCAGCAGCCAAAGCCAGCGGAATGGAATCGGTCAAAAAAGACTTTACAGACGGAATTGCTGCTACCGATAAATCGCTGCAAATTTTGAAAAATGCAACTTCCCCCGATGCAGCCACTCAAAAAAATTATACCGATACTAAACTTTCCGCGTTAACAGCCAGAAAAGAAATATATGGTTTAATGATTCTGACGGGAATTGATAAGACAAAAGGCAAAGAAGCAGTCGCCGCTTTTGAAGAATATATTGCTGCCGAAACGGATCCGCAAAAGAAAGCCGGTGCACGGGTCGGACTGGCTGAAGCCTATCAGCTTGACAACAATTTTGACCAAGCGGTTGCTGAATTTGAAAAAGTTTTAGCCGAAGATCCTGAAAACGTCAACGCATTAGTCGGTGCCGGATTAAGTTTGGTTAATCTAGGTTATATTAACCAAGAAACTGATAAAGATAAATCGAAAGCTCAATTTCAACAGGCAATTAACTATTTGCAAAAGTTTGTAGATTCATCAAAGTTGCCTAAAAATCAAGGTAATGTGGCTGTCAAGCAATATAAAGATGAAGCTGTTTTAATCATCGAAACACTAAAGAAAGAACAAAATGTTGCACCGCAGAAGGACACGAAAAAGAAACCGTAAGTTGCTGTAAAAAACTTTAAGTTATGCCAATTTACGAATACAAATGTTTGGGTTGCGGCTCGCACGTTGAAAAAATGCAGAAAGTTTCCGACGAGCCTTTAGTCGTTTGCGAAAAGTGCGGAGAAAAGTTGGAAAAGCAATGGTCGCTTTCCGGTTTTCAGTTTAAGGGCGCAGGCTGGTATGTAACCGATTATACGAATAAAACAACGGAAAAAACAACGGAAAAATCTGAGAAAGCCGAGAAATCCGAAAAATCCGAAAAATCCGAAAAAAGTTTGCCAACCGAATCAACCGTTAAGCCGGAAAGCGCATCAAACCCAACAAATGACAATTCAAGTTCTAAACAAGATGCGGCAGCGAAAAAAGAATGAGATAGGAATATGAAATTTTCGACGCGAAAGATTTGGCTGTTGGGTTTGGTTTTGCCGATGTTTATTATATCGGCAAACGCGCAATCGCGTAACAGTGCAAAATCAATAACAAATACGGACGGCACGGTTTTAAACGTCGTCGCTTCCCGCACAGGTGATGCAAAAGAACCGATAAAGCCCGAAAATTTATATCTTTATGAAAACGGAATTGAGCAGAAAATAAAAAATTTCAGTTTTGACCCGTCGCCGTCGAGAATAGTTTTGCTGGTTGATAATTCGCAAAATGTTCCCGCGGATATTGAAAAATTGAAAAAAGCAACAATCGAGTTTGCCTACGAAATTTTTGACGGCGACCAACTTTTTGTTATCGGATATGACGAAAAGCCCGAAATTATTCAAGAATGGACGGATGACGCAAAAAAGTTGGAAACTTCGCTTGCCACGTTTCGCAAACAAGCCAACCCGTATCTTTTCGATGCGTTAGATCTGACAATGAATGAAGTTTTAATTCCGTTGATGCCCGGAACACGCAAAACGGCGATTGTTCTGATTAGCGATGGACTCGACCGCGGCAGCAAAATGTCTTTTGATAAAGTTTTGGGAAAACTCCAAAATCAAAATATCACAGTCTACGCGCTGCAAATTTCCGACAGAACCGGAGGCGCGTATCGCCGCGACCAACCGAAAGCAGGTGAAGTCATCACAAAACTGACGGAAGGAACAGGCGGAAAAGTTTTTCCGATTGACGAAGCCCAGACCGCCGCCAAATTTATCACCGATGAATTGAGAAAAAATCGCTATTCGCTCTCGTATTTTCCAACCAATACATCTTCTTACGACGCACGACGCATTTTTTTGATTGCCGACGAAGGCATTTCCGTTCGCACAAAAAATACACAACCGCCGAATATTAAGTGATAACTGATAATTGATAACTGATAAGTGAAAATAAAAGTCAGTAAAATAAAGGCTGCAAATTCCAAACAAAGTTTCCGCTTTTTCCATTTTTACTTATCAGTTATCAATTATCACCTATCACCTATCACTTATTACTTTTCATCAACTTAAAACTTGGAATTATCAATCTGTCTTGCAAGCAAGTTAATAATATGTGAAAATTTTCGTATAAAAAAGTTGTTTTTAACAGGAGATTTTCGCCAGTGAAATCAGAACTTGAGAAGTTAATAGAACTACAAAAAACGGATACCAACATTCGCAGATTAAAAAAATCTATCGAATCCGCAGAACAGAGGCGTGCTAGTCTTGAACAAGAGTTTGAACAGCACGCCTCTTCTATTCGTGAGATACAGGCAAAACGCGGCGCGGCAACAGAAGCCCGCGCTGATTTGGAAAAGCAAATCGCCGAAAACAAAACCTATATTGAACGTGCCGACCGTAATCTGAAAAACGCGCAAAATCAAAAGGAATATGAAACCGCAATGCGTGAAACCGACGCTTTGCAAAAACAGGTTTCCGCGCTTGAAACACAAGTTTTAGAGAAAATGACCGAAATTGAAGAGGTCGAGAAAGTTTTGGAAGAACGCGCCGACGAAATAAATTCGTTGGAATCGAATCGCGATGCGGCTTTGACCGATTTTGACAAGGAACTCACCGCCAACCGCGAAGAATTGGAAGCGGCAACCGCAAAACGCCACGAAGTTTTTATCACTCTGCCGCCGCGAATGGCTTCTATTTACAACCGTCTGGCGCAGCGCAGCCGCGACGGAATCGCCGTGGCGGAAGTCGTCAACGGCTCGTGCAGCGCGTGTTTTATGAAACTGCGCCCGCAAATGCAGGTTGAACTAAAAACCAGCGACCAGATAATCACCTGTGAAAGCTGTACGCGGATTTTGTATATCGCGCCCGAACCCGAATCGAAAGCCGTCAGTCAGGATGTATGAAGAGCGTTTCAACTTTTTCAATTTTAGTTTTAGCTTTTTGCATCGGCACATTGGCGCAAACAAATGAAACTTCGTCGTGTCCGACGATTTCGGTTACGGGTCCGGCGGAGATTCCAAAACCGAATGAACCGGTAATTCTTATTGCGTCAATTGGTGAAGGAGCCGAAAAATTTAATCCGCAATATAAATGGACGGTTCGAGGCGGTCAAATAGTTGAAGGTCAGGGAACACTTATCTTAAATGTTTTGCAGAATAATTCGGGAGAAAGTCTTTCAGCCACAATTGAAGTAATAGGTCTGCCAAAGCAATGTGGAAATACGGCAACTGAAAGCTTAATGTGTATTACTCCTGCACCAAGACCAATTCAAATTGATGAAATTTCAGAACCTATATCTCAAATTGATAAAGCCAGAATCGATAAAATAATTACTGCTTTAGAAGACGAACCAAATGCACAGCTTTATGTGATTGCCGGCTTCAGGAAAGATACCCCACAGAGATTGATAACGCGAGAAGAACAGGAAATTCGGAATTATTTAACAAAAGCAGAAATCGAAAAGGACAGGATTGCTTTAATAAGAATTTTTACAGAAATTGAATTAACTCAATTCTGGTTAGTTCCCGCAGGCGCAAATCCACCCGAAGTAAAATAACAATTAGAATCAAATGGCTTTGCTAAAACATTTCATATCATACTTGACAATCTTTAGAATTAGAATTATTCTAAATCTAATTTAAGAAGTTATGAGCAGTAAAGAAAACATCAAAGATTTAGGCTTGACGAAACAACGCGAAGTTGTTTTGCAAGTCATCCGCGACAAGGACACGCATTTGACGGCGAATGAAGTCTTCGACAAAGCCAAACAGCTTTTGCCGGGCATTTCGTTTGCGACCGTCTATAATTCTCTGCGCTATTTGAAGGAAACGGGTTTGATTGGCGAAATCAGTTTCGGCAATGGCGCAAGCCGGTTCGATGCTTTGACTTCGCGGCACGACCACGCCATTTGCACAAATTGCGGAAAGCTGGTTGATATGGAAATCGAACTGCCTGCGGAAATTGTTAAATTGGCGACGAAGTTTTCAAAATTCAAACTCGAATCAATCGAATTAACTTTGCGCGGATTATGTCCTGAATGTAGTGAATGATTTCAAATTCCAAATTGGGAAATCAGAGTTTGAAATCTGCAATAAATAAAAAATTTATACAGACGAGGAATAATTTATATATGACAGCAGCAGCATTAGCTAAAGAAAATGTAACGACCGTAGCGAAAATCGGACAGCCCGCGCCGGATTTCGATATGGCTTCGACGAAAAATTTGGAAACTTTGGCGGAAAACGTCAAACTTTCCGATTACGCGGGCAAATGGTTGATTTTAATGTTCTATCCGCTCGATTTTACGTTTGTCTGTCCGACGGAACTGACGGCTTTTTCGGATAGAATCGAAGAATTTGAAGGCATCGGCGCGGAAGTTATCGGCATTTCGACCGATTTGGTTCACTCGCACCGTGCGTGGATTAAAACGCCGCGCGAGCAGAACGGTGTCGCAGGCTTGGAGTATCCGCTCGCGGCTGACAGCGGCGGAAGACTTGCGCGTCAATTCGGCGTGTTGATTGAAGACGAAGGAATCGCTCTGCGCGGCTCTTTCGTTATTGACCCCGAAGGCGTTTTGCGTTATTCAGTCGTTCACGATTTGAACATCGGGCACTCGGTTGATGAAATGCTGCACGTCATTCAGGCACTGCAAACCGGCGGTTTGTGCGCGGCTGAATGGCAGCCCGGACAACAAAATTTATCGGTTTAATTATTTTAGGCGAGTTCACTGAGTTTCAAAATTTAGTGAACTCTTTTATTTTTCAAAATACACAAAAGGAGGAAAAGAAATAATGATTGAAGACGACAGCAAAAAAACAAATGAAAACAACGAGAATCCCGAAAACAAAAATGGCGAACAACCAATTTTGACGAATCGGCAAGGTCATCCGGTTTATGATAATCAGAACACGCGCACGATTGGTGACCGTGGACCGACGACGCTTGAAAATTATCAGTTTCTCGAAAAAATCACGCACTTTGACCGCGAGCGCATTCCCGAACGAGTCGTTCACGCACGCGGCGCGGGCGCACACGGTTATTTTGAAGCATATGGCACGGCGGGCGACCAGCCGGTTTCCAAATACACACGCGCCAAACTCTTTCAGGAAAAAGGCAAACGAACGCCGATGTTTGTGCGCTTTTCGACCGTGATTCACGGTGGCACATCGCCGGAAACTCTGCGCGACCCGCGCGGTTTTGCGACGAAATTCTACACCGACGACGGCAATTGGGATTTAGTCGGCAATAATTTACCCGTGTTTTTTATCCGCGACGCAATCAAATTTCCCGACGTGATTCACTCGCTAAAACCCGACCCGGTAACAAATATGCAGGATGTGCGCCGCGTTTTTGACTTTATGAGCTTAACGCCCGAAGCGATGCATATGCTCACTTGGCTGTTCAGCCCGCGCGGAATTCCGCAGGATTATCGCCACCAAGACGGTTTCGGCGTGAACACTTATAAATGGTATAACTCCGAAGGCGTTGGCGTTTTGGTCAAATATCATTGGAAAACCAAACAAGGCATCAAATCATTGACCGAGCAACAAGCCAGCGAGATTCAAGCAACGAATTTTAATCACGCGACGCAAGATTTATATGAAGCAATCGAGCGCGGAGATTTCCCGGAATGGGAATTGTGCGTCCAAATTATGTCGGACGACGAACACCCGGAACTCGATTATGACCCGCTCGATGACACGAAAACGTGGGACGAAGACCAATTTCCGCTGCTTCCCGTCGGGCGAATGGTTTTGGACAGAAACCCGAAAAATTATTTTGCCGAAGTTGAACAAGCCGCGTTTGGAACAGGCGTTCTGGTTGACGGACTTGATTTTTCCGACGACAAAATGCTGCAAGGACGCACAATGTCTTACTCGGACACGCAGCGTTACCGCGTCGGACCAAATTACCTGCAATTGCCGATAAACGCGCCGAAAAAGCATGTAGGGACGAATCAACGCGACGGTCAAATGACTTATATCGTTGACACGGGCGGCGAAAATCCGCACGTCAATTATGAGCCGTCAAGCCTCGGCGGATTAAAGGAAGCACCGAAAGCGGGACGAGACCACACGCCTTTCGTTTCGGGAAATCTCGTGCGCCAAAAACTTGAGCGAACAAACGATTACAAGCAAGCGGGCGAGCGTTACCGCACAATCGAACAATGGGAACGCGATGATTTGGTTTTCAATCTCGTCGGCGCAATTTCGCAATGCACCGAAGAAATTCAAAATCGAATGATTGACCATTTCACGCAGTGCGATGCCGAATTCGGACAAAGAGTAGCGGACGGAATCAGAATGAAGTCCGACAAATCCGAAGCCGCCAAAAATATCTAATCGGCTGGCGAAAATTTGAGCCTTTTATGCTGTGAATTTACGGTATATATGAGTTACGCAGTTGGCATTCAATTTGCAGAAACACGCACGTAGAGTTTCAGAACATACTTACGTGCGTGTTTCTGCATTCAACTGCGTAACTTCCAGGTATAAAAGGCTTATTCAATTAGAAAATTTAATTTATACAAGAGGTGAAAATTTTATGCCATTGAAAATTGGAGATATGATGCCGAAATTTGAAGGCGCGATCGAATGGCTGAACGAATTGCAGGAAACAGCCGACGATTATGTAAAAATCAGCCGACGCTCGTTCATTTTTGGGTGGTGAGTTGCGGAATCTGCAAAGATAAAATGCCGCAGCTGAATGAGCTAAAAAATAAATATAAGGATAAAGGCTTGCGAACGGTGGCGGTTCATCTGCCGCGCTACGAAGCCGATACGGATTTGGAAAAGGTCATCTCAAATATCGAAGAGTATTGTATTGACGACATTTGCGCGGTTGATAACAAATACCAATTAAGAAACGCATTCTTAAATGAACAAGGCTGGGTGCCGGTTTATTATTTGTTCGACGCGGAAGGAAAACTAAAATCTCGTGCGGCGGGCGAATTCGGAATCGGAGTCATTACAGCAGCACTTGAGAAAATGTTTGCTCCAAAAGCAATGACAGCAAATACTTAAAACTTAGTCGTGAATAATACAAATTGCACGAATAAAAAATAATTTGTGTTATTCGCGGCTAGAAATTTATTGAACTCCAAATATCTTTGAAATAAGTTCCCAAAGTATATACACGCTCACCAGAATCGAACCGACCAAAATCACAATCAAAGCTAAAATTATCAACCCGACAAAAAGATAATCGCCGGTCGTGCCTTTATCTTTTCCCGTCGCCCGTTCACGAATCAAATCCATATTCCGCTTATTCGATTTCCAGAACAAATCAAACGTGTCGCCGATAAATGGAATAACTCCAACGATATAATCCAAACCGATATTAAAAGCCATCCGCAAAAGCGTAATTTTCGGAACGCCGTAACGCACGCCAGCCAGCAAAATATAAAATGACGCAAACGAAGTCAGCATATCGCCGACATTCGGAACAAGACCAATCAGCGCGTCAAGACCGAATCGCCAGCCGACAACCGGAATTTTTATCCAATTATCAAGATAACGCGATAGATTTTCTAGGCTTTCTTCGAGTTCGATTTGTTTGCGTTCTTCTCTCGCTGTTCCGAAACGCGCACGATTTTCAATCGGTTGTAATTCTTCAATTTTTTTCATAATTTTTAGCTACGAAATAACACGAAATTTTACGAATTAATTGAGCAAGCCGCATGTCCCAAAATTTTGTCACCGTCTTTCAAACTTGAAGGAGTCGGCTCCCAACCATTTTGCAATCGAAATTGTAAAAGTTCATCGGCATTCGGTTGATATTTCCAAACGGCAACTGCCATTACTGCGCCGAGTCAGGTTGTGTCATAAACCAAAAACAAATTTTTATACGGAATTACAACATCGTGCGTAAATTCGTCTTGCGTAATAACTTCGGAAACAATTTGAGATAGAAATTCGTCTTTCGGTTTTGCGCTTGCCCAAGTCAAAACTTGTCCCAAAGTTTTATGGTTTGCGACCTCATTTTTAAATTCGGCAAAATTTGCTTCGGATAGGTTTGCAAGATTTGTAATTTTCATTTCAAAATTAATTTCTTTTCCTTTGCATTCTCTGCGTTCTCTGAAGTTTATTTCCCTCAATAATCTTTACGCTTAAAATTTTATCGCCGCGCACGAGATTATCTACGATTTTCATATCGGTTTCGTTCACTCGACCGAAAACCGTGTAGCCGCCGTCCAGATGCGGCTGCGGCGAATGCGTGACAAACCACTGCGAGCCGCCCGTGTCTTTGCCCGACAAAGCCATTCCGACCGTTCCGCGCTCATACGGAATTTCGTTGATTTCATCGCGGATTTCCCAGCCCGGACCGCCGTTGCCGTCGCCGCGCGGGTCGCCGTCCTGCATCACGAAATTCGGCACGACGCGGTGAATCGCCAAGCCGTTAAAATAATTTTTGCGGGCGAGCTTTATAAAATTATCAACCGTCAGAGGCGCGTCTTCGGGAAAGAATTCGATTGTAAAAGTTCCCTTTTCGGTCGTTAAAATCGCTTTCGCATTTTTGCGCGAAACGGCGCGAAGGTAATCGGCGTTAGTGTTCAGAACTTGTCCGAGCTTTGTGCCTGTCTTCGGATTGTAAGGCTTGACCGTTCCGACTTTTTCATCGGCATTCGGAAAACTCGTCTGCAAATCATTTTGCTTTATCAACTGCGCGGCGTGTCGGCGCACAAGAAAATTCGACGCGTCGAGCGCGAGCTTTAACGAATCAATCGCTTCTTTTTTATCTAACTTCACGAGAGCCGAAAGAATCGCAAGCTGCGCGTCGTTGTATTGTTTGTCGGTTTCGAGAGATTTAGCAAAAGCAGTTTTCAATGCTTCGATATTTTCTTTATTTGCAGGTTGTTCGCCCAAAAGTTCGGCGGCTGCGGCGCGAATAAAAATATCTTTGTTCCTTAGATTTTCATACAAAGTTTCGGGTAAATCATTTGCTTTAAACTTTGCATACGCTCGCAGAACATCAGGTATGGCTGGTATAAGCGAATTTAAATCAATAGTTGGGTCAACAGTTTTTTCAATTTCACCTTTAAGAATGGTCTGAGCAATTTCCCGTAATTCCTTGTTTGGCTCTTTAATTTCCAATCCAGCAACCTCACCTAAACCTTGTGCCACACTGCTAACAACACGCCAATCTGCCATTGCCATTGATTTCTTTTTCTTTAAGTCAACGACATAACCGAAAGAAGTGGCTGTTTCGGATTCTAACTGTGAGTATAAAGCGGGTGTAATTTGTGCATAAGAAATTTCAATTTCTGAAGATTTATAACCATTCAATCTACGAAAATCTTTCAAAAAACTAATCGCTCTTTCATTTTCAGTATTCCGCAAAATTCTACCTAAAACCGTTACAATTTCAAGCAATTCATTTTTCTCAATCGGATTAGCGAATTTTGATTTTTTGTAATCGGTCAAAAGATTTTCGCCACGGGTCAATAATCTATTGGCGGCTTTCGCATCTTTCAAACTTCCCAAACTGCGAATCGCTGAAACGCGGACGCGCGAATCTTCGTCGGAAACGGCGGATTCGACCAGAAGATTGAAAGCGTCTTTGTCTTCCGCCGCACCGAGAGCACGCGCCGCGTTTGCTCTGGCGATTGGGTCGTTGTCCGACAAAAGCATTGCGCGGAGTTTTTCGTTGGCGATTTTTGAACGAAGGCGCGAAAGAGTGTTTGCCGCGTCTGCTCGGATTCGCGCGTCGGTATTTGTCAGAAATTTCGCCGCAACAAAATCGCCGCCTTCCGGTTTTGCGCGTAGAATCGCTGTAATTCCGAGCAAAATAACATCGCGGTTTTGCCTTGCGCCGCGTTCTTCTTCAAACTGCAAAGCGTCCAAAATCGCTTCGCCCAGGTTTTTCGCTTTCGCGTCTTCGGCATTTGCCGCCGCGATTTTTCCCGCCGCTTCGACGGCACGGGCGCGAACTTGGTCAGCATTTTTCGTGTCTTGCAAAACCTTCAAAATCGTATCCGCCGCTTTGATTGATTCGATTTCACCGAGCGCAAACGCCGACATTGCGCGAACCGCAGCATCCGAATCGCTTTCGAGAAGTTTCGCCAGCATCGGAATCGCGGCTTCCTTGCCGATTCTTCCCGACGCGAGCGCGGCGCGTTTGCGAATTTTCGCGTCCTTGCTTTTCATCAAATCTTCCAAAGTTTTATCAAGACGAAGCTCGTCTTCGGCTTTGGAGATTTGCACCAAAACATTTGTCGGAATTTGCGCGAAAAGCTGAAACGTAAAACAAACGAGAACGGCAAAGCAGATTGTTAGAATTTTTTTCATTGGTTGACCTTTTATAATTTTATTTGGCAAAAGGATTTTAACGATTCGGGCGATTAAAACCAAGAGTAGCGAACTAAAAGTAATGCTTTATCAGTTGCCACTAGCTTCAGCTAGTGGACAAGATTGTCAACAAAAAAGCGGCTTTAGCCGAATAGTGAATTTTAAAATTTCCGCTTTGCTTTAGCTAAAGCTATTCGGAATCTGCTTTTTGATTGAATTCGCTAAAGCCTTTGTCCTTAAATCAGCCGTCCTAGTGGCAATTTATAACAGGATTTCAAACAACATTACTTTTAAGTTCACTACCGAACCAAGTTATTTACAAAAAGTTGGCAATTCGGTTTATAATCAAACGAAATCCAAAACCACACAGGAAATTATCAATGTTGAAAAATTTTTTAATCATAACGCTTATCTTAAATTTGATTTGCTTGCCGACTTCCGCTGCAGCGCAAGCAAAACAGAAAATCAGTCTTCTTTTGCATAACGGCAAAGTTTTTACGGCTGACGAAAACTATTTTACTGCCGAAGCGGTTGCGGTTGACGGCGAAAAAATTGTCGCTGTTGGAAAGACAAACGATTTACGAGCCAAATATCAGGCGACGGAGGAAATTGACCTGAAAGGAAAACTTGTAACACCCGGATTTAATGACGCGCACGTGCATTTTCTGCGCGGCGCGTTGTCGCTTTTGTCGGTGGTTTTGACCGATACGAAATCGCTTGCCGAAGCGCAAGGGAAAGTTGCCGAAAAAGTTAAAACGACTAAAGCAGGCGAATGGATAAACGGGCGCGGCTGGGATCACACGATTTGGAAACAAAATTTTCCGTCGAAAAAAGATTTAGACCAAATCGCGCCGAACAATCCGGTTTATCTGGTGCGCGTTGACGGTCACGTTGCTTGGGTAAATTCGGCGGCTTTGAAGTTGGCGAAGATTGACCGGAACACGAAAAATCCCGAAGGCGGCGAGATTGAACGCGACGTGAGCGGCGAGGCGACGGGGATTTTGAAGGAAACGGCGCAAGGTTTGGTTGCCGGTTTGATTGCCCAGCCGGACGCGGCGCAGATGCGGAAAGGTTTGGAACTCGCGCTCGATATGGCGCGGCGATACGGCATTACTTCGGTGCAGGACAATTCCGGTTACGAAACGACGAAACTTTACCGCGATTTTTTGCGGGCTGACAAATTAACCGTGCGCGTTTCGGAATGGCAGGATTTTGAAGATTCGGTCGAGAAATTGAAAGCACAGCGCGCCGAGTTTGATTCTTTCAAAGACGACAAAAACCGTTTGAAATTAACCGCGCTCAAAGGTTATGTTGACGGAACGCTCGGCTCGCGCACCGCCGCGATGCTCGCGCCTTTTTCCGACGACGCGGGAAATTCGGGAATTCCGCGCCGTTCGCAGGAAGAATTAAACCAAATGATTGTCGAACGCAGTAAAGCAGGATTTCAGATTGCGCTTCACGCGATTGGCGACAGAGCGAATCGAATGGCTTTGAATGGTTTTGCATTAGCAGACAATTTGAAAGGCGACGGAATTGGAATACGTATAGAACGTCATCGAATCGAACACGCGCAAGTTATTTCTCCGTCTGATTTCAAGCGTTTTGAAGAACTCGGCGTTATCGCTTCGATGCAGCCTTCGCACGCGATTTCCGATAAGCGTTGGGCGGGCGAGCGGCTCGGCGAATATCGGGTTTTGGGCGCGTATGCGTGGCATTTAATGAAATCTTATAATGTTCACGTTCCGTTCGGGACGGATTTTCCGGTCGAATCAATCAATCCTTACAACACGCTTTACGCCGCCGTTTCGCGCCAAGATGTTGGAGGTGAACCTGTCGGCGGTTGGCAGCCGCAGGAGCGTTTGACGATGGCGGAAGCGATTCGTTGTCATACTTTTGAATCGGCTTACGCGGAATTTGCGGAAAATGTCAAAGGCGAAATAAAGGTTGGAATGCTGGCGGATTTAGTTATTCACTCAAAAGATTTGCTGACGATTGAGCCAAAGGAAATTTTAACCACCGAGCCGGTTTATACAATTTTTAACGGCAAGATTATTTATGAGAAAAGATGAGGAAGGGACAAGTGATGAGGGTCAAGGGACGAGGGAAGACAAGGAAGAAAGGTTTAATTTATTTTGGACATTAAACTTCGAGGTAGAGCATTGAGCATCTTTCTGATTTCAACCATTAACGAAAAAATTTCTTTGATTTGAATTTTTGTGCAAAATGACAGTTCGATTGCAACAATTAATTGGGTGTCTAATTCAGCCAAAGAGCCTTCGGCAACAGAAACGAATCGAACATAATCGCCTGTTGTCCGACGTGCTTGACCTTCAGCGATGTTTGATGGAATTGAAACGGCGGCGCGGCGCATCTGAGAAATTAAACCGAATTTTTCGTCCGTAAGAAAGTTTTGTGTAAGTTGATAAATTTGCTTTACCAAAGTAATGCTTTTCTGCCAAACAATCAAATCTCGATAACCTTCCACTTTTGCTTTGTCTTCGTTCATATTACTCAATTTATTAAAAAATTCCGCTTCCAAACCCTCGACCCTCGTCCTTAAGAATATAAATTCATCGGATGAGTCAATAATTGCACCGGGTCGGCGATATTTAAAGCCTCGCGCACAAAAAACGGCTCGCCTGCTACAACGCCAATTAATCCGCCGTAATAGCGCGAACGGTTTTCGAGTTCGTCCAAAAAGCCTTTTGAGGAAAGGCGCGTTTCCAGTTCGCTTGAATTCGGATTGTGAAACTGCGAGCGGTGAGCGCGAATCGCTCCCATTTTTTCTTCGAGAAAATCGGAAACGTCAACGATAAACGACGGCGGCGTAAGACGCGAAAAAGTATTGTGCGCGACCATCGGAACATTGATTCTTTGCTGCCCGAATTCGTCGTCGTATTTCTGCATCGAAGCCAGCCGCGCCGATTCCCTGACGAGTTGTGCAACGTGATTGTGGTCGGGATGCGGGTCGTCAAACTGCTGCGTTAAAATAACTTTTGGTTTTAATTTTCTTAAAACGCGCACTAATTTTGTGCGCGTTTCTTCCGTTACCCAAACGTGACCATCGGGCAATTCCAAATTTTCGCGGACATCTAATTTTAAAATTTCCGCCGCTTCTTTCGCTTCTTCGGCGCGACCTGTCATAGTTCCGCGTGTTCCCATTTCGCCGCGTGTTATGTCCAACGCGCCGGTTTTGTAACCCAAAGATTTCATCTTTAAAAGCGTTCCGCCGACGGTTAATTCCATATCGTCGGGGTGCGCGAAAATTGCTAATATATCTAATTCAATCATACAGATAAATTTATCATAAAAGAATTTTAGCCACGAATTGCACAAGCTGCACAAAATGAGAATAAAAACAATCCGTTTTTGTTATTATTAAATTATGAAATTTATCGTATTAGGTTCGGGAACTTCCGTTCCGCATCCGCAGAGAAGTTCGTCGGGTTATTGGCTGGAAACGGAAAACGGCTCGCTGCTATTTGATTGTTCGGCTTCGGCGATTCACCGAATGGCGCAGGAAAATCTTGATTGGGCAAATCTGGATGCAATTTGGATTTCGCATTTTCATCTTGACCACGTTGGCGGACTCGCGCCGTTTTTGTTCGGCGCAAAGTATGCGCCCGAAACGCAAGAGAGAAAGAAACCTCTAAAGATTTTTGGCGCGAAAGGTTTGGAAAAGTTGATTGAATCTTTTGATGAGGCAAATGATTACGGACTTTTTGAGCAGCCTTTTCCGATAGAAGTAATCGAAGTCGAACCGCTCGAGAAATTTGAGATTTTGCCCGAAGCCGAAGCCGTAGCGGTGAAGACTCCGCACACGGATGAAAGTTTGGCGATTCACATCAGAAATAAAAACAATAAAACGCTTGTTTATACGGCGGACACGGGTTTTACAAAGGATTTAGGAACTTTGGCGCGTGGCGTTGATTTGCTCGTGATGGAATGTTCCTTTTTTAAAGATAAGCCGGTTGAAAAACATCTCGAACTTGCCGAAGCGATGGATTTGACGAGCTATGCCAAACCAAAAAGGGCAATGCTGACGCATTTTTATCCCGAATGGGACAAAGTTGATTTTCAAAAGGAAGTTGCAAAGTTTTCGCCGCTTTGCGAAGTTATCGAAGCCAAGGACGGTTTGCGATTGGAAATAACTTAACCAAATAATTAGACATTATCAGAAACAAGCTAGACGCGAAAAACTATTGACTATTAATTATTCACTATTTTTCATTGAATGTCAGTTAATAGTGAGTGATTAATAGTCAATAGTGATGAATTCGATAAAAATTTCCAATATTTTCGATAATGTCTTTCAATGCTATATTTTAAGCAAAATCAATTTTAACAAAAGAGGAAAAATAAAAATGTTAATTCGTTTGTCGTGTTTGTTATTTGTGATATTTTTTGTCGCAACCGTTTTTTCGCAAACCAAAATTCCTGCCAAACAAAACTCCGCAACTAAGCAACTTTACGCGCTGTTTGATTCGGAATGGGAGTGGAACTTGCGCGAGAGTCCGACGTTTGCATCGTTTTTGGGCGACAAACGCTACAATGACCGTTGGAATAACGTGAGTCTGGCGGCGATTGAAAAACGCAAACAGCACCGTATTGAAACGCTCGAAAAACTCAAACAAATCAATCGCACCGCGCTTTCTACGCCCGACCAACTCAACTACGACCTTTTCAAAAAAGATTACGAAGAAGCCGTCGAAGAAAATAAATTTAAGAAATATCTGTTGCCGATAACCCAACAGGGCGGCATTCAGACGGCTGATGAAATTACTCAACTAATGACATTTCAAAGCGTCAAAGATTATCAAGATTGGATTGCGCGGATGAACGCTTTTCCCGTCTTTATGGAACAAACTATAATGCTGCTGCAAGCAGGCAAAAAGCAAAATATAATGTGGGCAAAAGTGGTGATGGAGCGTGTTCCCGCGCAGATTGATAAAATGATTACTCCGACTGCCGAGCAAAATCCTTTCTACGCGTCGTTTAAAAATTTTCCGAGAGACATTCCCGAAGCAGAGCGGGCAAAATTAAAAAATCAGGCGAAAGAAGCGATTAACGACAAAATTGTTCCTTCATATAAAAAACTAAAAGATTATTTCGTCGGCGAATATCTGCCCGCGACGTATCCGAAAGCAGGCATTTGGCAGCGTCCCGACGGCGCGGATTATTACGCATTTCTGGCGCGTTCATATACGACGACGAATTTAACTCCGCAGGAAATTCACGACAAAGGCTTGCAGGAAGTTAAACGTATTCGCGCCGAGATGGAAAAGATTAAAACACAAGTCGGTTTCAAGGGAACTTTGCGGGAATTTTTCCAATATCTGCGTTCGGACGAAAAATTCTTTTACAAAACGCCGGACGAACTTTTAAACGCCTATCGCGCAATGTCTAAAAAGATTGACCCAAATCTCGTAAAAGTCTTTCGCACATTGCCGCGCACGCCTTACGGCGTGATTCCGATTCCTGAGAAAATCGCGCCCGATACGACCACCGCTTATTACAATTCGCCCGCCGCCGACGGCTCGCGTCCCGGTTATTATTATGTAAATTTATACAAACCCGAAGTGCGTCCGAAATGGGAAATGATGGCTTTGTCCTTGCACGAATCCGTTCCCGGTCATCATTTGCAGCTTGCTTTGCAGCAGGAACTCGGCAAAATTCCGAACTTCCGCAAATTCGGCGGTTACACGGCGTTTATAGAAGGTTGGGGACTTTACAGCGAAAGTTTGGGCGAAGATATGGGTTTATATGACGATCCGTATGATAAATTCGGACAATTAACTTATGAAATGTGGCGTGCGGTGCGCCTTATCGTGGACACGGGTATTCATTATTTTAAGTGGGACAGACAACGCGCGATTGATTTTTTCAAGGACAATGCCGCGAAAACCGACCAAGACATTGTGAACGAGATTGACCGCTATATTTCCGACCCCGGACAAGCCTTAGCCTACAAAATCGGCGAGTTGAAATTAAAAGAACTTCGCGCTCGTTCAAAACAAGAACTCGGCAATAAATTCGACATCAAGGAATTTCACGATGTTGTTTTGTTAAGCGGTGCCTTACCGCTCGATATTTTGGAAAGAAATGTTGATGAGTGGATTTTAAGGAAAAAGTCCGGTAAATAAACAATTCTTTGAGTATTTACCGAATCGGGCTTGTATTAAATTATTCATAACGCAAACACTCAATCGGGTCTAAGCGCGAGGCTTTTCTGGCAGGCAGAACGCCGAAAACCAAGCCGACTCCGATTGAAACCGTCAAACCCAAAATAACTGCCCATAACGGAATCGAAGCCGGAAGACTCGGCACAAACAGCATTATCAAATTGCTGATGCCGACGGCTAAAGTTACACCGATGAGTCCGCCGAAAAATGTCAAAACCATCGCTTCGAGCAGAAATTGCATAACAATTGCGCCGCGGCTCGCGCCGACGGCTTTGCGGATACCGATTTCTTTTGTTCTTTCGGTAACGGACACGAGCATAATATTCATCACGCCGATTCCGCCGACGAGAAGCCCAAGACACGAAATTGCAATTGCGGCTAAACCGACTCCACCGATAATCGAATCAAATTGTTCAATAAAGTTATCGGCGGTTTTGATGTCAAAGTCATTCGGTTCGCCGAATTTTACACCGCGCCGTTGGCGCAGGATGGCTTCCGTATCAAGTAAAGCGGTCTGAACTTGGTCAGTTTTCGCCTTGATGATGTGCAGAATGTAATCGCGTTGCGGAGCCGCTTTCCGCGCGGTGCGAAGCGGCATAAAAACTTTCCGGTCTTCTTCATTTTCGCCAAAAAATCCGGCTTTTCGTTTTTCAATTACGCCGATAATTTCCCAAGTCGTACCGTTCATCCGCACGACTCTACCAACAATTTCGCCTTCTTTATTGGGAAAAAGCGCGTCGGCAGCGTTCACGCCGATAACCAGAACATTTCGCCGCTGCTGGTTGTCGGCTTCAGTGATGAAACGACCTTCACGCAAAACTAAATTTGTGATTTTGTCATAATTCGGAGTAACGCCGTCTGTCAAAGCCCACCGATAATTTTTGTCTTCATAAGTTAGATTGTCATCAAAACCGTCGCCAAATGAACCGATTTGCGGAGCGACACTGGTTATATCTTCAACTGCGTCTGATTGTTTTAGAATTGCCTCTGCGTCCTCTTCGGTCAGAGGTTTGCGGGAGCGTTCTTCGCGGTTTGCTTCACCAAAACCGGTTGTCAGATGAAAAGCGTAGATATTACTTGTGCCGTATTCTTCAATCATTGCCACAATGCTCTGACGCAAACCGGTCAAAATCGAAGCAACGACGATCGCCGTCATCACACCAACGACAATTCCCAAAATTGTTAGAAAACTTCGGAATTTGTGTCCCATAATGCTGTCGAGAGCCATTCGGAAGATTTCTGCGGGTAATGTGTTTGACAATTTCATAATTTCGTTACTTTTATTTATTACCAAAACGCTCGGAAAAAATGAAAATCAGCATTATTGTTTATCTGCTTTCACTAAATTTTTATCAAAAAAATTCTCTGCGTTTCCGTGGTGAAGACTTTTAATTCTTCGTCAGCGCAACAATCGGGTCGAGCTTTGATGCTTTGTAAGCCGGATAAAGTCCCGCGACAATGCCGATAATGCTTGAAACAATAACTGCCAAAGCGATGTAAGTAATCGTTACTGTCATCGTAATTTCAGCTAAAACGGTTATTAGATATGTAATGCCCGCCGCCAGAATTATTCCCAAAATTCCGCCGGCGACGCACAACAAAGCCGATTCAATCAAAAATTGAAGCAAAATCTGTTTGCGCGTTGCACCGAGTGCCTTTCTCAGACCAATTTCAAAAGTTCTTTCGGTTACGGACACGAGCATAATGTTCATTACGACAATTCCGCCGACAATCAATGTAATCAGCGTGATTGGAACGACAACCGCCGCTATTCCCGCCGTAAATTCATCTATTTGATTGTTTAGTTCCTGGACATTAACCAATCCGAAAGTGTCTTCGTCGCTGCCGAGCAGTTTGCGTTTGTTCCGCAAAGTAGTTCGGGCATCGTCAATTGCAATCATCAACGATTCACGGTCGGCAGATTTGCCGTGAACTTGTATTCCGCCTCCGCGTTCAAACATTTGCAGATGCAAACTTATCGGCATATAGATATTTCGGTCTAACGCTTCGCCAAACATCGCACCGCGTTTTTCTTCAACACCGACTATTGTTAAGGGCAAACCGCGAACCTTTATTGTTTGTCCGAGCGGATTTTGATTTGGGAAAAACTTTTCCTTGACATCTGTGCCGATAACGCAAACTTTCGAAGAACACTCAACTTCTCCGGCAAGAATAAAACGACCTTCGGCGATGGTTTTATCCTCGATTTCAAGCATATTCGCCGTTACGCCGAGAATCCGCACCGAAGGCATTTCGATTCCGTCTTGGTTGATGTCCGCGCCCGAATTGTTTTGCGCTCCAACTTCCGCGCAGGTTGTGCATTTGGCTTTGATATATTCGTATTCTTCCCAAGTTACCTTTTTGTTCAGCTTGTTACGACGTTCAAATTCGTCATCTTCCATATGTCCGGAAAATGCCATCCGATTAATCATAAAGTGATTTGCGCCCAAAACCTTCGCAACTTTTTCGGTTACGTAAGAGTTCAAACCGCTAATCGAAGCACCGACTACGACAACCGACGCCACGCCGATGATCACGCCGAGCAAAGTTAGAAAAGCACGTAACTTATGTTCTAAGATTGATTTAAAAGCAATTCGAAAAGCGTCTGCGTAAAATGTATAAACTTGTCGCATAAGAATTTAATCGGCTTATTTTTACTTTGCTGAAAAAGAAGTTAAACCGCTTACGAAGTTTTCGAAATGAATGTTCGATAAAAATTTTCTGATATACAAGAGTGGAAATTCCTTATAAAATCAATGAGCTGGCGGCAAAAATAATTCGTGTGATTAAAATTTCTTTTGCCCCGTGTTATACTTTTTTTCGTTTTATTCCACAAATATTTTAGGAGAATTATTTTGAGCATCTTAGTTAATAAAGATACGCGCCTGATTGTCCAAGGCATTACCGGAAAGGAAGGAACATTTCATACTCAACAGATGATTGAATACGGCACAAATGTCGTCGGCGGAGTTACACCCGGAAAAGGCGGCACAACTCACGAAGGCGTGCCAGTTTTTAACACGGTTGCCGATGCCGTCCGCAAAACCGGCGCAAACGCTTCGGTGATTTATGTTCCGCCGCCGTTTGCGGCAGACGCGATTATGGAAGCGGCTGATGCGAATTTGCCTTTGGTTGTTTGCATTACCGAAGGAATTCCGGTTGCCGATATGATAAAGGTGAAGGAATATCTAAGTGATAAGAATACTCGCCTTATTGGTCCGAACTGTCCGGGAATTATCTCGCCCGGAAGATGCAAAATCGGAATTATGCCCGGACATATTCACAAAGAAGGTAGAATCGGCGTTGTTTCGCGTTCGGGAACGCTGACGTATGAAGCTGTCGGACAATTAACCGCACTCGGGCTTGGACAATCTTCAGCCATCGGCATCGGCGGCGACCCGATTATCGGCACAAATCACACCGACGCTTTACGGCTTTTTCAAGCCGACGACGAAACCGATGCGATTGTGATGATTGGCGAAATCGGCGGAACTGCCGAAGAAGACGCAGCGGAATATGCAAAAGATAATGTAACAAAACCGATTGTCGCGTTTATCGCCGGACAAACCGCGCCGCCCGGACGCAGAATGGGACACGCGGGCGCGATTATTTCAGGCGGAAAGGGAACTGCCGCCGAAAAAATGAAGGCGTTGACCGAAGCCGGAATCCGCGTCGTCGAATCGCCTGCTGACATCGGACGAGCGGTGCATGAAGTTCTCGGCACAAAAGCGGCGGCTTAAGAATAATCTTTATCAAATGAAGTTTTCGCATTCTTTCCGCGTTTCCGCCGAAGATATTGACGTACAATCTCACGTCAACAACGTCGCGTTTGTGCGTTGGATTCAAAATGTCGCGGTGGCGCATTGGTTTTCGGTAACGACGGAAGAAACGCGCGAAAAATTTACTTGGATTGTTATGCGACACGAGATCGATTACAAAAAACAGGCATTTGAAAACGATAGAGTAACCATCGAAACCTGGGCTGGCGAACCGACGCGCATCAGTTGGGAAAGATTTACCGAAATCAAGCGCGGCGAAGATTGTTGGTCAAAGCCAGAAGCGTTTGGTGTTTGATTGACCGCGAAACATCGAAACCGACTCGCATCTCATCAGAGCTAAAAGAATTGTTTCAATGAGGTAAATATGAAAATTTTGCGGATTTTAGTTTTGATATTTAGCTTAGTTATAATTGCGAATGCTCAATGCGCATCAAATATACAAGAAAAATCAAAACAAAAAATGATTTTGACCGGCGCGGTTTTTGATAAAAACGGAGCAGTAATTCTCGACGCTAAAATTGTTGCGTATCAAAATGACGGAACAAAATATGAATCTAGTACCAATACAGACGGAATTTACAAGACTGAGCTTCCATTGGCAATTTACCAAATTGAAATAAGTGCAAATGGATTTTGCACCTCAAAAATTAAAAATTACCGAGTTGTAAATTCTACATATAACAAGATGTCTTTGGATGTTGTTTTAGGAGTAGCGAGTTACCCTATCGGCTGTGAAAATGGCGAGAATAACAAATCTATACAAAAGAAAAATAAGAAGACAAATAGAAAGAAGAACATAGAAGTTTTAATGTAATAAAGAGAAAAAATAATAAATAATGAGCAGTTTAACATTTGGAATTATCAAGCCGGATGCCGTGAAAAAAGGTCATTCGGGAAAAATTATTGACAAAATTTTAGCTGGTGGTTTCACGATTCGCGGGATGAAGTTGATTCATATGACGAAAAAGGAAGCCGAAGGTTTTTATGCGGTTCACGCGGAACGCCCGTTTTACGGCGAGTTGACAGAATTTATGTCGAGTGCGCCGTGTGTTGTGATGGCACTCGAAAAGGAAAATGCCGTCAAAGCGTGGCGCGATTTGATGGGTGCGACAAATCCTGCCGAAGCTGAGGTAGGAACTTTGCGGCGTGAATTTGCCGGTTCAATCGGCGAAAACGCCGTTCACGGTTCTGATTCGGATGAAAACGCCACGATTGAAGTAAGTTATTTCTTTAGCAAACTTGAATTGGTTTGAGCGTCGTTGTATAAAGAAAGTCTAGGAAATCTAGAAAGTCTAGAAAGTGTGGAAAGTCAAAATCATTTTCTCTTTCCAGACTTCCTAGACTTCCAAGACTTTCTTAAGGATGAAAAACAAATGAAAAAATGCCCGACTTGCGATAAAACTTTTGATGACGGATTACGTTTTTGCCAGACTGACGGCACGCCGCTGGTTGAAGCTGCAGAAACTTCGTCGGAAGACCCATATAAAACGATAGTGGCAGACACAGACGCAACTGCTCCGTCCGACCCGTTTAAGACGATTGTGGGAATGCCGTCGCCGATTGACAAAAAGGAAGAAGTTTTGGAATTTCCTGAAGAACCCGATATGTTGAAAACGATGGTTTCTTCGCTGAATAAATTTAAAGATAAAGCAGATGCAGACGACGTAAAAAAAGTGCCGCCTTCGCAGTTCAACGATTTAACTCCGCCCGGTGGAACAAAAGCGGAAAATGCAGGTGATGCCGTTCCTTTACCATCTGAACCGCCGAACTTTGATGCAATTTTTTCGCAGAAACCAACAGCATCAGATAGTTTACCAAAACCAGATGAAACAAGTTCAAGCGTTCCGACTTCCTCAACCGGCAGAAGCCCCGTTTCGGAAACTCCGCCTCCGCAATTTGACCCGAAACCTTTACCGAGCGAATCTTCGTCAAGCCGTTCGCCTCTCGAAAATCCGCCGAGTCCGCCGATTCCTTCACCGTTTGATCGTTCAATGCCGCCGCGTTATCAAACGCCTTCCGTGCCGCCGTTTATGGAAGCAGAAATAAAAGCCGAGGCATTAAACACGCCTTATGCCGAGCAAGTTGAGCAGCAAAACCAGCAGATGCAGCAACCCGACTGGTCGCCGCCCGCATCGAGTTGGGAAAATAAAGAAATCGGACAAAATACGCCTTTTCAGCCGCCCGCAGCTGGCAGTGGAAAAAATCAAACATTAGCGATTGTTTCATTGGTTTGCGGAATTTTGAGTATGCTTTGCTGCGTTTCGGTGATAACGGGACCAGCCGGTTTAATTACGGGCTTCATGGCTAAAAAGAATGCCGAACAAAATCCTAATGAATACGGTGGAAAAAGTTTAGCTCTGGGAGGAATTATCACCGGAGCAATCGGAACAGCACTTTTTGTTGTTTTGTTAATTTTGCAAATCTTTTTTGGAGTGCTTGGCGGAATTTTTGGTAATATATAAATTTGAATCGTGATAAAAAACAAAAGTCCGCTTCGGTTTGCACAGAGGCGGACTTCGTGCGTTATAATCAATTGAGACTTTCAAATAAAAGGAAAAATGTCAATAATCAGCGACGTAATACAATCAACTAAAGCCGTTATCAAAGGAATGAGCATCACGCTCGCGCAAATTCCGAAAGAAAAATGGACGGTGCAATATCCGGATGAACCTGTAACAGTTCAGCCACGTTATCGCGGAATGCATCTGCTTCACGTGGACGAAATGGGCAAGGAAAAATGCGTGGCGTGTTATCTGTGCGCGGCGGCTTGCCCGTCGGACTGCATCTATATCGAAGCGGAAACCGACCCGCGACCTTACGAAGAACGTATCGGGCGCGATGAACGCTTTGCGCGTGTTTATAACATTGATTACGGACGCTGTATTTTCTGCGGTTTTTGCGTCGAAGCCTGCCCGAAAGATGCCATCACGCACGGTTATAATTTTGAAATTTCCGTCTATAACCGCTCGGATTTACTCAAAACCAAGGATGATTTGCTGATTACCAAGCAAAAGCAATCGGAAAATTACCGCGTTGCGCTTTCCGGTGAAGATGTTGATTCGGAATTTAAAGAAGTTTGAGGCAGTTGTCAGTGGTCGGTTGTCGGTTGTCAGTAAGCAGTAAATTCTTTCTTACCAACTGACAACCGACTACTGACAACTATATAATCCCATTGTGGACACCGAAAATTTACCACCGACCAAAAAAGGCAGAGAATATGAAATACGCGCTATCGGCTTGCGCGAATTTGCCGGTTTGCGGCGCGATGATGAGCGTTTAAATCCGTTTGATTTAGCAAAATATGCCAAACTTCTGGTTGCTTCGTTTGAACAAATCGAACCGTTTTTGTCGGAAGAGACCAAAGCGCATCTGCTTGGAACAGGCAAAGATAAATGGTCGGGCGGCGCGTGTTCACAAACTTTATACGACGGCAGAAAACTGATTATCCTAAATCCGACGCACGGCAAAAATCGGCAAAATGCGACGCTGATGGAAGAAATCTGCCACGTTTTTCTCGGACACCAGCCGTCGCGTCTGGCAATAGAAAATGTCAATAAACACGGCAAACCGATTGCCCGCGATTACCGTGAAGCCGACGAAGAAGCGGCGTATTCAGTCGGCGCGGCGGTGCTTGTGCCATATTCGGCGTTGCGGCGGATGATAAATCAGGGTAAAACTTCCAGAGAGATTGCGCGACATTTTAACGTCAGCCGCGAACTCGTCGAATATCGAATAAAAATCTCGCGTTTGTGGAAAAATTATATCAGTTATCGGGCGACAGTTATCAGTTATCAAAAAACTGTTGACTGATAACTGTTGACTGTCAAAATGACCGAACCGATTCAAAAAATTCATACAAGTTCCGCGCCGGATCCGCAGCTTTCGGTAGTTGACAAGCTGCGGCTGCTGCTCGACATCACGAAAACAATTAGTCGTTCGCTTAATTTAGACGAAGTTTTAACGCTCGTGATGGATACGCTCGGTTCGCTGATTCCGTATGACGCGGCGGGAATTTATCTGATTGAATCGGTTATAAAAAACGGCGAAACGGAGTATATTTTTAAATCGAAAACGATTCGCGGCTATCGGATAAGTTTTGAGATGGTTGAGCCGCGTTTGCGACTCGGCGAAGGTTTTATCGGTTACGTCGCACAGACGGGAAAGCCGCTTATTTCGCCCGACGTTAGTCAAGACGAAAGATATTTTCCCGCTCGCCGACGCACAAAATCGGAAATGGTCGCGCCCATCATCGCCAATGACGAAGTTATCGGAGTCTTCGATCTTGAAAGCGATAAATTGAATTCTTATACCCAAGATGATTTATCGATTTTGCAGCTGCTTGCTTCACAAGTCGCCATTATTATTGAAAAAGTCCAACTCCATGAACAAGTTGTTGAGAAAAAACGTCTTCAGGCGCAACTTGAAATCGCCCGCCAAGTCCAACTCGAACTGCTTCCCGCAACTGACCCTAAACTCAAAGGTTTTGACATCAGCGCATATATTTTTCCGACCGAAGAAGTTTCGGGCGATTACTACGATTGGGTGGAAATGTTCGACGACCAAATCGGGATTGTCGTCGCCGATGCGGTTGGCAAAGGCATTCCCGCCGCTCTTTTGATGTCGTTTTTGCGGGCATCTCTGCGCTCCGGCGTGCAAATCGGCTACGCGCCGCACATAGCTTTGGCGAAGGTCGGAAATCTACTGTGGGATTCGGTCAAAGATAATCAGTTTATTACAGCGATTTACGGCATTTTAGATGCGACCAATCGGACTTTTGTTTTTTCCAACGCCGGACACAATCCGCCGCTTCTGATTAAACCAAACGGCGAATACAGATTTGTCGAATATGGCGACTTGCCTTTGGGAATGTTTCGGGATACGCGTTATCATCAGCATTTCATTAAGTTTGACGAGAAACAGGTTTTGGTTCTTTACACCGACGGCATCACCGAAAGCGCGAATGCCAACGGTGAGGAATACGGGCAAGAGCGTTTTGCCAAAAGAGTTTTGGAAGGAATAGATTTACCCGCCAAAGAATTGATTGATTTTATCCGTAAAGGCGTAGCGGATTTTACCGAACAGAAATTTTTGAGCGACGACGGAACGCTTTTTATCGTCAAAGCCGTATAAAATGAAAAGGTAAAAAAGTAAAAAGCGAAAGGCTTCAATTGCTTGAAAACCTTCCGCGTTCCTTCGGTTGTTGGGAATTGTAAAAATTTAGTGTGCAGTTATTGAACAATGAACGATGTCGCCGCCCGGCACAATCGGCGCACGATAATCTCCGTAATTTATTTTTTCGATTTTGTTTGAAAACGCATAAACGTCAAAACCGTAAGCATCAAAAAATTCCGCCAATTCGCTGGAATCGTCAATGTAAAGAACTTCCGCATAACCAAGCTCGGCGCGGATTTCAAGCAGTCTTTCAATTATCTCAAGCGGTGCGAAGCATTGGATTGGATCTTGATATGTAGCCATAATTGCTGTCTTTTTAGAAAATTGCCGAACGAATAACGCTCAGGCAGTTTCTTTGATTAGAACGCGCTGGCAAAGGTTGTTCCTTATTTTCAGGCAACTATCCAAATGCCGACTGAAACTAAAGAGATGGAAAAAGCTATTGTGTTTTAAGTAATTATCGGTTAAGATAGTTATTAAAAATCCGTTCCAATGAAGGAGTAAATGAATGAGAAAGAATTTTTTGTCTATCTTAACAATCAGCACAGTTATTTTTGTATTATCTGCGGTTGCTTTTGCACAAGACAGCCGGGCAGTTTCAGCGGCGGGAAGTTTATATCTGATTTCCGCAGATGCCGGCGGCGTAAATTACGTCGAGGGAAAAGTTGCCGTCAAGCAAAATAACGGCAGAAACGGATATTTAATTAAAGGCGATAAATTGGAAGTCGGTGAAAAAGTCAGCACCGGCGCGGAAGGAAAAGCGGAAATTCTGTTAAATCCGGGTTCGTATGTTCGGTTAGCGGAAAACTCCGAATTTGAATTTAAAACAACTTCTCTGGACGACCTGCAATTGAAATTAAATCGCGGAAGCGCGATGTTTGAAGTCATCACCGATGACGATTTCAGCTTCGCCGTCAATACGCCGAAAGGAAAGTTTTACGTCGTCAAGTCGGGCGTTTACCGCGTTGACGTTTTAGGCGACGGAAGCGGAAAAATCGCTGTTTGGAAAGGTAAAGCGCAAGTTGGCAATTTAGAGGCGACTGAAATTAAAAGTGGACGCGAAGCGACCGTCAACGGTAATCAAGTGGCGGTTAGAAAATTTGACCGCGACGACAAAGACGCGCTCGAAGCGTGGAGTAAAATACGCGCTAAAGAATTGGCAAAAGTTAATTCGCGGCTCGAAAGAAATAATTTGAGAAATACTTTGGTCAATTCTTTTAATCGAAACGGCTGGAGTTTATATGATTCTTACGGACTTTGGGTTTTTGACCGTTTTAGCGGAAATTATTGTTTCCTGCCGTTTGGCTACGGTTGGAGTTCGCCTTACGGCTATGGTTTTGGGCGCGATATCTGGTATCTCCGATTACCGCGATTTATCTATTATCAACCGCCGACAGGTGGTCAACAGCTGCCAGCAGCAACTTTGAATCCGGCTACCGGCAAAATCAGAAGTAATCAGTCAGCAGTTCCGCCGTTTCAAAAAGTTCAAAATGATGTCGGACGTGCGCCGGTAGAAAGCGATGTTACACCGGCGCTGTTTCCTTCGCAAAATTTTCCGAGAACATCCGCACCGTCCTCGCCACCGCCAGCAGTTTTAACTTCGCCAACCGGTCCGGGCAGAAAAGGCGATAATTAAAAATTTCGCAAATTATTTTCCAAAGCGAGAGAATCTTTCTCTCGCTTTTTTATTTGAAATAATGAATTACTGCACCGGATTGTTTAGCAGTTGTGCCGAAAATTCCTTCTAAAAACGGCTGTAAAATTAATAATAGCGATTGAATACCGTTAAAAATTGTATGCAGAACGATACACGGAAGCAGATTTCCTGTGCGATAACGCAGCCAAGTCAAAATCAAACTAATCAGACAAATCAAAAAAATTGTTGAAAAGCTCGGATAATACTGCCAAACGTGAACGGCGGCAAATAATACCGTAACAAAGAAAATTCCTGTCGGCACACCGAAACTTTTTTGCAAAGCTGAATACAGAACGCCGCGGTAGACAACTTCTTCAACAATCGGCGCGGTGAAAGTGGCGATAAATGCAACCACATAAACCGCTGTCCGCGAACTTCGCAAAATTTTCAAAAGCTCGTTGTCTTGTTCGGGGAAATAGTTGCTTGTAATGGCGGCAACCGCAAAAATCCCGCCTAGAATCAGCAAGCAATGCCAGATATTAAATCCGTCCCAACTCCAACCAATGGTTTTTTTGAATGAGTATTTATTCAGCCTCGTAACAACCGCCCAAGCCAACACAAGAGTTAGAATATGCGCGGGAATTATTGCTAGAACACTAATTAAAACGGCAGTCGGGTCTGTCTGTAAAAATTCCGTCAGACTTGCTTTGCCGGAAAGTGCATTGCCTTGTCTGGCAAGATAAGGCAGGACGAAAAGACTCGGAATTACGACAATAAAAGCAATGCTCGCAAACCAAACAAAAAAAGCTGTCCAACTGCTCCATGGCGGATTATTCGGTGTCGGATTTTCAGGTGTGAAAACCTCTTGCGGATTGAATTCGGAAAATTTTTCGATAGTTTCTTGGTTTATATTTTCCACGAAAATGAGTTTAGCGAAAAAAGTTTAAGGTTCAAAGTTCAAAGTTGAAAAATATTTGCGGCTAAGAAAAGTCTGCATTTGTAATTTTCATACAACTTTGAACTTTGAACCTTGAACTTTGAACCAAATGAAGATAACCTAAAATTCCGTGAGCAACGCGGAAAAAAAATCCCGACAAAATGTTATCGCTATTATTCCGGCGCGGCTTTTCTCGACCCGTTTGCCGAATAAATTACTTCTTCCGATTGTCGGTAAACCGCTTATTTTGTGGACTTTGCAGCAAGCCCAAAAAACTCGAAATATTTCCCGTGTAATTGTAGCAACGGACGACGAAAAAATTCTAAGAATAATTAAAGACAGCGGAAACGAAGCGGTTTTGACTTCCGCCGCGCATCAATCGGGAAGCGACAGAATCGCGGAAGTCGCTGAAACTTTGCCTGAAAATTCAATTATAGTTAATGTGCAAGGCGACGAACCTTTGATTTCGCCGACAACAATCGAAAAAGCGGTTGACGCACTTTTGCAAGAAAAAACGGTTGATACTGCGACAACGTGCGAGCCAATTCACGACATAAAAGACGTTTTGAGCGCGGATGTCGTCAAAGTCGTTACCGATGAAAACGGTTTTGCACTTTATTTTTCGCGCCTCCCGATTCCTTTTCCGCGCGAAGCCGTGAAAAAATACGGCAGTTTAGAAAATGCTTTACGGAAAGAAAAAGATTTGCTTTCCGTTTATCGCAAACATACCGGACTCTACGTTTATCGACGAGAATTTTTGTTAAAATATACGAAGTTAAAACAAACGAATTTAGAAAAAACGGAAATGCTTGAACAACTTCGCACATTGGAGAACGGCGCGAAAATAAAAGTTGTCGAAGTTTCGGAAGGTTCGATTGGTGTTGATACGCGAGAAGATTTTGAGCGTGTCCGACAAATTCTTGAAGCAAAAAAAATAACATATCGGAAAGCCAACGTCGAAGACGCGCTCGCTGTTGCTAAAGTTCACGTCGAATCCTGGCGCAAATCCTTTGCGGGTATTGTGCCGCAGGAATTCCTTGATAATTTAACAGTCGAAAAACGCGAGCAAGTATTTCGGCAAAGATTGGGCGAAGAAAATTATAAAATGTTTGTTGCCGAAATCGCGAAAGATGGAATTGTCGGGTTTGCGGATTTCGGCAAATCGATAGAAAAAGATTTTGCATTTGAAGCGGAACTTTACGCGATTTATCTTTTGCCCGAATTTCAAAGAAAAGGAATCGGCGCAAATCTTTTCAAACTTTGTCAAAAGGAAATGATTGCCGACAAGGTAAATTCAATGTATCTGATGGCTTTGGAAGTTAGTCCGTATAAATCTTTTTATGAGAAAATGGGCGGAAAACTTGTTGGAAAAGGAAATCATTTTCTCGCACTTGTCAAATATGAAACAGTTATTTATGGCTGGAAAGATTTAAGTGAAATTTATGGCTGATTGGCTTGGATTGTTATTTTTGTTTTGCTGATTGTCGGCGTATTTGTCGGCTTGAAAGTTTTGAGCGAACCGCAGAAGCGCACCGAAGCGGAATTTGAAAAACGCGCTGCCGAGAGCATCTCGATGTTTGGCGCGAGTATGGACGCTTTGCAGGAATTGATGAATCCCAAAGCGGCGAAGGCGAAGGAAGTTCAAACACAATTAAAAGAAGGATGATACGGCAAAAAGAAATGTGAAGGAAAAGCGAACGGAAAAGATTTGAGCGAGGAAAATTATGACTGAAAAACAAACAAAATACATATTTGTAACCGGCGGCGTGGTTTCGAGTTTAGGAAAAGGTTTGGCGGCGAGTTCGATTGGCTGTCTTTTGGAAGCGCGGGGAATGCGCGTTCAAATGATGAAACTTGACCCGTATATTAATGTTGACCCGGGAACGATGTCGCCGTTTCAGCACGGCGAGGTTTTTGTAACGGACGACGGCGCGGAAACCGATCTAGATTTGGGGCATTACGAAAGATTTACCGGCGCGAAATTGTCGCAGGCGAACAATTGGACAAGCGGCAGAATTTATCTTTCCGTCATCGAAAAGGAACGGCGCGGCGATTATCTTGGCAAAACGATTCAGGTTATTCCGCACATCACGGACGAAATAAAAATGGCTGTTCGCAAAGTTGCCGATTCGGAAAAGCCTGATGTTTTGATTGTTGAAATCGGCGGCACGGTCGGCGACATTGAGAGTTTGCCGTTTATGGAAGCGATTCGCCAAATCGGTAACGAAGAAGGTCGCAACAACGCGATCTTTGTTCACGTTACGCTTGTTCCGTATATCGCGGCGGCAGGAGAATTGAAAACCAAACCGACACAGCATTCGGTCAAAGAATTGCGCGAAATCGGTATCGCGCCCGATGTTTTGCTATGCCGTTCCGACCGTCCTTTATCACTGGATTTGCGACGCAAAATCGCACTTTTCTGTAATGTTCAGGAAACTGCGGTTATTTCCGCTTTGGATGTCGGCACGATTTATGAAGTTCCGTTGGCGTTCCACGAGCAAAGGTTGGATTCGCTGATTGTTGATGCTCTGCAATTGACCGAGCAATTTCCGAACGCAGATTTAAAAAATTGGCGCGAACTCGTTTCGACCATTAAAGAACCGAGTGAAGGTTCGGTAAAAATTGCGATTGTCGGCAAATACGTGGAACTCGAAGACGCATACAAATCTTTGCGTGAAGCGTTGACACACGCGGGTGTCGCCAATGATTTGCGGGTAAAAGTCGCTTGGATTGAATCGGAAAACCTAATGAAAGACGGCTATGAAACCGAGCTGCAGGATTATGACGCGATTTTAGTTCCGGGCGGTTTTGGAAGGCGCGGCATTTCGGGAATGCTTCGCGCGATAAAATACGCGCGAAAATCAGGAACGCCATATTTCGGGATTTGCTTGGGAATGCAGATGGCTTGCATCGAATTTGCGCGAAACGTCTGCGGTTTGCGCGATGCCGATTCAACGGAATTTAACAGCGAAACGCCTTTTCCAATTATCTTTAAGTTACGTGATTTGGTTGATATTGAAGAACTTGGCGGCACAATGCGTTTGGGAGCGTGGCAATGTGAATTAAAAGAGGGAAGTTTGTCGCAAAAAATCTACAACGACGCGCCGGAAATTTCAGAACGCCATCGCCACCGTTACGAATTCAATCCAGAATTTCGTCAGGTTTTAGAAAAAGAAGGCTTGGTTTTCAGCGGCGTTTCGCCCGACGGAAAATTTGTCGAGATGATTGAACTTCCAAAAGAAAAGCATCCGTTTTTTGTTCGGCTGACAATTTCATCCCGAATAAAAATCA
>MWVY01000005.1_pt1 | contig 46031 bp, 39 predicted proteins | sample 1047251 | NCBI WGS metagenome assembly MWVY01 (sample SAMN06349983, study PRJNA376086) | soil metagenome | isolation source: MS7-5 sample Antarctic (ecotone) soil | place: Antarctica | collected 2015-01-13
AAGTACCAGGGAAAAACAACCAACTGATATAAACGCATTAGCTGATGAATATTTAAGATTAAGCTATCATGGACTTAGGGCAAAAGACAAGGATTTTAATGCAAACTTTAAAACTCATTTCGATGAAAGTCTGGAAAAAATTAATATTATTCCCCAGGATATTGGCAGAGTACTACTTAACTTATTCACGAATGCATTTTATGCTGTAAATGAAAAGCAGAAGCGGAATGCTACCCGAGGGGGAAATTATGAGCCAACGGTAACGGTTAGTACTGAAAAGAAAAATGGTGCTGTTGTAATAAAAGTTGCTGACAATGGCATTGGTATTCCTGAAGAAGTAGTTCAAAAAATTTATCAGCCATTCTTCACCACCAAGCCAACGGGAGAAGGTACAGGTTTAGGATTGTCTTTGAGTTATGATATTATCACGAAAGGGCATGGTGGAAAATTTTATCATTCCTCAAAAAATGGCAACGGAAGTATTTTCATAATTGAATTGCGCACCTAAACGCCAACTGCATATGAAGAACAGCATACTTTTTCTTGTTGGTATTCTATCATGGCTTTTTGCATATGAACAGAATATGGATGTATTGCATGTAGATAAACTTAAACGCGAGTTAGCAATTGCCAAAAATGATAGTTCGAAGGCTTTGATCATGACCCAACTTGCAGAAGCGTACCGTGACCGTGTTACAGATACTTGTTTTTATTATGCACAAAATGCATTGGAGTTATCCAGACGAATTGGTTATCCAGCCGGGGAAGCAAAAGCCCTGCTGGCATTAAGCCATTACTTTCATAACAGGGGAAATCTTACCCAGGGATTAGAACTGGGCCTGAAAGCGCTGGAGATTGCCAAAAAGTATGATCTCCGGTATGACCAGGCATTTGCCATGATCAGGATAGGAAATGTTTACATGAGCCTGAAGGATTATCATGAAGCATTAAAGTATTTTCACCAGACGCGGCAATTAACAAAAAACTCACCTGATTCATTTATTTATGCCGTTACATTTTGGCGTGCCGCCGATGCTTATGATAATTTAAATATGACTGATTCAGCACTTTACAATGCAAAAAAAGCAGAGGATACAGCAAAGGGTATGGGGAATAAATTCATATTGAATGGAATCTCTCACATATTAGGAAATGTGTATGCAAAAAAAGGCAATGACCATTTAGCTCTTCAGTATTATCATAAAAACCTGACCGCCACATCATTGGTAAACCTTGCAACTTTCTTTAGGAACCGTGGTAAGATTGATTCTGCAATTTACTATGCTAATAGAGCATACGAGTCTTCTCTAAGTAATTCTATAAAGCAAGCGGAATTGTCTTCAGCAACACTATTGTCCTCGTTATATGAATCAAATGAGCCACAGAAGGCTCTTTATTTTCTGAAAGTTGCAATGAATGCAAGAGATAGCCTTTATGGAGCTGAAAAGGTATTAGCTGTCAAGTCAATTGCATTTAAAGAAAAGGAAAAGGAAAACGAAATTCTGATGGCACAAATGAACTATCGTAGTAAAGTGAAATTTTATACTTCACTGGCTGGATTGGCGGTGGTGATGATAATTGCTTTGCTATTATTTAGAAATATCCGTAATGAACGAAAGGCAAATACATTGCTGACACAGCAGAAGAATGAGATCGTTAAAACATTATCAGATTTGAAGACTACGCAGACACAGTTGATCCAGTCAGAAAAGATGGCATCTCTTGGCGAGCTAACTGCAGGCATCGCACATGAAATTCAAAACCCGCTGAACTTCGTTAACAACTTTTCTGAGATCAATTCAGAACTGGTTGAGGAAATGCAGCAGGAAATTGACAATGGAAATACCCGGGAGGTTAAGGCAATTGCAGATGAGATAAAGAAAAATGAAGAAAAGATCATTTACCATGGCAAGCGTGCTGATGCCATTGTTAAGAATATGCTGCAGCATTCAAGAGCAAGTACAGGGGAAAAACAACCAACTGATATAAACGCACTTGTGGATGAATGCCTCCGGTTAAGCTACCATGGTCTAAGAGCAAAGGATAAAAGCTTTAAAACTAAATTGGAAACACATCTCGATCCTTCTGTTGAGAGGGTAAATGCTGTACCGCAGGATATCAGCCGGGTATTGATAAATTTATTCAACAATGCACTTTACTCGGTCACTGAAAAGAAGAAACACTTTGATGGTGCATTTGAACCTAAAGTGTTGGTGAGCACAAAACAACACAACCGGCAAGTAGAAGTTCATGTGAGAGATAATGGCTTTGGAATTCCACAAAATATTATAGATAAAATCTATCAACCTTTCTTCACTACTAAGCCTACAGGTGAGGGAACAGGTTTAGGACTATCAATGAGCTACGATATTATTAAAGCTCATGGTGGAGAAATGAAAGTAGAAACAAAAGAAGGTGAGGGAGCTGAATTTATTATTGAATTACCAATTCTCTGAACGCCGACGAACAGAATACACAAAATTGTATAATGCTTTTATATGTCATACAACCGGAAACAAATAAATCATAGTTCAGTAGTAGATATAACTCTGGGTTACAGTCTCTATTTTCCTTTATGATACTCAATAAATATTCTGTATGCGAAAATTGATCACATTGTTTTTAGTTGTTTTTTCAGTAGCATCACTGAAGGCGCAAAGGGAAATTGTAGACAGTCTTCGAATGCTTCTGCAACATGAGAAAACTGACACTGCAAAAATTAGAAAACTAGTACAAATAGGTAACGCTTACAGCAGAATAAAAGATGATTCTGCTGTAGTATATTATCAGGATGCACTGCTCTGGTCGGAGAAGATTGGATTTAAACAGGGGGAAATTCTCGCACGAAATCGTTTGGCCGGATTCTTACAAGCAGTGAAAACCGATTATGCAACAGCCCTGGAACTACATCTGAAAAATATTAAAGTGGAAGAGCAAACTGGCGATACATCAATGATTTTTAGGGATATTGAAGCAGTTGCCCTGCTATATAATCGTCTTGAAGATTTTGAGGCGGCATTGGAGTATATGCAGAAATTCAGGAATTTGATAAATTCAAGATTTATTAAAGACAGTGCGAGAATTAAAATTTACAGAGTCGTTGCGGATAATAGAATTGGTGCTACGTATGATAATTTGAATAGACTGGATTCAGCAAAATACTACAAGTTTAAGGTATACAATTATGGCATAGCAAATAATGATTCGGGTAGGATTTTACTTGGAAGTTTAGGATTGGCTAATATTTACAGGAAGCTGAAAGTTTTTGATTCAGCTTTTTATTTTTTCAGAATAGGTATGCCTATCTCGCTGAAGTATCCTAATAGTGAGCCGCATAGATTTTACCTGATCAAATTAGGAATGTTGCATTTGGAAACCAAAAACTCCGATTCAGCAACTTATTACGCCAGGGAAGCATTGAAGCTATCACAACAAGAAAAGGATTACCCACAAATGATTAGTGCAGCAGAATTACTCTCGGAAATCTATTATACAAAAAAGCAGCCGGATAGCGCCTATACATATCTTCATCAGTCGCGGCTGTGGAAGGATAGTGTCTTTAGTGCTGAGAAGATTGCCAGAGTAAAAAATTTGGATTTCCAGCAAGCGTTGCAGAAAATGCAGGAGGAACAAACGAGGAAAGAAGCAGTACAGGAATATAAATCAATGATAAAAGTTTATAGTCTGGCTGCCGGACTGGCTGGTTTGCTCATCTTTATTTTTATTCTTTACAGGAATAACCGTCAAAGACTGGTAGCAAATAAAAAGATTGAAAAAGCATATACAGATTTAAAATCCACCCAGGTTCAACTAATCCAATCCGAAAAAATGGCAAGCCTTGGCGAACTAACCGCCGGTATTGCACATGAGATACAAAACCCTTTAAACTTCGTCAATAATTTTTCGGAAGTAAATAAAGAATTATTGCTTGAGATGAAAGATGAAATTGACAAAGGAAATATGAATGAAGCAAAATTACTTGCAGATGATTTAATAGGTAATCAGGAAAAAATAAATCAACACGGCAAACGTGCTGATGCCATTGTAAAGGGCATGCTGCAGCACAGCCGCAGCAGCAGCGGACAAAAAGAACCTACAGATATTAATGCTTTGGCGGATGAATACTTTCGATTAAGTTATCATGGACTACGCGCCAAAGACAAATCCTTTAACGCAACCATTGAAACTCATCTTGATGAAACTTTGGAAAAAGTAAATGTCATTCCACAAGATATTGGAAGGTTACTGCTTAACTTATTTACCAATGCTTTTTATGCTGTAAGCGAAAAAAAGAAACAAAAAGGTGAAGGCTATGAGCCAATAGTTACCTTAAGCACTAAAAAATCAGGTGATAAAGTAGAGATCAGGGTGAAAGACAATGGCATGGGCATTCCACAAAAAGTACTGGATAAAATTTTTCAACCCTTCTTTACTACCAAACCAACAGGACAGGGAACAGGATTAGGTTTGAGCTTAAGCTATGACATTATTAAAGCACATGGCGGTGAATTAAAAGTGGAGACGCAAGAAGGTGAAGGGTCGGAATTTATCATTACATTACCTTAAGAAATCAGGTTAATCCATTAATCATATAATCAAGGTTTAGACTAAATGTAAATATCGCCAAAGCACATGTGCGGAGTTAAAAGCGAAAACCAGGAAAATAAGATACAGCATTCATTATTCAATTGCCTTCATGGCAAAGATCATAGAAAACTATGAAAAATTTTACCTGTTTAATACTCATTACTTTTATTGTGCTGACAGCAGATGCACAAAGAAAAAGTATCGATAGCATAAAATTGCTGTTGCAGCAGGAAAAAACGGATACAGGAAAAATTCAAAAATTAATATCGTTAGGGGACACCTATTGGAGGCAAAACAATGATTCGGCATTAATCTACTATCAGGAAGCGCTTAGCTGGTCATCAAGGATAGGATTTGTGCACGGCGAGATAAAGGCTCGAAGCAACATGGCCAACTTCCTGTATTATATTAAACTAGATTTCGCCACCGCACTTGATTTCTATTTACAAAACTTGAAACGTGAAGAGGAAACCGGAGATACAACCTTTATTTTCCATGATACAAGAGATGTTGGATTAATTTATGGCCGCATAGATCATCTTGAAAAAGAATTAGAATACGTATTTAAGATGAGGGATCTAACCAATTCAGAAATTTTAAAAAACAATTCAAAATTAGCTATTTATAAAGTAGCTGTGGATAATCGTCTTGGTGCAGTGTATCAAAAGTTGAATAAGTTAGATTCTGCAAAATATTTTAGATCGAGAGTTTTCAATTATGGTGTTGCTTCCAATGATTTGCAGAGAATTGTTAACGCAAGTATTGGTTTAGGTGATATATATAGAAAATTAAATAACCGGGACTCAGCCTTTTATTATTACCGTGTAGGTCTTACTGCTGCTGCTAACCGGCCAGGTAGGGATTTTTATAATAACGCTATGGTTAAGTTAGCAAGCATGCATTGGGAGGACCGGCGGGTGGACTCAGCGACTTATTATGCACAAAGAGCCTTCAGGCAGTCGCAACATTCCAGGAATTTTGTACCCATGATAAGTGCAACCGAAATACTTGCAGAAATTTTTTATGAAAAAAATCAGACGGATAGTGCTTACATATACCTACGCCGGTTTGTGGCATTAAAGGATAGTATATTCAGTACGGAAAAAGTAAACAAGGTTCAAAGTCTTAGTTTAAACGAGTCATTGCGGAAATTTCAGGAAGAGCAAACAAAAAAAGAAGCAGTTCAGGAATATAAATCAAGGATAAAAGTTTACAGTCTGGCTGCCGGGCTTGCCGGTTTGCTTATCTTAATTTTCATCCTGTACAGGAATAACCGCCAACGACAGGTTGCAAATAAAAAGATTGAAAAAGCTTATATAGATTTAAAATCAACACAGGCCCAACTCATCCAATCAGAAAAAATGGCGTCGCTTGGAGAGCTCACTGCAGGCATTGCACATGAGATTCAAAACCCTTTAAACTTCGTCAATAATTTTGCTGATGTTAATAAAGAGTTGTTAGCAGAAATGAAACAAGAGATAGTTGCAGGTAATTCAGAAGAAGCAATTTCTATAGCAGCTGATATTGAAGAAAACGAACAAAAAATTATTCATCATGGCAAACGAGCCGATGCGATTGTTAAAGGAATGCTTCAGCATTCAAGAGCAAGTTCCGGCAACAAAGAACCAACACATATCAATGCTTTAGCTGATGAATATTTACGCCTAAGTTATCATGGACTTAGAGCTAAGGACAAAGACTTCAATGCAATCTTTACAACAAATTTTGATGCAAGTATCGGTAACATAGAAGTGGTCCCACAAGACATTGGAAGAGTGCTGTTGAACTTATACAATAATGCCTTTTATTCCGTTAATGAAAAAAAGAAAAAACTGGATGGAGTATTTGAACCAACTGTTTCAGTAAGCACAAAAAGAATTGATAACAATATTGAGCTATGTATAAAAGACAATGGCACAGGCATTCCTCAGATAGCCTTAGATAAAATCTATCAGCCTTTCTTTACCACAAAACCAACAGGAGAAGGAACAGGATTGGGATTATCTTTAAGTTATGATATTGTAAAGGCCCATGATGGGGAAATGAAAGTAAATACAAAAGAAGGTGAGTTTGCAGAGTTCACTATAATATTGCCCGCCGGCTAACAGTTTATCTATATATGTCTATTGAACCTATAGTTGCGTTATTACTTGTTCAACATCTTAGAAAGTCCTTAAAAACTTCTTCACCACTGGACAACTTAGATCCGAACTGTAGTGCTAAAGAGGACCGGTTTGATACAAACACAGCCAGGCAGGTTTTGCTCCGGATAATGTATGCTATTGGTGTTTTGATGGTCTTTGATATTGTTTTACCACTTAATGAATTTTTTACCTGGTTATGGCACTTTATACTGTTGGGTATAATATTTACGATCTATACTCAAAGGGAATTTCTCCCTACCAGAACAGTGATGCTTGCAGTTTTGCCTGTGATAATATTAGCAGTTCTGGATGATTTAATTAAACTGATACTTCCATCTGTATATGATGATATAGAAAATTACCTGTCTTTTGCCAAGCCTTTCGCTATCATTTGGATGATAGCAATGTGGATAGTATCCATCAAACAACAAAAAGCATTAGCCAAAGAACGTAATCTACGGCTGGAGGAGGAAGAGCAGCACCGTGTTATGGAAGCACGTAAAATGGAGTTAGAAAAGATAGTATCAGAACGAACATCTGAGTTGCGGCAACAAAAAGATGAACTGGAAGAAGCATTAGCAGAGCTAAGGGAAACTCAAAACCAACTTATTCAAAAAGAAAAAATGGCTTCACTTGGTGAGCTCACTGCGGGCATTGCACACGAAATTCAGAACCCACTAAACTTCGTCAATAATTTTTCAGAAGTAAGTGTTGAGCTTCTTGATGAACTAAAAAATGGTGCATTGCATAAGCTACCTCAACAGGAAAAGCAGGATGTTCATGAACTACTGGAAGATCTAACTCAAAACCTGCAAAAGATAACACATCATGGAAAACGTGCCGATGCCATTGTAAAAGGAATGTTACAACATTCCAGAGCCAGCACAGGGGTTAAAGAACCTACAGACATCAATGCTTTGGCTGATGAATATCTAAGACTAAGCTATCACGGGTTGCGTGCACAAGACAAAACTTTTAATGCCACTATAGAAACAAACTTTAATGATAATTTCGGGCAAATACAAGTAATTCCTCAGGATATCGGGAGGGTGCTTCTGAATTTATTTACTAATGCTTTTCATTCAGTTGCAGAAAAGAAGAAAAAGTTAGGCGATACGTTCACTCCTACAGTAAGTGTTGCAACAAAAAAAATTTACAATCCTGAGATGGAGTCGGATGTTGTAGAAATAGTTGTAAGGGATAACGGACTTGGTATTCCTCAATCTGTAGTGGATAAAATCTTTCAACCATTTTTCAGCACCAAGCGTACAGGAGAAGGTACCGGTTTAGGTTTATCAATAAGTTACGATATTATAAGTGCTCATGGCGGAGAAATAAAAGTTTCTACAAAAGAAGGTGAGGGGGCGGAGTTTGTAATTTTGCTACCCGCATAAATTATTGTTTTTCTAATTATGTTTAAATTGAAAGCATGAAAATATTAGTAGTTGATGATGAAAAGGACATTAAGACTTTATTTGAACAACGGTTTAGAAAAGAAATCAAGAGTGGTGAAATGGAATTTGCTTTTTCGTTTTCGGGTGAAGAAGCCTTAAAGTATTTGGAAAATAACCAGCACCAGGCAGTTCTAATACTTTCTGATATAAACATGCCTGGTATGAGTGGCCTGGAACTATTACAACATATAAAAAATGATTTTGAACCACCACCGCCGGTTGTTATGATGATTACGGCATACGGTGATGAAGAAAATTATAATAATGCAATGCAGCTTGGTGCTGACGGTTTTTTGACCAAACCACTTGATTTTAACCTCCTAAAGGATAAGCTAAAAACTATACATTAATGGCAAAAATTTTAGTAGCAGACGATGAAGCAGATCTTGAAATGCTGATCAAACAAAAATTTCGTCGCCAGATAAGGGAACAGAAATATGAATTTGTTTTTGCATTAAATGGGAATGAAGCACTAGATAAAATACAACAACATTCAGATATTGATATTGTGCTTAGTGACATTAACATGCCTGAAGTAGATGGATTAACCTTACTTTCTAAATTAAACGAACTAAGTCCGTTGATTAAAACAGTTATGGTATCTGCTTACAGTGATATGGAGAATATACGGATTGCAATGAACCGCGGAGCTTTTGATTTTGTTGTGAAGCCGGTGAATTTCCAGGATTTGGAAGTGACAATTGAAAAAACCCTTAACCATGTAGCACAACTAAAAGAAACCTTGCAAGCAATAAAGGAGAATAACATTTTAAAAATGTATGTAGATGAGACAGTGTTGAATTTTATGAACAAAGAGGAATTTGAAAGTAGTTTACTGGCTAATGAAACTATAGAGGCAACTGTGGCTTTCATTGACATTTGCGGTTTTACCAGTATAAGTGAAAGAGAATCTGCCGATACAGTTGTAAAGATCCTTAATAAATATTTTGATGTAATGGTTCAACAGATCATTACGCAAAAAGGATATATTGATAAGTTTATTGGAGATGCTGTAATGGCTGTTTTTCGTGGCGACTATCATCTCGACAGAGCAATAGAAGCTTCTCTGGCGGTAAGGTCACAGATAGTTAAATTACCTTCAGAAACTTCCTTTCCATTTACTCCACAAGTTTCTGTTGGAATAAATACAGGTGAAATGATTAGTGGTAACATAGGTTCCGCTAATCTGCGTCGGTTGGACTATACCGTTATTGGCGATACTGTTAATACAGCACAGCGTTTACAATCTAAAGCATCTGCAGGCCAGATATTAATTACAGAAGCTGCGTATGAATTAATAAAAGAATCTTTTAACTGCAGGCAAGTATCTGAACTAAATCTAAAAAACAAATCAGGAACTGTAATGGCCTATGAAGTGCTGAACTGATTTACAGTTGTTCATAGTTACTCTTTTTTTGCTGAAATTATTTTTTCCAGGTAAACAGGTTCTGCGTTATTTGCTATCCCTATAACACGTATCCTAAAATCTTTTGTTATTTCATTATTATAAAATCTGATTACTGCCTTTGAATTTTCATCAGGTGTTAATAAATCCCTTCTGAATAAAATATCTCTTTTATCGCGGATATTTTCCATAAGCCTTTTTGAATGATCAGGAGAAAAAAATACAGTTGCTTTCCTGTAACCTGCAATAATATTACTGGGTAAGGAACGAGCAGGAAATGCCTGCCTGGTATCACCTCTTAAAGTATAAATTGCTATAGCACCGGTACTTCCCCCGGAAGCACCAAAAAAGATTCCTCTAAATACTTTAACCATAGCAATATCACTTATAGGCAAACCCCTGATCCTGTCAATATCAGTTTGCATTTCATCAACAAATAAGGCAGGTACAGAGCCTCTCATTGTTGGTGTTGGAACCCCATTAATATTTTGAATGTAAAGCCCGGGTACGCGACCCTGTAGCCATTCAATTACATCCATGTGCCCCATTGCACTTTGATTTTCATTTACAAAATCAAAGATCATTGCATCGGAACTTCTAAACATTCCTGAGGCAAGTTTATTATCCAATTCTTCTGTTGCTCTTTTAGCTGATGAAGTAACAGTTACATTTTCCAGTATTTTATATGTGTTTGTGACATCTTCGAAGCTTTTCTTTGTTTCAATTGCTCGAGCAATGTTTTCCGGAACTGGTTCCTTCCCCACCCGCTGGACTAAAGTATATGGAGTATTCGGAAGTTCAGATTTAAAAGGATGAAATACATTTAGAGGTTCAAGCTTTACATTTACAGGCCCTGCAAATACTTTTTGCTTGTTCTGCTGATAAAAGATCATGGCTGTATCTGTAAAGGTTAAATCTGTTAAAATAAAATTTCCTTCGCTGTCAGTAGGTGCCTGTAAAAAATACACAGATGAATCCGGCATTTGGAAGATCAAATTAATAAGCTTTTCCGGTTGAATTTTTTTGGACCTGATAACCGTTGCTTTATACGTAAGGAAATTCTTTTCCGGAGAAGAAGTGATTTCAGGAAACTTCCCGTTCAATACCTCGTGCCATGATAGATTTTTTGCTTTCTCGGAAATAAGTATTGCATCAAGTGCATCTGCTTTTTTCTCAGTTATATCATCAAAATACCATTCAGTGTTATGGACAGATTGTGAAACTTCACCAGCAAGAAAATAATTACTTAAAAAATCATTCTGTTCCGGTAATGCAGCATCAGTTATTTGTACTGAATAACTAAACCATGTAATAGTATCCTGTTCAATCCGCCAGCTATTCAGGGCTTTAGAAGAAAAATTAAGTGTGTCATACGTAATTACAGGTGATTGAAGGACTATATTAAGTGGATCAACAAAACACAATCTTTCCGCCACAGGTGTTTCTTTTTCATCAAATAATGTAAGATGTAAAATGCCATTTATTAGTTTACCGGTACTAATTGATCCCTTCACTACAGGCACCCCTTTCTTTATTATTGCAGAATAAGCTACCTGGTTATGCATTTGAGCAACAATTTTATAGCCCGTACTCTGTGTAGTTAGTCCCTTAAAATAAATTTCATAATCAATCTTGTTTGGTCTGCTATTAACAATCATTGTTGCGCCTTCTTCTTTTACTCTATCAACATCAATTAATCTTTCATTACCAGCATTGTCACTAATGCGAACCCGATATTTTTTATTTGCTTTTGGAATAAACTAAAGTAGTGCTACCTGAGGATTCAAGGAATTTGTTGATGTTAATGGCTCTGTTTTACCTTCTTCAAATAATGTGGCTGCCCAGTTTTCAGGATATGATCCTTCTGATGATAACCTGATTGCTAGTTTAGCTGGAATACCATCTATCAATTTTTGCCCTTCCGGATGGGCTGTAGCAGTCCATTGAACCGGCTTAAGCTGCAATTTCCTTTTAGATGAAGGATTATAAATCTTTATATAGCTTAAATACTGACTCTCTTCAGGGAAATTAAGCATCCACTTAGTGTATGCACGTATAAAATAAATTCCTTCCTGTAGAGAATCGGGTAACATTAAACTGCCATTAACAACACCTTTATATACCGGAGCAATTTCTTTATCTATTAATTTCTTATCCGCATTATATAATTCGATGTATAAATTGGTTGATATATCTGTAAGCTCATAACCAATAAGCACATATCCTTTGTAAAAGATATTTTCTCCGGGAATAAATTCATTTTTTGAAAGGGATAGAATTATCCTTTCCTGTGGGTAATCATTGTATAATTTTTCCAGAGCTTTTTCAGCTTTCCCCTGAGCAACCCCTAAAAATGATATAGATGTAAGGATTAACAGAAAAAGAATGCTTCTCATAAAGGTTAATTCTACTGAAATATAAAGAGAATCTAAAACATACCTGTGAAATGATTTACAGGGTGAAAACTTATCTTGCACACCATGTCTGCACTGAGTTTTACACTGTTTCAAAGTGAGTTGCACTGGGAGAACAAAGAAGCTAACCTGCATATGTTCGAACAAAAAATCAGCTCATTAAAAAACAAAGGGAATGTAATTGTACTGCCGGAGATGTTCAGTACAGGCTTTAGTATGAAGCCTGAAGTTTTAGCAGAACCAATGGATGGTAATACGTTAAACTGGATGAGGCAGATGGCTCAGAAACATAAAGTAATTGTGACCGGCAGTATTATTATTAAAGAAGACTCTAATACTGAAGATGGTAATTATTTCAACAGGCTTATTTGGATGCTGCCAAATGGCGAATATGCTTACTATGATAAACGCCATCGATTTGCTTATGCAGAAGAAGACAAACATTACACATCCGGAAACAAGCGACTTATTGCATCTGTAAACGGTTGGAAGATAAATCTGATGGTTTGTTATGATCTGCGATTTCCTGTGTGGTCAAGGCAAGATCCATCACAAATCGCTGATGGTGAACTTGAATACGACATCCTGATTTATATAGCTAACTGGCCGGAGAAAAGAAATCTTGCATGGAAAACATTATTACAGGCACGGGCAATTGAAAACTTGTGTTATGTAATTGGTGTAAACAGGGTTGGAAACGATGGTAATAATATTTACTACAGCGGTGATAGTATGGTAATAGATCCTGCAGGAGAAATTCTATACCATAAGGCACATGAAGAAGATGCGTTTACAATTAATTTAGATAAAGAACACCTTCAAAAAGTGAGAGAAAGATTTCCTTTCTGGAGAGATGCAGATCATTTTACAATTCTCGGGTAGATTCTTTCGCTCTGATCAACTCCTTAACTTTATCCATTTTAAAATCCCTGCTGCGCCGGATAGCTTCCACAGTAGGTAGTGCCTCTACATCAGGCATAATACCTCCTCCATTCTTAGGAAGGTCCATATCTATGATCAATTTAAATAAAGGCACCCGCAACCGCACTTTTGTATTGGGTAAAGTAACATCCGGCATTAACCATGCATTATTACCGTAAGCTCCGCCCCCTGTTTCCTCTCCTACAACAGTTACATTTTTTTGATCTTTTACAGCCTGGATGAATAAAGTAGAAGCAGAAAAGGTATTGCCTCCTGTTAAAATATAAACATCGCCATTGTAAACCTTTTGCTTTTTTGGCGAAAAATACCTGTTCTCATAAAACCGGAAATGATACTTATCATCCGAGCTTCGTTTGGTCATTAATAATAAAAATAACCTGTTTAGAAAATAGTACTGAACGTGCTTGCCATATGAGCTTTTACGGGAAATGGCATACAGAGAATCAGCAATCTTAAATGGCTGCTGTGCAATATACCTTGTGAGTAAATTAGATAGATTAACACTGCCGCCACCATTACCGCGCAGATCAATAGCAAGATTTGGGATATCTTTCTTCCTCATCTCACGAAAAGATTTACTAAAGAACCTTCGCAGGCTATTATGTTTGGTGAATGATGATAATTCAATTACACCTAATTGATATGTAGTATCTACTCTAAAAATTCTCACATCTTCCAATTCTCTTTTTTTCCGTTCTTTTTTTGATAATCTGTTTCTTTTAGCAGCCGAATCCGGGGCAGACCTATATAAACGAACATAAGCCTGTTTTGCAGCACCTGCGGTGTCAATAAAGTCAACCAGGTAGCGTGGTTTTACTCCATAAACAGATGAATACATATTCCTAAAAACTCCGGGGTTGCTTAGTGTTTGATATTTATGTGTGTAGTTATAGCCATCGGTGGAAAGATGACTGAAGAATGAATCAACAATTACATTGATTAGTTTTCCATCAATTGCAGTTATTAAAACTCCTCGTTTTACTGTGCTATCGTTTCTGTTGATATTATTGGTGACAATTGCTGTATCGCTCCAGATTTTTAAACTTAAGGGGAAAAGCCTGTTGCGTGATGAATCAATATTGCTTGCAAACTCTTTTGACGCTCTTACAACCGTATGCCCGCATTGAATTTTTGAAATAACATAGCTTAAGACATATCTAAATTTTAGTTCAGTTAAAGAGTCCTGAAGCTTACTTTCTCCAACTTTAAAATAATGGTTCATAGAATCCGGAGGAGTGTACATATACAACCCGGGGTGCGATTCTTCAAGCACATTTCGAAATACATCATAATCTGCTTTTAACTGTTCCGGTGCATATTTTTTATTTGGATTGAAATCTTTTGAAGCTACGCAACTGAACAGAAAAAAAGAAGTAATAATCAATAAAAGAGCACAGGTGATTTTCATAGGCAAATCTCAATTAATTGAAGGCATTCCATCCTTGTGCAGTTATAGGATGTTTTCCTCCTCCTTTTGTGTATATATGAGCTCCCTGGTCCGCATCTGTCATATACCCGATTACACTTATATCTATATTGTCTTTTATTTTATCATACTCATTCTGTGCTATGGTGAATAACAATTCATAATCTTCACCTCCACTTAATGCACATGATGTTGGATCAAGGTGAAACTTAAATGCTGCATCCCTGGTATCTTCTTCAATAGGAATTTTGTCTTCATACAAAACACAACCAACATTGCTTTGCCTGCAAATATGTAAAATTTCTGAGCTTAGCCCATCACTGATGTCAATCATGGCAGAAGGTGTTACATTTTGTTCGGCAAAAAATCCAATTATATCTTTTCTTGCTTCAGGTTTCAGGATTCTTTGCACAATATATTTTTCACCTTCCAGGTCTGGCTGAATATTTGGATTTTCCAGGAAGATCTTTTTTTCTCTTTCTAATAATGTTAATCCTAAATAAGCAGCACCTAAATCACCGCTCACACATAAGAGATCTCCTTTTACAGCCCCGCTTCGTTTCACCACTTTATCAATTGCCACTTCTCCAATTGCGGTACAGGATATAATAAACCCTTTTTGCGATGTTGTAGTGTCGCCTCCAATCAAATCAACACCATATTTTTCACATGCTGCATAAATACCTTCATAAAATTCATCCATGCTTTCTTTACTGAACCTGTTACTGAAAGCAATACTGATTGTGATCTGTGTTGGTGTTGCATTCATGGCATACACATCGCTCACGTTTACAACTACTGTTTTATAGCCAAGGTGCTTGAGTGGTGTATACATTAAATCAAAGTGTACACCTTCAACTAACATGTCGGTAGTGATCACCGTTTGCTTTCCAAAATGATCTATAACTGCTGCATCATCGCCAACACCTACAATAGTTGATGCATTTTGAATCTCTATATTTCTTGTTAGATGTTCAATTAAACCAAATTCTCCAAGTTCAGCAATTTCGGTACGGTTCATAATATCAAATTTTTGATTGGCGATTGCCAATTGCAGGTTTTTGAGAGTTCTTAATTGCAGTATTGATAGACCCTACTGTCATTGATAGAAGCTCGTTCGCTTCCTTGTGTAAGACCTTTATTTCTTCACTATTTTCATTCTGCAATTCCAACATCAACTCTAAAAAGAGCATTGATTCATCTGCTTCTTCTTCAACTATTCGCATTTTATTAATGAAATCAGCCATAGATTTTGCCCTGCATGCAGCACGGTAATTTGCCGCAACCGAAGAAGAGCATCTAATAAGTTGAGCTATATAATGTTTTATAATAAAATCATAAGGAAGTGTTTTGCAAAATTTTGCAGTATTAATGGCAAACGATTTAGTTCGTTGTTTGAATTCGTTCTTATCCATTCTTTGAAATTAATTTGCAATCCTCAATCTGCAATCGCAAATCTAAAATGCTTCAATCCACTTAACTAACTGCTCATGAATAACTCCATTTGAAGCCACAATATATGGGTGGTGAGGTGAATACTTATTTCCTTTATAATCAGTTACAGTTCCACCTGCTTCCTGCACCATTAAATAACCTGCTGCAGTATCCCATGCAAATAAATTTTCTTCATAAAATCCATCAAAGCGGCCACAGGCAACCCAGCATAAATCAATTGCTGCTGATCCTAATCTGCGGATAGGAATTCCCTTTTTTATAAATCTGCCAAATATCTCCAGCGGGCTATTAGCTGCATCTGAATAAATATATGGAAAGCCGGTAACCATACATGCATTTTCCAATTTCTCTTTGGAACTTACACTTATGGGCTTTTCATTTAAGGTTGCACCACAATTCTTTTCTGCAACAAAAAGCTCATTTAAAAAAGGGTTATAAACAGCGCCCAGTATTATTTCGTTCTGAAACTCAACACCAATTGAAACACAACAAAGAGGGATTTTATGTGCAAAATTTACCGTTCCATCAATTGGATCTATTATCCATTTATAATTTGAATCTTGTATGATCTCACCCACCTCCTCGCTTAATATATGATGATCTGGAAAATTACTTTTTATAGTATCCAGTATGGCTTTTTCAGCTGCAAGGTCTGCCTCTGTAACTAAATTATTTACACCTGGCTTATTTGTAATCTCATAGCTAATATTCATGAAATGTTGTAACTCCTTACCGGCCGATTCAACCGCTTCCAACAGGGTACTTTTAAGCATCTGCAAAGATAATAACTGCCCATCAGCCTTATTTTGATATTATATTTGAGCACTCCAAAACATAAACAGCGTACTGTTGACCCTTTCAATAATTATAGTAAATTATAACGTCAAGTATTTTCTGGAGCAATGCCTGCATTCCATAATGAAGGCTGGCAGGGGTATTAACTTTGAAATTATTGTTGTAGATAATAATAGTACTGATGAATCAATAGACTACTTATCTCCTAAATTCCCGGAGGTTCTTTTTATACATAATCATGCAAATCTTGGTTTTGCAAAAGCCTGTAATAAAGGGTTAGATGTTTCAGCCGGTGAATACGTTTTGTTCGTTAATCCTGATACTTTGATATCAGAAACGAGTTTAAGTACATGTATAGAGTTTTTTAAAACACATCCTCATGCAGGTGCAGTTGGTGTAAAAATGATAGATGGCTCAGGAAAATTTTTAAAAGAATCAAAGCGTGCTTTTCCCTCACCACTTACCTCTCTTTATAAACTATTTGGATTATCCAGCTTGTTTCCTACCTCAAAAAAAATTAGCCGCTATCATCTTGGACATTTACATAAAAATGAAAATCATGAGGTGGAAGTTTTAGCAGGTGCTTTTATGATGATCAAAAGAGATGTACTGAATAGTGTGGGAAGTTTTGATGAAACATTTTTTATGTATGGTGAGGATATTGACCTTAGTTACAGAATTCAAAAGAGTGGTTTTAAAAACTACTATGTTGCTGATGCAGAAATAATTCACTTTAAAGGTGAAAGTACCCGCCAGGGCAGCATGAATTATGTGCAGTTATTTTATGCAGCAATGAGCATTTTTGCTAAAAAACATTACGGAGGCGCTAAAGCCGGGATATTCCAGTTGAGTATTCAGATTGCTATTTGGATAAGGGCCTTTATAGCTGCACTGGGGAAATTTATTAAATGGATAGGTTTACCCTTTATTGATGCAGCTATAATAATGTTTTCATTCTGGAGTGTAAAAGAAATATGGTCAAACTATATAAGAAACGATATCAACTATCCTAATACCCTATTATTAATAGCGTTCCCTTTCTTCACTTTAATCTATTTAATTGTTGCTTTTTATGGAGGTCTTTACAGCCGTTATTATTATAAAGGGCAACTAATCAAGTCAGGTATTATTGCAACATTGGTGCTACTGGCAGTATATTCTTTACTACCGGAGCAATATAGATTTTCCAGGGCCATTATTTTATTTGGAACCCTGACTGCTTCACTTCTTATTGGTACTGTCCGGTGGGTACTGTTGCAACAAAGGATCATTCAGCATGCTCCTGATAAGGTTCATAAACCAAATATTTTGATTGCAGGCACTGATGAGGAACACCAGGAATTGAAAACTTTTTTCAATGAAAGCTTGTCTTCACGCATAATAGGCCGTTTAGCAGTAAATGAATCAACCACAGCAGGTGCTATTGCTCCTGTGAATGAATTAGAAACTGCTGCATCTGCAGTAGCTGCACACGAAGTAATTTTTTGTTGTGGTGCAATTTCTTATCAACAGATCATTTCTATTATTCAAAAAATAAAACTGCCCGTTAGATTTCGGTTTCATGCCTCAGGAAGTAGCAGCATAGTATCCAGTGACACCAGCGGTTCAAGTGGTGAGATCATTGCCGCAGAAACACTTTACAATTTATCACAACCACACTATAGAAGGTTGAAAAGACTTGTAGACTTCACATTTGCTCTTCTTCTACTTGTAACACTTCCTGTACATATAATATTTGTAAAACAGCGTCTTCGGTTTATCAGAAATTGTATTAATGTATTAACCGGCAGTAAAACGTGGGTAGGCTATTCAGTTGATGAAAAACATCTACCAAATATTCCTGAATCAGTACTAACTATTACCGGTAAAAGCAAGCATGAAATCATTAGCCCACGAGCTGCTAATCAAAAAACAATTGATTATTGGTACGCACAGGACTATGAACCGGTACAGGATGTAAAAATCATATTGAGAAACTATTCCAATCTGGGGAATTTGTAACAGAATTGTATAAAGCAGTTACTAACTTTAACTTCTATTAAGTGAGTAGTGGCAATAGCAAACATCCTTGATTTCAAAATACCTAAAGCGATCTCAACTGCTTTACGCTTACCGGACAATGATCCGAGGCGTCAGCAATTAAGAGTACTCAAAAAGCTATTGACCAAAGCACGATTTACTTCTTTTGGTCAGCACTATAGATTCGATGAAACTTTGCTAAGCAGACATATAGGAAAGAAATTCCAGGAAACAGTACCTGTTCATGATTACAATAAAATTTACCATGATTGGTGGAAGAAAACTTTAGATGGTGTCCCCGATGTTGCCTGGCCTGGCAAGATCAACTACTACGCCCTAAGCTCCGGAACATCTGAAGCTTCCAGCAAATATATTCCTGTTACTAAAGATATATTACGCAGTAACAGAATCAATTACCTGCGTCAGCTCCTTTCATTAATGAATTATAGCAAACTTCCCACGAATGCTGTAACTAAAGGCTTTTTGATGCTTGGTGGTGCTACAGACCTAGAAAAGGGAAAAGCAGGTTGGTATGCAGGAGACCTGAGTGGAATTCTTATGAAGAACAGGCCATTTTGGTTTCAAACGTTTTACAAACCGGGCGGACGTATTGCTGCTATAAAAGATTGGAATCAAAAACTGAATGAAATTGTTGAAAAAGCAAAAGATTGGGATATAGGTTATATTGTTGGTGTTCCCGCCTGGTGCCAAATGTGTATGGAAATGGTTATTGAACATTATAAAGTAAAAACCATTCATGATGTATGGCCGAACCTTGGTTTTTTTGTACATGGCGGCGTTGCATTTGAGCCGTATAAAAAAGGTTTTGAAAAATTGCTTGCAAAGCCAATAGTATATATTGAAAACTATCTTTCAAGCGAAGGTTTCATTGGTTATAAAGATCGTGAGAATGCAAAAGGGATGAGGCTAATCTTAGACAACAACATCTTTATGGAGTTTGTACCTTTTAATGATAAGAATTTTGATGCAGATGGGAAGATGGTTGAAAATCCTGATGCTTTAATGATACATGAAGTAGAAGAGGGTATGGACTATGCCCTATTAATCAGTACTAATGCAGGTTCATGGCGCTATCTTATTGGTGATACAGTTCGCTTTGTAGATCTGCAAAGAAATGAAGTAGTGATTACGGGCAGAACAAAGCATTTCTTGAGTTTAGTTGGTGAACATTTAAGTGTGGAAAATATGAATAAAGCAGTACAAATGGTAAGTGAAGAACTGAATATCTGCATTCCGGAATTCACTGTAGTTGGATTTCCTCATGAAAATTACTTTGCTCATAAATGGTATGTAGCGTGTGATGATGATGTAAGTGAAGATTTGCTGCGAAATAAAATTGACGCCTATTTATGTAAATTAAACGACGATTACGCAGTAGAAAGAGCCAGCGCTTTAAAAGAAGTTTTCTTAGAAAAATATCCTGAACATGTATTTATGAAGTTCATGGAAAGAAAAGGGAAACTCGGAAGTCAGCACAAATTCCCCCGTGTGCTTAAAGGAAAAATGCTGCAGGAGTGGAATGAGTTCCTTCAATCAGGTCTTCAGTTGGCTTAGCACCAACAAAAAAATACCTAATTTTTACTTTTTTAAAAGGCCATGGTTGAAGCAATATTAAAAGGGATTACCGTAGGATTTTTATTATCCATATCAATAGGACCGGTAATTTTTTCAATAATAAAGCAGAGTATAAGTAACGGCACAAAAGCGGGTCTTGCATTTATAGCAGGAATATCAATAAGCGACATTTCTTTAGCCGTTACCAGCAATATATTCACAGAATTATTCAGCACAATCAATGAACGAAGAACAGAAATTGGTATTATTGGTAGCACTTTTCTTATTTCTGTAGGTATATATTTTTTATTTTTCAAAAAGGTTAATGTTAACGAGCAGGGACAGCAAATAGTGAATTTTAGAAAAAGAGATTACGCAAAAATCTTCCTGGCAGGTTTGTTTATGAATACTTTCAATCCTGCTTTACTTATTTTTTGGATTACCACATCTACAGCTTTTATTAACCATACTTTAGAAGAGAGAATCACTCTATTTTCAACCGCACTGATACTTGTACTCATTGCAGATATCATAAAAGTATTATTAGCCGGAAAACTTCGTGAAAGGCTGACGCCTAAGAATATCATACTCATTAATAGGCTCAACGGAATTATACTGATTGGGTTTGCCATTGCTTTACTTTCAGGATTATTATTCTACGGCGATAAAATACCAAAATAGATATGGCTCGTAAGAAAAAGGGAAGCCGCTTTTGGAGATGGGTAAAACGAACGTTTTTGATTCTGTTTTTATTACAACTTTTTTATATTATCATATTAAAATGGGTATACCCACCAATTACAATTACACAATTAAGTAGTTTAGTTATAGGAGATGGACTGAAAAGAAATTATGTTCACTGGAATGAAATTCCAGTTAATATGAAACTGGCTGTTATTGCCTCCGAAGATCAGTTATTCCCGGTCCACAATGGTTTTGATTGGAAGCACATAAAAAAAGCTATTGATCATAATGAAAAAAGACCAAATCGTATTCGTGGTGGCAGTACAATAAGCCAGCAAACAGCAAAGAATGTTTTTCTATGGCAGGGACGCAGCTGGATAAGAAAAGGGCTTGAGGTTTATTTTACAAAAATGATAGAATGGATCTGGGGTAAAAAGCGAATACTTGCTGTTTACTTAAACGTAATTGAAATGGGAAAAGGTGTATATGGCATAGATGCAGCAGCTAAAAAATATTTTAATAAAGAAGCAGAAAATTTAACCAGAAAAGAAGCAGCAATGATTGCAGCTTCTTTACCAAACCCTAAAAGATATACCGTTAAACCTGTGTCATCTTACGTAGCTACAAAATGTGGTTGGGTAATGCGGCAAATGAATGCGCTGGCAAAGAACCAAAATGTACAGAAAGTTATCCGGTAGGCTGGTTCACACCACGCCTTGCAAAAACGGTATCAATAACACCTGTTGATAATTGCAACCTTTCTTCCGGTGTGCCGGAGATAATTGTCCATCTTCCGCCGTGGTTCACCATAAGATCCTTATACATTTTAAAAATTTTCTTTCTCATCTCAAGATCTGGATATTCCCGTAATCCGTCCTGGCTCCATGGCAGATCTACATCACATAAAAGATGCAGATCATATTCGCGTGAAGCAATTTGTTTTAAGATCCAGGTATGACAATTATTGAAAGCTACTTCACACCAAACCTTCATAACAAACATATCCGTGTCAATAAAATATAAATCATTTACCGCCTCTGTTAATAATACATCTTCAAGTTCAATTTGGCCCATTGCAATATTCAACAAGTCATCATAAGTATATTTTGTACCATGTTGAAGTAGATATTCCCGGGCAAACTCAGGACACCAGACGGTTTTATAATGTGCAGCTAACTGAGATGCAAGGGTGCTTTTACCTGTACATTCAGGGCCAATAATTACTACTTTTTTCATTGGTGCTCTTTTAAAGGTAAGCTGTAGCTTTATATATTATCTGCTTTCTTTTTCCATTCCATCAAACCAAAAAATGCCATTACAAGTAAAATAAAGTAATAGACACTTGTAAAAACCAATCCTTTTACAAAATATAAAGGTATAGATGCTATGTTCGTAGCTATCCACCAGTACCAGCTTTCAACCTTTTTTTTTGCCATCAGCCACATGCCTGTATATGCTGTGGCAGCAGCAAAAGCATCACCCCATGGAATGGCGCCTTCAGCAAAAACTTCTTTCAAGTAAACTAATGAAAAGTAAATAGCTACATAAAAAAAGATAAAGAAAATTGCCTGGTGAAGCCATTCTTTAGCGCTTGAATGGGTTATATGTAATATATAATGTTCCTGCCTGTCTTTTTTACTCCAGAGAATCCAACCATAAATGCTCATGACAGTATAATAGAAATTTACACTAGCTTCTCCCAATAAATGGTACTTGTAACTGAGATAGATATAAATGATAGTATTAATAAGGCCAACAGGGAAAACTAAAATGTTCTCTCTTTTAGAGAACCAAACACTTACAATACCTGCAAATACAGCAATATATTCAAGCCATGTTGTTTGCTGCATCCCTGCAATAAATTGATCCAAGAGCTGCTGTAACATTAAAAAGAATTGGAACTCCGTAGAGAAGGAATTTCTTTTTGCAAAATAGCTTCAAATTCCGGATCAGAAGGTGGTGGCAATTCTGAGTTTATGATATTACCTCTTGGGTCAATAAGTATAAACCTTGGAATACTAATGACAGCAAGTCCCTGGGAAAAATCTTTTTCAGCATCAGTAGCCCATAATTGTAATATCCTCAAACTCTTCTTTCCGGACGCTTCACTTATCCATTCGTGTTTGTCTTCATCAATTGATACAGAAACAAAAGCTACTTGCTCACTGGTATATTGCTTAGCAAAATCCTCAAAATAAGGAGCTTCTCTTTTACATGGTGCACACCATGTAGCCCATACATCCAGCACTACATACCGATTTTTAAGTTCATCAAGGTTCAATTTTTTTCCATTCAGCGCTTCAGCAGAAAAATTATGTGCTTTTTGTCCACGCCTCATGCGGTTGAGACGTTCATTGTTTTCTATAAGCCTTTCTTTTACTTTTTCGTTATTAACATTTGCAATTACCTGTTGAAGTAACAAGGCTCGCCTGTTACTGTCGCGAACACGAAACAGGTTTTGTTGCGCAGCTTCAAACAATAAAAGATCAAGTGCGGTACCTGGTGGAAGAGTAGAGTTAAGTGTGGCAAAATAAACACTATCGTTAGCACCTGATTTTTGTTTAACACTTTCAAGTAAATAACTCCTGTATTCTGAAAAGGAAATCAATGACTCATCTTTTTCATGAATGTCTTTAAGCAACTGATCTGTGATCTTTGGATACTTTAATTCTTCATTTGGATAATACACCGAGTGTATGCGAGGATAATAACTGTTCAGTAATGAAGCATAATAAAGTGTGTTTAACTTTTTCATTGTTGCAATAAAATCATCTGCCGGCCTTATCCTATCAATAGTTTTAAACTTTTCCAATTCGGTTTGCTTTTTTTTCCACGCAGCCACTACTTCTTGTGCATACCGGTTGGCATTATATCGATAAGCATAACTGGTTAGAAATGGCTCGTAAGATCCTTGCTTCCCAAGTAACAAAAATTCGTTTTCAGCCATTCTTGTTCCTGATAGTTTAGGTTGATTTCTGCTACCATCAATATCTAATTCGACATAAATACTATCATTGTTTCCAAAATACACAGGCAACGTTTTTTGCCCTGAGCGTAAGTAATAAATTCCTGTTGGTATACTTTCTTCAATTAGTGCATGAAACTTTTTATTTTTTATTGGAATGAATAAAACAGTGTCCATCAGAGGAGCCTGTAACAGAACGACACTGGAAACAGCATTTTTAGAAATGATTTCTCCTGCTACTACAGTTTTATGATACCTGTCTAGAGCAACAGGCTTATTAAGCCACCATGCAATAGCAACAAAAGCAATAACTGCCACAAGAGTAATTACCAAAGTTTTTGCGGGTTTTAAGTATGCTCTTGTAAAACTTTTACGAACAAAGAATTGATACCCCAGCCACAAAAAAAGTGCAGTCCAAAATATGCTGAGCTTTTCGTGAGTAAGTAAAAACTGTCCTGCAACACCACCTTCGTATGAGGCTGTTGTAAGAGTTGCTGTTGCATAAGGCCACCATGTCATTACTCCAAATCCGGCTAATATTTCCGCTGCAATTATTGCAACAAGGCCTATTATCATCGGCCATGCAAAGCTCTTTATTAGTAAGCTCAGGAAGTATTGCACCGAAATAATGGCTAATGACCCTATCCAATATCGAAATATCACATGCGCTGTTAATCCCCAGTTCAAACTGCTGGATTTTAAATTGGAATCCTTTCCAAATAGTTGCAACAATAAACCACCAATTAAAGCAAATAACAATAAACCTATTAATGATATAAATGATATTAGAGCAGCAACTTCCCACTTAGATATGAATAAAGAAGCTTTTGATACAGGTTGTGTCTCCATAAGCTTCCATGTGTCTGACCGATGTTCCAGGTACACTATACGCAACATCATTATTACCAAGAATAACGGATAAAAGAAACCGATAAATCCCTGGAAGTTCCCCTTTATAAAACCATTCCATGCATCTTCTTCACTGGAAGAACTAACAAAAAAAGTTACAAGCGTAACAATCACTGGTATGAACGCAGTTGCTCCAATTAACAACCACATCATTCCTGAATGTCGCAGTTTCAACCATTCAGCCAGGAAAGCTTTATTATGTGTTGAGATAAATGTTTTCATGTAATTTGGTTGTCTTTGCCTATAATATCCATAAACCAGTCTTCCAGCCCTCCTCTTAATTGAAAACCCGCAACCGGAATGTTCATCCCTACAAGATGTTTATTAATATTCATTACCTCTTCCTTACTTCCTGCTGTCAGTACAATTTCATCTTGAGCTTGCTGATGCGCATTGGGGTAATGAGTTTTTAATGGTTGAAGCCATTCAGATGCAGATGTTATTTTGAAAACTACCTGACTTGAGCTGTATGCAGTGTTTTTCATATCCTCAAAACTACCCTGGTACTTCAACTTACCATGATTAATGATTCCTATATGCGTACAAGTTTTTTCTATTTCACTAAGTAAGTGGCTCGAAACAAAAATGGTTTTGCCTTCTTCCCTGTTAAGCCTCATCAACAGTTCGCGTATTTCAATAATTCCGTTAGGATCAAGACCATTAGCAGGCTCATCCAGTATCATCAATTCCGGATTAAAAAGAAGTGACATAGCAATTCCCAAACGTTGTTTCATACCCAATGAGAATTCTTTTGCCTTTCTTTTAGCCGCTGCTGTTAGTCCAACTGATTGAAGAGCATTATCAATATTCTTATCCGGCAAACCTCTTAAAGTAGTGATCACTTTTAGGTTTTCCCTGCCTGTAAGATGTAGATAAAGAGAAGGTGTTTCAATAAGAGTACCTACAGATTTATAGATGTGTGGAATATTCTTTTGAAGTGACTCTCCATTGATGAAAATATTATCATTGTCAGAAAGTAACATTCCTGTTAGCAACCGAATAGTAGTTGTTTTTCCTGCTCCATTTGGACCTAAAAAGCCATAGATACTTCCTTGTGGCACTTGTAGTGAAACATTATTCACCACTTTCCTTGTTGATGAGTATGAGAAATTCAGGTTTATGGTTTCAATTGCAAGCGAAGGCATAAAAATGGCTATTACCTAAACATACAAAAAGATAAGCACCTGCCGGTGGTGACTATTGATTTGTTTCAAATTTCCCAAGTAAAAACTTGACCTTATTCAACTGATTTATACCATCTGCCGGTGCGTAAATATTTCACTCCTTTCCTTGTATAAAATCTTGTGGGAAGTTGTTCTCTACCATTTTTTGTAAACTTCCACACTACAAAATGAAGATGCGGAATAGCAGAAAACCCGGTATTACCGCTATATGCTATCAACTGCCCTTTCTTTATAAAGTCCCCAACCTTAACCAGGGCTCCTTTATACTGCAAATGTCCATACAATGCCTGCGTACCATCGTCATGTAGAATGCCAACATTATTTCCTCTGCGTAAATACCTTCTGTTCGGACCACCTTTTGTAAAAGTATCTATAGCAGCAACAACTACTCCACTCCTGGCTGCACTTACTGGTGAACCTTTCTTCATTTTAAAATCTAACATTATCCTTCCCTGGTGTGAGAATTTTGAATTGTATCCCTGAATAACAAGGTGAGATCTGCCTTTAGGATAAGGCAATGAGTAAATGTAGGTTGTATCAACTTTTTCTTCTTTGCTCCCTTGAAACTTATATTGAATTCCGCATGAATAAAAAAGCAAAAAGAGGCCAGTAATAGATATACACTTTATAAAATTAGCCACAACCTTCATCGGCAATGCTTAAAAACAAAAAAGCGGCGAGATCGCTGCTTTTTTTAAAATCAATAGTATTAAATCATTTATTCAGCTTCTGCTACAACTTCTTTTACCTCAGGTATCATTCGCTTCATCATGCCTTCAATTCCAGCTTTTAATGTGATCATTGAAGATGGACAACCGCTACAACTACCCTGGAGCATTAAATTCACTACACCTTCATTGTAACTCTTAAATTGAATAGCTCCTCCATCCATTTCAACTGCAGGTTTTACATAATTTTCAAGCAGTTCTTTAACTCTTTTAACCACATCATCATCATCTGCACTTACTATATTGCTGCTTTCTTGTTTAACAGCAGCTAACTCATCTTCATTAATTACTGGTTTGCCTTCTTCAAGATATTCTTTCAAAAACTGGCGAATAGAAGGAATTACGTCGTCCCAATCTGTATCAACTGTTTTTGTGAGTGTAACAAAATTTGATGCTATAAATACAGATTTAATAAAAGGAAAACCAAATAATTCAGAAGCCAATGGTGAAGGCTTGGCTGTTTGCATATCAGGGAAATCAATGCTTTTACCGGGGTAAAGCAGTTTGTTTGCCACAAACTTCATTGTTTCCGGATTAGGAGTCATTTCAGTATATATGCTGATTACGGGATTGCCTGTTTTGATCATTTGATAAGATTGAAGTGCAAATTTACCGAATGTTCCTGTTAAAAGCTTGCTATGATATTACCTTAACTGCGCTAAAAAAACAGAGTTCTTTCACTAACCCAAATTACAAAATCAAATTTTAATTATATTGAACTATGCGGCCTACAAAAAGTAATTTTAAGCAGGTATTTAATTTTTCCACTTAAATGTCTTTCGATTATTCAGTTTTGACAAACATTGCATTGGGAATAGCCTTAAGCGCCTGTTGTGGTTTTAGGGTTTTTATCCCTATGCTGGCGGGAGCGCTGGCAGCACATTTTAATTTTATCACTTTAGCACAAAATATGCAATGGCTTTCTGAATGGCCGGCGATTATTTGTTTTGCTACAGCAGCTGTTGCAGAAGTTGCTGCCTACTACATTCCTTTTATTGATAATGCCCTGGACACTATAGCAACACCACTATCGGTTGCAGCCGGAACTATCCTAGCTACTTCAATTTTACCGCTCCCAGCTGATCAACCCCTGTTGCAATGGGGAATAGGCCTATTATCCGGAGGTGCTGCCGCAGGCACTCTTCAATTAGGAACTGGTCTTTTACGGTTGTTCAGCAGTAAGGCTACAATTGGAACTGGCAATGTTCTGGTTTCAACTTCGGAGAATGCTGCTGCCGTTACCGGTTCCGTTCTTAGTTTTTTTATACCTGTAATTGTTGCTGTAGTTCTGCTCTTACTGATAGTGTGGGTCTTGAGTAAATTAATCAAAACAGGTTTAAGATTGTCTACTAACCGCCATGAAAGAAAGTTACAGTAAAAAAATAAATATGTTGTTGGTCGTCATCTGATACAATCTGTTACATTTGTTTACATCAATAACTGTCTGATGAAGCTTTCGAGACTATCCGAAACATTAATAGGTTCTGAAATTGTAAAATTAGGCGGCGAGATTCGTGATCTTATCAGGAGAGGAGAACGCATTTACAATTTCACAGTTGGTGATTTCGATCCTAATATTTTTCCTATACCCAAACAACTGGAAGATGGAATTATTGATGCATACAGGAAGCATTATACAAACTATCCGGCAAGTGAAGGAAATCTTGATCTGCGGGAAGCAATCAGCGAATTTGCTAAAAAATATAATGGCTTAGATTATGCACCGAATGAAATACTTGTAGCTTCCGGAGGCAGGCCTTTAATCTATGCACTTTATCGTGCTGTTTGTGATACCGGCGACAAGATAATATATGCAGTTCCATCATGGAACAATAATCATTACTCACACTTTGTGCATGGTCAGCAAGTTGTTATTGAAGCAAAAGCATCCAATAATTTCATGCTTACTGCAGATGATCTGAAACCACATATTAAAGAAGTGGCTTTTATTTCGTTATGTTCTCCACAAAATCCAACGGGTACAACCTTTCGCAAAAAAGATTTGATGGCAATTTGTGATTTGATCATTGAGGAAAATAACAGGCGTGGTGCTAATGAAAAAAAGATATATGTAATGTATGATCAAATGTATTGCCAGCTTACGTATGGTGATATTGAACATCATGACCCTGTTTCTGTAAACCCGGAAATGAGGAAATACACTGTATATATTGATGCTATCAGTAAAATTTTTGCGGGTACAGGTGTTCGTGTGGGATGGAGCATGGGGCCGGGAGAAATATTGAATAAAATGAAAGCCATTTTAACTCATGTAGGTGCATGGGCTCCTATGGCAGAACAAAAAGCAGTAGCTAAGTTTTTATTGCAACCTGATGCAATAAATAAATTCCTCTCGCACTTTAAATCAGAGATTGAACAGCGACTTTCTAAAATCTATAATGGCTTAATTGCTTTAAAGGATGAAGGATTTCCGGTAGATGCAGTTGCACCAGAAGCTGCTATATACCTAACTATTAAAATTGATCTTGTTGGAAAAACATTACCTGATGGCAGCACTTTGGTAAACCAGGCAGCTGTTACAGATTATTTATTGCAATACGCTAAACTGGCTATTGTACCTTTTTATGCATTTGGTGCTCCTGCAGACTCACCATGGTACCGTTTAAGTATAGGAACTTGCAAGAAAGATGAAATAGGAGAAATGCTCAGAAAACTTAGGGAAGCTTTACTTAAACTAAGCTGATCAATTTTTATTAATAAGAAAGAAAAAGGGCTTAAGCTGGTTGTAAGAAATAGCTTTTAAGATTGATTTTTTACTACTAGTAATCTTAAAGCGGGTTACCAATTCATGTGCTGCACAAAATGCATCACTACATTCTACATTTAATAAAATTTTATTTAAATAATGGATGTGCATTTCTAACGCTTCATTTGAAAGTGAGGAGGTTTTCAACAACACCAGCAGATCACGATTATACTTGTTCATTTTACAACGTTAATACCCGGACATACCTTTTTTAGCAGGGCATCCGCAATCGCTCTTTTTACCATTACCGGAATAATAATTTTTCTGGCAACCAGTACAAATTATAATTGCAGATAAAAACAATACTATTAAAGGTTTTCTGATCACTGTTTTTCTCTTTAAATAACTATTTTACGAAGGTTTTAGTATACCCTCTGCACAAAAAGTGAATAAAATTAACAAGAATGGAAACATGAAAGCAACCAGGCCGAAAATTCTGGTAGCACCGCTTGACTGGGGACTTGGCCATGCCACCAGGTGCATTCCGGTTATAAGGAGTTTAATGGCAGCTGGTTGTGAGGTTTTGCTGGCCGGAGAAGGAAAGGTAGAGGTATTGCTTAAGACTGAATTTCCCTTGCTACAATTTTTGCCAATAAATGGCTATAGAGTTTCCTATGGAAAAAATAAGCTTTTGCTGATGGCTAAAGTTGCTCTTCAAATTCCTCAGATATTAAAAACCATACGCTATGAATCTGAATGGCTTGATCAGATTATAAAAAAAGAAAATATTGATGCAGTAATCTCAGACAACAGGTATGGCTTACATAATAAGCAGGTTTATTCTGTGTTTATAATACATCAATTGATGATAAAAACTCCTTTCGGAAAGTTGGTTGATTTGGCGTTGCAGAAATTCAACTATAAGTATATAAATCATTTTAATGAATGCTGGGTGCCCGACTTAGAAGGGAAACTAAATTTAGCCGGAGAGCTTTCTCATCCATCACAATTACCAAAAATACCTGTACAATATATAGGAATACTATCAAGGTTTGAATCCAACAGTTATGATTTACAATCGCACTACTTACTAATAATACTATCGGGTCCTGAGCCACAACGAACCATACTTGAAAATAAATTAATAAAGCAGTTAGAGTCTTTTCAGCAACCTGTACTATTTATAAGAGGTTTACCGGGCAATAAAGCCTGTCCTGCAGTTCCCCGGCATATAACCATTATAAATCACTTGTCAACTAATGCATTACAGAAGGCAATTCAAAATGCATCATTTGTTTTAAGCCGTTGCGGGTATTCTTCGGTAATGGATTTGATAACATTGAAAAAGAAAACAATTCTTATTCCGACACCGGGTCAAACTGAGCAGGAGTATTTAGCTAAACACTTAATGAAAAATAATCTTGCATTCTGTATTTCACAATCAAAATTAAAAATTGACAAAGCTCTTGAACTGGCAGCCTCATTTGAATACCAATCTATTATTTTTAATAATGCTGCATTAAAGGAGACTATTAATGATTTGCTTATGAAAGTATAACTGAAGTATACTCCATCTAAATAACTATCATTTTTTCCTCGGCAGTATCTTTGCTGCTTCTGTGAAGAATACCACGAAAGCACACCTTGCAGTATTAGCTACCAACATATTCTTTGCAGCTAATTATAGCTTAGTTAAGTTCATCTCACCTGTATTGGTGAAGCCTTTTGCATTAAATATTCTTCGGGTAAGCTTGAGCCTTGTATTTTTTTGGCTGGTATGGCTTTTCGGAAAAACTTCAGCAGGTATTAAGAAACAGCATAGAATGCGTTTTCTTTTATGTGCGTTAACAGGTATAGCCATAAACCAAACCTTGTTTATAAAAGGGCTGATCCTCACTTCAACTGTACATGCATCACTTCTTATGCTTACCACACCATTGTTAATCACCATTTTTGCATTTTGGCTGCTAAGAGAACCACTGACCATCTTTAAAATTGCCGGATTAATATTAGGTATAGGAGGTTCTGTTTTTTTGGTACTGAATAAAGAAGATACGGCATATGCAGAAAATTACCTGCTTGGTGATATGCTCATTCTAATAAATGCAGTTTCTTATACTATTTACTTTATCCTTGTTAAACCATTAATGCAGGAGTACAGCCCATTGCATGTAGTTAGATGGGTGTTTACTTTAGGTTTATTAATGATTCTTCCATTTGGAATTGTTGAGCTAAATGAAATTAAGTGGCCTGACTTTGAACTGCATCATTTAGGAGCACTTGCAGCAGTTGCTTTCACAGGTACTTTTCTCGCCTACTATTTTAATGCATATGGAATTCAGCACATAGGTGCTGGAAAAACAGGTGCATACATTTATACTCAGCCTGTTTTTGCAGTTGTAATAGCTACTATACTTTTAAACGAAACAATTACCGCATATAAATTGATGGCAGCTGTTTTAATTTTCGCAGGTGTTTTTCTTGTGAACGTTAAAAAAAATAACGGAAATGAAAATAATTAGAGTGGATTTTTAGGATAATCAAAAAACAGGAAACTTTTAAGGCTCTCTTTGAAATTCGTCCATGTATTTGTATCTGCTGTTACCGCAAATACAGCACTTGTTGGCATGTTATCAACTCTTACTGAGGTAAGTGTATTTACAAATTCTGTAATTCCGGGGTTATGGCCGAAGATGGCTACTGTATCCTGTTTCTCAGGTAAGCCTGCTATCACTTCATAGAAATTGTCAGTACCAGCACCATATAATTTATCCTGCTGTACAATATTTTTCTTCTTTATATCAAATTCTTTCGCAAAGTATCTTGCTGTTTCAAATGCACGTACGGCAGGGCTTGACACAAGCAGATCAATTTTCACTCCTTTTTTTCGCACCCGTTTTGCCATTTCGGGAGCATTTTTTATACCTCTATCATTTAAAGGCCGCTCCGCATCTTCCTGGTTAGGAACATCCCAACTGCTTTTTGCATGCCGTACTACAAGTAATGTTTTCATACTGATTTAGGAAGGAAATACTTATAAATAATGGATGAAATTAATTTGTATTTAGAAGAATTGCAATAAGGTGTAAGAATGAAGTAGCCCTGACCTGATTTTTACATTCTCAATTGTTCATATACTTTGTTGCTGATTATCTCTATCGTGGCTGTGTTCAGTTGGGGAAGATTATGGTTATATTTGAAATGGTCTTTTTAATAGTTTTTAATGCGTACCTATGAATGAAGTCCAGGCACTCCAGACTGCTTTTTTTAATAAAATTAAACAGCAAGCAAACTCCATTACTCTAGTTGCAAATGAAATAGCTGAACTGCTGAGTGTTACAAAAAGCGAAGTGTATCACAAAATGCAGGGCAGAAGTTTCCTGACACTTCAACAAATTTACTTACTGAGTAAAACTTACAATGTGCCTTTCTTCACTGGCGGCAATAACAAAGAAGCAACAACAGTATTTCAGTATCAATCTTTTTACGAGAAAAATATTACCATAGATAATTACCTGAGTTCACTTCATAATTTCTTAAGTGGTATTAGTGCGGGAAAAAACAAAAAGCTGTTTTGTGCAACGGAAGACGTTCCTACTTTTCACTTATTTAAATACCCGGAGTTGGCTGCGTTTAAGATGTATTATTGGGAAAGGCGTTTGAACGCATTGAATAGCGACACCATTACCCCTCCATTTAATAGCAAAAGCATTAGACCTGATAGGATAAAAACAGCTCATGAGCTATACTTATTGCACAGGGAAATACCCGGTGTGGAAATTTGGAGCAGAGGAGCATTGTTTAATACAATTGACCAGATTAATTATGCAGCGGAGACAGGCAATATAAAAGATAAATGCCTCGGCAGAACAATTGCACAACAGTTCCTTTCTGTATTGCAAGATGTTGAAAGAGATGCCAAACAGCAGAAAAAAGATGGAAGCAATGTACCCTTTGACTGGTATTTCTGTGATGTAATTGGTAACATTACATACCTCGCAGAAATGAATGGTAGCAGGATGGCTTTTATCCGCCTGAACACATTCAACAATCTTCATACAGATGAAGAACGTATTTGCAATGAAATAAGGTTATGGATAGATGCACTGATCAATGACGGCGTTAGTTTCAGCGGGCAAAGCAGCAAATACCGGAACTTGTACTTAAACGAAGCATTCAAAGGTTGTCATAATCTCATTGGCGCGTTCAGTTAAGCCTCACATCTGTACATATACTACACTTTGAGTCTGTTTTCTAAAACTTATGTGGGATTTACTTTGATTTTAAAGCTTTTTGGCTGCCTTTATGAGGATATAATACAATATATGTTGGTCTAATTCGTGATGTGTACATACACTACACTTTTCCCTTACATGCGTGTTATTGGGTACATATACTAAAAAAGTTTATTTGGATTTGCCCCTACTCTTCTCGGAACTTCATAGCATCAATGGCCATTGATATCATTATCCAGTATCCGTAACTCTATTTTTAAACATTTAAAACAGTTTTTATGAAACAGATCTATGGTCTTATATTACTAACTCTCGCTACCTTTAATACACCTTTACAGGCACAAACACCCTGCGAAACTGTTACTGTGGAAGTTGTTCCCATGAATCCACCAACAGGTAATGACTTCGGAGTAAGGGTAACCCTTGCCCAGGCTTATAGTCAGGACGTAACAGTTGAAGGAAAGATTTTTTCGGAAGGAGGACGGTTTATTGATATTTGGACACTAACTATTACAGCAGGCAATCTCACAGCGCAAACACCACTTGATTATTACCAGCCAGACCCGCCTCAAAGTGCCAGTGCAACAATTATGTCTGTTACACCGTGTCCCTCGTCATCTGAAGTTTCGGTAAACGGAAATCGCTTGAAATTTGCAACTATTGGTAGTTACGAGCAGTATGCGGATAATGAGCTTGACAGAAGTAATTTAACTATTTTAGCTACTCAGAGTGGTAGTATCACCACTTTGGAAGAACTTAATAATGAACAGGACACGCTTTATCCTGAATTTTTGAAACAAGTACTAAACCAGGACTTTATAATGGAAGTAAGCGGTTTTCTAATAAAAATAGATCTGCAAAATGAGAGAGTATTAGTGATTGAAAGCTGGCGTTCAAACGCTTACCTATCTTTGGTAAATAACAATTTGTCTGCACAAGGAATCATGAATTTTGATACTGACGTTAGTAATGGCATCGAAATTTTACAAGCTATTGAAAATGGGACACTCCAAGTTTCAAATTATCAATCAGCAATTGAAAGAACAACAGCAAGCATAAAGGTTATAACTCCTACTACAGAATTTCTTACCGGTACTGAAAGCTTAAATTCAAAACGTGCACAAATTGCCGGACCGTCAGCAAATTACGTTGATAGCAAACAGCAATTTATGCAGGCACAATTTAGTTGCGCGCATGCAGGAAGAGAGAAAGATCCCCAAAAAAGGAGATGGGACACAGATCCTGACCCTCACGGATGTGCAGGTCAGTATATTTATGTTGTGGACAACAAGCTGGTTTATCAAAAAGTTGTTATTTATTTTTCAATTCAAGCAAAAACAAAGAGTGAACAGGGCTGCAATTACAGCAACTTCAATGGGTCAGGTTATAACGCGAGCCTTAAACTGGAATGTTCAGCTAGATTCAGAAAACGCTGTAACCCTGAACAAACACCATCAAGGATAGATTATGGAAGCAGTTCTGTCTTAAACTGGCGACCTTATGAGGGTAGCCGCTCATTGTCAAAGTACGACGCGACCGCTACTTTTAGCATAAGACACCTCGGCAGTTCTGGACAGTTCATTTCAACAACAACCCATCACATTATGTGGGGCTATTAAAAAACAGCAGCCCTGATCATAATAGTCGGGGCTGCTTATAATCATGACCACTATGAAAAAAACTTTTATTTTTCTGCTCTGCATTTTTTCAATTCTTTTAGGTAGTGCACAAAAAGTACAGATTGTTCCACAACTCGGCTTTCAATATTATGGGTTTTCTTATATCTCCAAAACTGATCCTCACCCGGAAGATTTCGAAAAAAGTATACCCGAATTCGAACTAGCAATCGGAGCAGCTATTAAATATAAGACCTATAAATGCATTCATGTGCTAAGCATTCAAAATCCTATTCTGGGGCTTTCTTTTGCCTATAAGAATATTTTTGCCGATGTAGGGATTAACCCCACCTCTCTTAGAACTGCATACAGCGGCGGTCCAAATCTTATATTCGTAAGCTACTCTCTGCAGGATGAGAGCCGCAGAGTTTTTCATTTTATCGGGAGTACAGATTTTAAGCTATTTTTTGAAGGTGGGATAGGAGCTGGGGTCAACAAAACGAGGGCTTACTACAGAGAGGTTTTATTCCCAAAAACTACTGAATGGATATCGGACAGTGATTACACCCGGCATACTGTACAGTTTAACCATACCGGCAGCGTCGGTGTGTTTTTGCCCTTGAAGCTTGGAATAAATTTTTACAACAACAGGAAAAAGAATTTTTTAACTCTTCAAGCATTTTGGAACCAAGGGCTAACAAAAATGGCTGAATATACAATAGATTATGAGTACGGCTATTTCAGCTACCCTCAATATCAACGCAGCGTTAAAAATGTGCGGATAAAATCAAGAGGCACTGTGTTTGGCTGCACACTTGGTGTGCCAATTCGTTTGATAAAATAATTTATACACTTTTAATAATATCTGATGCATACAACAACCAAAAATTTATTTATATCCATTGCATATTTATTGTCCGTGCAATTGATAAAGGCTCAGGACCAGCCGGCGCACAGAGCAAAGGCAGCTTATGTTGAGGTGTTGCCATTAAAAGGTTCAGGAACTTTGTTTACGGCAAATTTTGATACACGGTTCCGTAAAACACAAAACGGGTTAGGCGTACGTGCAGGTGTGGGTTATATAAAATCATTCATTGCAGGTACAACAGTTTATTCTCCCATTGGACTAAATTATTTGATTGGTAAAAAAGCACCGCATTATTTTGAGACCGGAGCAACGGCGATAAACATATTCTATAGCAAATACAACAACAAAAAATTCCAGGTTGGTTTTTTACCAACAGTCGGCTATCGTTTTCAACCATTGCGCAATGGCTTTACCTTCAGAATATTTACCGGTGTATTTATCAAAAACACAAGTTTTTTAACAGCAGGAGCAAGTGCAGGATACAAGTTTTAAAAGTCTTTCTGCAAATTTTTTATCGTTCAACATTTCACAACCTTCAACATGAAACGGCTGTTACTTTCATGGGTTATACTTCTGATTTATTTTACCTGCTACAGCCAGTCGGATAGCATGTTATTTAAACCAAATGCACTATCTGATAGCTCAACTAATACAACTACTAAACATTTTAATCAACCTACATCAACAAAACAACCCACATCAACACCCAAAAAGCCCGAGCTCTTCAACAGCGGCTTTATTGATTTTCAAAACTCGGGGCAAATGAATGCATCGGCAAGAGTGTTTAAATTGTACATTGGTGAGCCTGGTAAATTTATGCTGCCCATTTCGGTTTATTCCGGTGTTTCGGGCAATAATTACAATACCGGCAATGCCTCTTCTGCAAAAGGAAGCGAGCAAATGATTCTGGGCCTGATAAACCCCATGAGCGGCGTTTTTAATATTTCGGTTGATAACAGTTTCCGGTTCAATAAAAAATCAAAAAGCCCTGCAAGCCTCACCGGTTTTTCTTTTGTGTACCAGGCAGGCGAAAAAATGATAACAGGCCAGCAGGCATACACATTAAGAAGTTTCCAATTCTTCAGCACTTATGCAAATACGGGCTTGCTGTTTCAAACCGGTGCATGGGAGCGGGACAAAGAAAAAAACATGGGTGTCTTTTGGCTGTTGTTTCGCTATCATTTGGTTGGCATCAGCAATTCTTTTGAAACGCTTTCCGGCTACCCGCCCGACAAAGGATTTTTTAAAGGAGTTTCAATAGGCATGGGTATTGAGATCAATAATGTTTTAAATATCAAATCCTATTATTACCGGTATATCAATCCCGGCACACCTAACTTTCAAATACCTATCTACCAGCTTACATTTAATTACAGCATGAAAGCCAGTCAGAATTAACTTGCAGAGTTCTCGGCAGATAACACTCTGCTGCCATTGTTGGCGTCTGCGCCAACAATGTGCCGAAAATTGCCGGCGAGAACGCCAGCAAAGGTGTAATTAAGGTGAACGCGTAATAGTTGTTCTTAATTTTATGATGATATGAAAGAGGCAAAACTTCTATTCCTAATTTTTATTGTCTTTTCGGTCGGTTGCAAAGCTTTATATGGCATTAAAGAACAGAAGGAACTGAGCAATGAGAGAATCAGGACATTTTATAGCTCTTTGCCTGCATCAGAATATAAAAAACTGTTTTAGATACTTCATATATAAGATGGATTAAGAGTACTTATAAAAACGATAAAAAACAAGCTACCTTTCACCTTCAACCTTTGCAAGCTTTATATTTTAAATAAGGACGGCTCTTTAGTGTCCTTTCATGTGAATTGCAATGCCCCTGGTTTTCCGAATTTACAATGGAATAATAACGGATACTTTGATGTATTTGTTCCTAAAACTCAAACTTTTTGTGATTCTCTTTTCGAGTTTGAAAAGCTACAAAACTATTTTCAAAATAAGGTAAATCATGATGAGAGCAAGAACTTTAAAATTGTAGTTTTTCTGGAATTTTTTCCTTGAAAAGCAAAGCAGAGGATTAATAATCAGGTTCTTGATAATTTAAAAGTCGTTGATAAAAAAGAGTTATGACCTTGTTTTTGTAAATAATGACTTGTTGTATTTAAAACAGTAACTGTAGCTGATACCCATTTTCTTCAGACCTATAGCTCAATACTTCATGTTGGTAATTATTGCCGCAACCTTCGCAAAGTTCTAAACTTTGTCAAAGATTCCGCTTTGACTGATTGCTGTCTCACGAATTATTTTCATAATCAGATTCTTCGCTTCACTCTGAATGACAAAGGAAGATTGATTATAGTCACTTACAGGTGACACCTTTTAAAAAGGTGTCACCTGTGTAATGATAAATGATGTAAGTTATAGTTTCAATACCCTCTTGTATTCTTTCCTTCCATGTAATTGATGAATGACTGGTTTACAACCCTATTTCCACCTTGTGTAGGATAATTACCTGTAAAATACCAGTCACCTAAGTTGTTGGGGCAAGCTTCGTGAAGTGATTCAATTGATTGGAAAATTACATCAACAGGAACAGAAACATCAGGAGGAGTTACCAGCTGTGCTATTTTATTCGTGATCTCCTCATTGGTAAAAGGTTTATAAACCTGGCGAACCATATTGCATGTGTGCAGTTGATTGTTTCGCTGCATTTCTTTGCACTGTTCATAAATGCTTTTAAGGCAACTTTCCATTCCTCGTTCTCTCATCAGTTCAACTGCTGCATTAAATGCAACAAAGTCTCCCATCTTACTCATATCAATTCCATAGCAATCCGGATAACGAATTTGAGGTGATGAAGAAACAATAACAATGCGCTTTGGTTCAAGCCTCGCCAGCATGCGTATGATGCTTTGCTTTAACGTAGTGCCACGCACAATAGAATCATCGATAACAACTAAAGTATCTACACCCTTCCGCACTGTTTCATATGTAATGTCGTACACATGTTGCACCATTTCCGTTCTATTGGCATCTTCCGTAATGAACGTGCGCATTTTTGCATCCTTGATTGCTATCTTTTCAATCCGAATTTTCCTGTTGATCATTTCAGTTAATTTATCTGCGTCAACAGTATCCCATGAAAGAATGCGTTCTACTTTAATTTGGTTCAGGTAATCTTCCATGCCTTTCAACAAACCATAAAAAGCAATTTCAGCAGTATTTGGGATGAAAGAAATGATGGTATTCTTCAGATCATAATCAATGGCATTTAAAACTTGTTGGCTTAGGTGATGCCCTAATGAGATGCGTTCTCTATATATTTCTTCATCACTGCCCCGGGAAAAATAAATTCTTTCGAAGCTGCATGCCTTGCGTTCTTTTGGTTCTATGATCTGTTCCAACTTTACTTCACCATTTTCATGAACGATCAAAGCAGACCCGGGAGGCAACTCTTTCACTTCATTCTCACCTAAATTAAAAGCTGTACGTATAGCGGGTCTTTCAGATGCAGCAACTGCAATTTCATCATTATAATAGTAATAAGAAGGACGAATGCCATGCGCATCCCGAAACACGAAACCAATTCCGTTGCCCGTTATTCCACCTACATGAAATCCTCCATCAAAGAGTGAAAGAGATTTTTTCAGGACAGATATTATGTCAAGTTTTTGAGGAGATGCTTCATCTTCTTTTACTAAAAAATGAAAGATAATTTCCAGCATAGCAGCTAAATCGCTTTGTCGCTGAAACTCACCAGGATCAACATTTATCAAGCCGAATAATTCCTCGGTATTTACCAGGTTGAAATTACCGGCAAGTACAAGATTTCTGGCAGGAATGGTATTTTGTTTAAGAAAGGGATGACAGAATTCAATGTCGTTTCTGCCTTGTGTACCGTAACGAAGATGACCAAGTAAAAGCTCACCTAAAAATGAAAGGTGACCTTTCATTAATCCGGGGTACTGGCTTATTTGAGGATTGATATTTTGCAGTTCGTTGTATTCTTCACCAACCTGGCGGAAAACATCAGCAATTGCACCGCTTTTATTGCTGCGAATACGCGACAGATAAGGATAACCAGGTTCTACATTAAGTTTTACAGCAGTTATACCGGCCCCATCCTGCCCACGGTTGTGCTGCTTTTCCATCAGGAGATAAAGCTTGTTTATACCCCATAGAACTGAGCCATATTTTTGTTGATAATAAGAAAACGGTTTCAGCAGTCTTAAAAATGCAAGACCGCATTCATGTTTGATGGGATCACTCATCTGTAGTAAAGAAGTCGCAAAACTAACTTAAAGACTTCTAAGCCATTTCTAAAGATATCGGAATTTTTTAGGCTTACCTTGTTGCAGTTCCGGTAGTACTCACCCATTCATCTAACTCAGCAGTACACCCAAAAGCAGGGTCTAACACTACATGATATGTAGGAATTCGGTTCTTTAACCATTTTTCGAATGCTATTGCTTTCTTTTCCTCCAGAGCTAATTGTGAAATTCTACTATAATCATCACGAAGGTTCATTCGATGAGGTTCTGTCTTAGATTTCAAATACAATATTTTTACTCCTTTCTTACCTCTTTCATCAGTAAAAGTAAAAGGATGTGAATACTCTCCAACTTTCAATTTATCTAATGCGGTAACCACGTCTTTGTCTAACTGGTCAATTGTAACAAAAGTAGATCGGTTACGACCTGTAATAAATGGTCCTACATATTTAACAGCCTCATCTTCACTATATCTGCCTGCGGCAGTTGTAAAATTTAGTGTGCCGGCTATTAGCTTAGAACGAATTGAATCCAATTTTGAAACTGACTCACTAATCTCATCTTCTGTAACCGGTGGTATACGTAAAATATGCCGCACAATAGCATCATCACCATTTCGCTGTACCATTTGCAAAATGTGGTAACCGAACTTTGTCTTCACAACCGGTGAAATTTCACCTTCTTTTAAACGAAAGGCGGCGCTGATAAACACAGGGTCCCATGTTTTTTCATTACGGTTAACCTGGTACTGACCTCCTCTTTCTTTTGATCCCGGATCTTCTGAATATCTCCTGGCCAGTTGTTCAAAAGAAGCTACTTTACTTTCAATCTGACGTTTATAGTTGTTTAGTTCATCAACAATATATTTCTCAAGATCTGGTGAAGCTTTTGGATAAAGTACTATTTGTCCTATTTCTAATTCAGTTTCAAAATATGGTAAACTATCAACAGGAATTTTTTCGAAGAATGCTTTTACTTCTGTAGGTGTAATACGCACATTATCAAGAATCTTACTTTGCATTGCCTCTGCAAGCTTATTTTCTTTCACTGATTCTCTTGCATCATCTTTTATCTGGTAAATGGTTTTACCTGCAACAGTTTCCAATGCTTCTTGTGTACCATATGAACTGATAAAGTATCTTATGCGTTGTTCCAGTTCGGCTTCTATTTCCTCTTCAGAAACAAGTAACGAATCTTTCTGTGCCTGCAGCATTAGAAGTTTAGATGTTAATGCCTGTTGCATTAAAAAGCATTCAGCATTTTCAGGGAGTGTACCGCCCTGGCGAGCTATATCAGCAAGTCCATTTTTTATATCTGATTGAAGAATGATGCGATCACCAACAATGGCAACAATCTTATCTGCCACAATTTTCTTAGGTTGGGCACTAACAAAGTAAAAAGTAGAAATTAAAAATATTAGAGTGAATACTCGCTTCATAATATAACAAAAATAGCAGCTATAGAAGCCTTACAAGGAGCAAAAGGGGGTATTAACAAAAATTTGTACGCAGATTAAAAAATCTGTAATATACTGTTGGTTGTATTATAAAGTACGTTTTACTTCTTCTTCTTCATATGCTTCCAGAATATCTCCCACTTTAATATCACTGTAGTTCTTGATGGTTACACCACATTCCATACCTGCCTGAACGTCTTTTACATCATCCTTGAAACGCTTTAGTGAACCAAGTTCTGCTTTTACACCTTCAGCTGTTGGATAGACAACAATACCATCTCGTATAAGGCGAACATTATGATCCTTCTTTATTCTTCCATCTAACACATAACAACCGGCAACCACAGCTTTATCAAACCTAAACACCTCTCTCACTTCAACATTTGCTACAATTTTCTCCTGCATCTTAGGCTCCAACATTCCTTCCATTGCACTCTTAATCTCTTCGATTGCATTGTAGATTATAGAGTACAGTTTTATTTCAATACCTGCAGTATCGGCTAACCTGTTTGCCTGTAATGAAGGGCGAACGTTAAAACCAATGATTACCGCATCTGACGCTTCTGCAAGCACCACATCACTTTCATTTATTTGACCTACACCTTTATGTATAACGCTAACTAATATCTCCTGGGTAGATAATTTTTGAAGCGAATCACTTAACGCCTCCACTGAACCATCAACATCACCTTTAATAATAACTTTTAATTCTTTGAAACTTCCCAATGCCAAACGTCGACCGATTTCGTCAAGCGTAATATGTTTCTTAGCTCTGATACCCTGTTCTCTAAGAATTTGTGCACGACGATTGGCTATTTCTTTAGCTTCTGCTTCATCCTCGTATACACGGAAAGTTTCACCTGCCTGCGGTGCACCATTTAATCCAAGAATTAAAACAGGTGTTGATGGCGGCGCTTCTTCAACTTTTTTATTTCTTTCATTCACCATTGCCTTTACACGTCCGTAATGCTGGCCACTCACTACAAGATCACCAACCCTTAATGTTCCGTTTTGTACCAGTACAGTTGCCACAAACCCGCGGCCCTTATCTAAGGTTGCTTCTATTATAGTACCATTTGCTTCACGCTCAGGATTTGATTTTAAATCAAGCAATTCTGCTTCAAGCAAAATCTTTTCAAGAAGCAGTTCAATATTCAATCCTTGTTTAGCTGATATTTCCTGGTTTTGAAATTTACCACCCCATTCTTCAACTAAAAGGTTCATGCTTGCTAACTGCTCATATATTTTTTGCGGATTTGCACCGTCTTTATCAATTTTATTTACAGCAAAGATCATGGGCACCCCTGCAGCTTGTGCGTGACTTATTGCTTCCCTTGTTTGCGGCATTATTGCATCATCAGCAGCTACCACAATTACGGCTATATCGGTTACTTTAGCTCCACGTGCACGCATGGCAGTAAACGCTTCATGACCCGGAGTATCTAAAAATGTTATGTCTTTATCACTTGGAAGATTTACCTGGTATGCTCCAATATGCTGAGTAATTCCTCCCGCCTCACCGGCAACAACTGTAGTATTTCGGATGTGGTCAAGCAAAGAGGTTTTACCATGATCTACGTGACCCATAATTGTTACAATTGGTGATCTTGGCTCCAGATCCTCTATATCATCCTCTTCATCTTCTTCCTCCATTTCCATCTGCTTCTCCATATCAATGAACTCCACCATATAACCAAACTCACTTGCAACCAGCTCAATTACCTCGGCATCCAGCCTTTGATTAATTGAAACCATTATTCCGAGGCTCATGCATTTACTGATAACTTCCGCAAAACTTACATCCATAAGATTTGCTAGTTCACTTACACTGATGAATTCAGTTACCTGGAGTTTATTTTCCTCCAACCCTTCAACAGCATCAGATGTTTCGTCCCTGCGAGCCTTCCTGTATTTAGCTTTTAAACTTTTTCCTCTACCTAGAGTGCCTGCAAGTTTAGCCTGCGTCTCTCTGATCTTTTCCTGAATTTCCTTTTCATCAATTTGCTTATCATCTTTTCTTTTATCACCAGCTTTTTGTATTCCCAACCTGCTGCCGCTAGCACCACCGAACCGATTGCCACCGGCTGCCGGCTGTACACCTGTTCTGGCTCTATCACTTCTGGAAAATGGATTATTAGTTTCTGCTGGTCTTGCCGGCCTGTTTTGGAAACCTTCTCTTTTTACTTCTTTCTTTTCAACCGGTATCCTCTTACGCTTCCGTTTCTCATCAAGTTTAGGTTTTGTATCACTTTCAACAGGTAGATCTATTTTACCCAAGACTTTGAGCCCTTCTATTTTCTCTGCTTTAATATTCTCAACGACTGCTTCCGTATCTTCTTCAATTTCTTCAGAAATTACATCAGGTGTAATTTGTGCCACCACCGGAGCTTCAGCTGGTTCCTCTGTCTCGGAAACTTCAGTTTCAGCTTTCGACGTCTTAGCTTTTTTAGTTGTTTTTTTAGGACGTGTTGAGGAATCAATAGCAGACAGATCAATTTTATCAAGCACCCTGGGTGCTTCAATTTCCGGAACTTCAAGTTTAATTACCTCAGGCTGCTCGGGTTCAATTACTGGCTCCGGTTGAGGAATTTCTTCCTGTACCGGTTCTATAACCGGAGGCGCAGGTACTTCAGCAGGTGCAGGTTCTTCTTTTTTTACAGTTTTACCACCCTCCGCACGTACAGCAACTTCTTTACGAAATGAAATTTCTTCTTCATCTTTCTTTCTTCTTGCTTCCTGAGCAGCAGCTTTCGGAAGATCAATTTGCTCGCTTTTTAACTTGGCTACTTTATCACTTTGAAACTCTGCTTGCAAAGCTCTGTACATCTCCTCAGACAACTTTGCCGTTGGCTTTAATTCATCTTTACTAAATCCTTTACCCACCAAAAAGTCCACAAGGGTGTCTTTACCTATGTTGAATTCTTTGGCTGCTGCCATTAACCTTGGTGTTGCTACTAATTCGGTCATTAATATTTTTTATTTGTCAACTTTATACCTCTGTTCAGCGCCTGTTGTGTCACTCACTTGTGCTGCAACAAGGCTGCTCAGCAAGTCACGAAAGCTCTCATTTACCCTTCTTTCTCAAATTCAGCCTGTAAAACTTTTCTAACGTCTTCTATTGTTTCTTTTTCCAGATCTGTTCTGCGCTCCAAATCTTCTACAGTTAACTCCAGTACACTACGTGCAGTATCGCAACCTACTCTTTTAAATTCGTCAATTACCCATGTTTCAATTTCATCACTGAATTCTTCCAGATCAATATCAAATTCATCATCCTGACCTTCATTATCTCTGAACACATCAATATTGTATTCTGTAAGCTCACATGCAAGCTTAATGTTCACACCTCTCCTACCAATTGCAAGCGAAACCTGGTCGGGTTTAAGATAAACACTTGCATGCTTATTCTCCTGGTCAAGTTCCATAGAAGTTATTTTAGCCGGAGTAAGTGAACGCTGAAGTAGTAATTGAATGTTATTTGTCCAGTTGATTACGTCTATGTTCTCATTTTTTAGCTCGCGAACTATTCCATGTATGCGGCTACCTTTCATACCTACACAAGCTCCTACCGGGTCAATTCTGTCATCATAAGATTCTACAGCAACTTTTGCTCTTTCACCCGGGTCGCGTACAATTTTCTTTATAACAATCAATCCGTCAAAAATCTCAGGTACTTCTATTTCCAGAAGTTTTGCCAAAAATTCAGGTGATGTACGGGAAAGAATAATCACTGGTGTATTATTCTTCATTTCAACCTTTTTTACAACAGCTCTTGTATTTTCCCCTTTCTTGAAATAATCCTGGGGAATTTGTTCACTTTTTGGAAGAATCAATTCATTGCCTTCCTCATCAAGTAAAAGAATTTCTTTTTTCCAAACCTGGTAAACTTCTGCGCTGATAATATCCCCAATTCTATCTTCGTATTTTTTAGCCAGTGCATTCTTTTTAAGATCATTGATACGACTTGCTAAAGTTTGCTTGGCAGCCAGAATAGCACGACGTCCGAAATCGTAAAGATTAACCTCTTCATATACTTCTTCACCGATCTCAAAATCAGGAGCAATTTTAACTGCTTCGCTGTATGCTATTTCCTCATTAGGGTCCATTACATCGGTATCTAGCTCAACTATGATGCGACGGCGAAAAATTTCAAGGTCACCTTTTTCAGCGTTTACGATTACATCAAAATTCTCATCGCTACCATATTTCTTACGCAGCAGTGTTTTAAATACATCCT
>MWVY01000006.1_pt1 | contig 43851 bp, 40 predicted proteins | sample 1047251 | NCBI WGS metagenome assembly MWVY01 (sample SAMN06349983, study PRJNA376086) | soil metagenome | isolation source: MS7-5 sample Antarctic (ecotone) soil | place: Antarctica | collected 2015-01-13
TTGCCTGTAATTGTACGCAAATAATCTTCTGTTGGCTTAGGCGGCAAAATATTGTAGAGAATTTCTCTTACCGATTTAGATGGTATTGCTGTATTTTTTGATTGAACATTTTGTAATAAAATTATGGTTACGTCCTTGCCTAAATCCCTTCCAATATATGTTGTATATCCAGCCCATCCACCGCTATGACTAACAACTCTACCATATTTGTCATTATTTGATACAAACCATCCGAAGCCATAACCTGTTTCTTTACCGTTTGTTGTTTTCCCAGATTTGAATATCAATTCCGTTTCTTCTTTACTGATTAGCTTATAGGTAAAGAGTGCTTTGTCCCACTTCAATAAATCTATTGTTGTTGAATTTACCATTCCATCACCTACAATTCCATCCAAATAATAGGACATATAATCTTTTCCAAAACAATTAGGTGATACCTTTTCATCGGTCCTTTCAACCGCAAAATAACTATTTGCATAATTATTAATTTTTCTTGGCGCATAACGACTTCTATATACAGTTGTTCGCTGCATTTTTAATGGTGCAAAAATTTTCTGTTTTAGATAATCTTCAAAAGATTGTCCTGATGCCTTTTCAATTATGAGTGCTAATAAAGCATAACCTGTATTGCTATAAGCAAATTTTTCACCTGGTTTAAATTCCAATTTTGGCTTGTAGGTTACTAATTGATTTACGATGTCTTGATTGGTAGCAAATTTCGTTTTATCCCAATGAGTGTTTAACAACTCCATATAATCTGGAAGACCTGAGGTATGATGAATTAAATTATCAATGGATATTGTATCATAAAATTTCAAGTCAGGGATAAATTTTGTAATGGGGTCATTATAATTTAATTTTCTTTCTTTTTTTAGCAAAACAATTCCCATTGCCGTAAATTGTTTGGATACCGATGCCAGCTCAAACATTGAGTTACTGTCTAACTTTTCTTTAGTCTGCAAGTTGGCGATGCCATAACTTTTTTCAAATATGATTTCGCCCTTCTTTGCTATGAGCACATTGCCGTAAAATTGTTTGTTAATGAATAGTGAGGTAAAGAGGCTGTCAAGCTGGTCGGTCTGAGCATACCCGCAGAGGGGAATTAGAGCTAAAAGTGTCAATAATCTTTTCATTTATGCTTTGGTTTTAGTTTTGAAAATAACAGATAACGAATAGAAAAGTATCCGCAATGCCCCCCAAAAAAACCCGAACTTGAAAAATGTTTACGGGACATTTCGGTATACTTTTGGGGTAGGCTGAAATCGCCGTATTGGTCAATGATTGTCAGACTTTGAGTATATCCTGCATTATAAACACAAGGTGAGTAAGAGCAATTTTATGTAGTTCATATCTTTCAATTAAACTTCAGTTTATTTTATTGAACTTCTTTCTTGCTATCATTAAATGTACTAACAAGTTCTCCGTACTTATATACATTACGGATGTATTGATTTGGCAACACGTCTGATGCGTTCGTTTGAGTTGTAGAAAGAACTTTGCCGTTAATATCAATCTCATGTCCATAAAGATTGTAGTATGTTATTTTATTTCCTATTTCAGTGTAATAACAAGGTTTCCCATTTATATCTACAAACTTTGGCGTTAAATCTTTTTCAGCATTTCCTGTGTTGATTACGCCTTCCAATCCTGTAAATCCCTTTTGGGATGCAGGAGGTAATTGCGTCAAAGGCGTCGCAGGTGGCGGTGGGGGTGGCGATATTATCGCACCATACTTCTTATCAAATGCTTCCTGTACGTTTTTATTTTTTAAATTGTAGGTTTCGTTTTTTCCGCTTTCGAATGTTACTTCGGCTATCTTATTGCTAATTTTTACGGAAGACACATTGCCTTTACCTGCCATTATCAATTGTCCTTTTGTAGGCAGTTTATTCACAGGCTCCTTGAGGGGTGTAGTATGTGTTGGGTTGATATTTGCTCTCATTTCAGGCTGCCGAATATTCTCATTGCTCTCATTATTTCTGAAAGCAATTAATAACAATGCTACCAGTGGTAATGCAAAAAGGAATTTTACCAAATGTACTTTGGCTGTTTTGATTTTATTCATCATGGCTATACGTTTTTTAAGTGAAGAAAAATTGAATTTGGGGGCTATGCTGAATTCAATATTTCCAACTACTTTCAGCAATAAATATTGGTATTGCTTTTTGGCTACACCGGTCTGCAATATTTTATCATCAGCGATAAATTCAAGATTTTGGCGAATGGTTTTTCTGATAAGCCACACAAAAGGATTATACCAATTTACAAGACACAAAAATTCAGTCCAAAGAATATCAATGCTGTGCTTTTGCTTTACATGCACAAATTCATGAAGAATAATTTTTTGCAATTCGTTTTCAGTATGCAAATCCTTATTTATAAAAACGGCATTGCCAAAAGAAAAAGGAATAATGTTTTCATTTACCTGATAAAAATGTAATCCGTTGTCTGAAAAATGGACTGCCTTTTTTTTCATCTGCCACACAGAAAAAATTTGTATTGCCAATCGCAGCGTCATAACTGTTATTCCTGTCAGTATAATGAAGATTATCCATTCGTTGATATTCCATGAAGCATCTGCTTGTGGAGCGTTATTTTGCTGTAAAACAACCTGATTAGTTATACTTACATGTGGTAACGCTTTCACCCAAACCGCATTAGCAAGATTACTGTGTTGCAAGGCAGGCTCTATATTCATAAAAGATATTGCAAAGCTCAAAAAAGTACAGGCTAAAAGATATACCCTGTTCCAATTGTAAAAGGTAAGCCTACGTAATACAAAATAATAAAACAAGAATATTCCTGTGATGCTTACTGAAACCTTTAGAAAATATAATAGTATAAAAGGCATGGCAAATTGTTTTAAATGTTTATTTTCCTTTTTCAATCATCAGTAAAATCTCTTTAAGTTCTTTAGCCGAAAGTTTTTTTTGCTCCACAAAAAAGTTCACCAATTCTTTATAAGAATTATCAAAGTAATCTTTCACCACATTGCTCATAAATTTCTTTTTGTAGTCATCTTCTGTAACGGCAGCCTTGTACAGATAAGCATTGCCTATCATACGGCTGTGCAGGTAGCCTTTTTTTTCTAAATTCTTGACTGTTGAAGCCACTGTAGTGTATGGAAGTTCTTCGTCTAAATACTGCATAAAGGCTTTTACGTTACCTTCTCCGCTACGCCATATTGCCTGCATGGTTTCTTCTTCTGTATGCGAAAGTTGTTCCATCTACGAAATTTTCGTAAAGCTACGACTATTTCGTAAATAACCAAAATTTTTTAACCAAACTATTTTGGGAATGTTTGTCTGCTTGGTTGGTTAAGATGAAGTTGAATAGAATTCTGTCTGCCGGGGTGGGCGGGCTGTGAGTTGGCATTTTTTAGCTCTTTGCAAGGTTGGCTTTTGTGTGTCTGCTTTGTGCGCCTTGCAATGTGCTAAAAATAGCGTGGGGTAGCGTCGGCAAAGTTTTAGGGTGTATCAATCTGTGACGCTGTGTCCAAATAGGGTGACGTACAACTCTTATAAAAGTATCCGCAAAGCCCCCTTTAAAAGCCCGGTGCAATTATGATCGTACCGGGGCTATGCGGTATACTTTTGTGTTGACTGACGTTTTATAAAGCTGCCGGCCTGTTAGGTAAAAAGTATCTGCTTTTTTAAATGTTGTAATGCAAGCCTGTTGTAAATTTTCATTTGCACAGGCTATTGCTTTGCAACGGTATTTGCTTTTCCTTATTTATAAGAGCTTACTACTACCAAGATAATATTTTCTTTGCTTTAGTTGACACAGTACCTGGGTGTTTTATTTCTAAGAGGCAATACATAGCCAATACATGTAAGCATGTTTTAAAATAGACGCAATGATGTTTCATGGATGGCCCTGCATTTTTTAAGAGCTATCCAGTTCCTTTTCTCTAAAAATTGTTTTCATCAATACCAGGCTTGTTTTTTTACAACAGGGGCATTCATTGTAGCGTACTCCATACATTTCATAGAGGAGCACCTGCCAGGGTTGTTTTATTTTTGGCGGATGAGCGGGCAGTTTTAGTGCGGCTGTAATTTGATTCAGTAATGCTGTTCTTCCCCGGTTAGCTAAATACCCATAGGTTCTTATTTTGGTAAATCCTTTTGGTAAAATATGCTGCTCAAAGCGACGTAAAAATTCTGTTGCCGTCAGGCTCATTTGTTTTTGTTTATTGCCCCGTCCGACCGGGTCATCCCCGCCTGAATGATCAGATCGGGCAGGCGGGCGGGCATCACGGTAGTCTTTGTAGGCAAAAGTTACTTTAGCATCATCGGTGCTTATAATACGGTGGTTGCTGATGGCTACCTTATGTGTATAAGCGGCTAAGTATTGCAGCACCTGCCCGGGCCCGCCAAAAGGTTTTTTTGCATACACCACCCATTGTTCTTTGTAAAGAGTATTGATTAGTGAGGGCAGCTGATTTTGTTGTGCAGCAGTTAGTGCAATTTTTTTATTTGTTATTAATTGTTTCAATCCCTTTAAAAATACAGTCCTGTACACAGCCGACAATGCTTTTACCGGGAAAAGAAAATTGTTGTTTTTTCTTTGAGGACTCTTCCAATAAAAATCTGTATCGTTTTTGCTGTTTGTTTTTTTTACCACCCCGCCACCACTTACAATACAATGCAGGTGTGGATGAAAACTTAATTGTTGCCCCCAGGTATGCAGCACAGCCAGTATGCCTGGCTGTGCACCTAAGTAATTTCTATCGCTGCCAAACTGCAGCAATGCAACTGAGGCAGCTTTAAACAACAAGGCATACAACTGCTTTCTGTTGCCCAGTATCACAGGGTTTAATTCATGCGGCAGGGTAAATACTACATGATAATAGCTGATGGGCAGCAGTTCTCTTTTGCGGTCTTCCACCCACTGTTTTTTCTGCAAAGCCCCGCACCCGGGGCAATGCCTGTTTCTGCAACTATGGTATTGATATTTATAAGCCCCGCATTGCTCATCTGCACATTTATATAAATGATAGCCCAGCGCTTTTGTCCTGCATATTTTTAATTGCTCTAAAACAGTTTTGTTATAATCCGATTGTGCTGCAAAGGGATGTTGCTTTAAAATATGCTGCAAAGTAGCTGCTGGTGTAGCAGCTTGTTTCATTTCTCAGGATGATTGGGGGGTTGATAATTATTCAGCACATCGTAAGGGTTTACAATGGTGCGGAACCGTTTTTCACTAAGGTGTAAGTATTGCACGGTTTGGCTGATGTGATGATGGCCCATCAGTTCTTGTATAGCTTGTAAATCGGCGCCATTGTCTATAAGATGGGTGGCGAAGCTATGGCGCAGGGTATGAATAGAATAGTTTTTAGATTGCAGACCGAGGTTGATAAGTGTTTTTTGCAGTATGTGCTGAATAGATCTGGCGCTGTATTTAACGCCACGTTTTGTAGCGTTGAATAAAAACAAAACAGGTCTGTACTGCAGATAATATACTCTTAACTCCTGCAGCAGTTGATTGGATAAAGGAACAAAGCGGTCTTTCTTGCCTTTGCCCTCCACCACTTTTATACGCATGGCCTTGCTGTCAATATGTTCTATTTTAAGGTTGGCTGCTTCGCTTAGCCGCATGCCGGTGCTGTACAAAAGAGAAATGATGATTTTATGTTTTGGGTTTTTAATGGAATCAATAATCAGTTTAACCTCGGCAGCACTCATCACAGCCGGTAGTTTATTTTCGTGGGCCGGATATAAAACCCTGGGGATTTGGTAAGGCTTTTGTAAAACCTGCTTAAAAAAGAAAGCAATGCTTTGAGCAGCCATCTTTGCCTTTACCCTGCTGCACCCTAATGTTTTGGTTAAGTAAAATAAATATTGCAGCGTCATTTCCTGTGTAATGGCAGAAGGCCGGGTATCGGGATAATAAGAAAACAGGAATCGTAGTTCCTGTAAATAATTACGCTGCGTGGCGGGACTGTAATGACCAAGCGCTAATAAATCTGAACTTCGGTGCAATGCATTGATTGCATACGGGGATAGCATTTTTTTTGCATGATGAATAGTATTTTATCCTGCAAATTATCACTCATGCTTCAAAATTCATTGCGGCAGCAATGTTAGTTCAACACGTAAATTTATGCTATAGTCTGCTATTATGCATTTTTTAAAACAGCTATAAATCAACAGTTTAGTATTATACTTTTTTTATTGTTATAGCGCCAATACAATTTTACTGATGCTGTGAAGTCTGTTGGATTGTTCATGAAGTTAGTAACTACCAGTAACTACAACCCCGCCCTTGCACTTATCTCCAGCATTCTATCAAGAGATTTTTTTGCCTGTAGCCGTAACTCTTCATCCATCAAAATCTCCGGTTGTTCATATTCCATACATAAATAAACTTTTTCAAGCGTATTTCGCTTCATGTGTGGACAATTATTACAAGCACAACTATTATCAGGCGGTGCAGGTATAAATGTTTTTGTTGGCGCCTGCTTCATCATCTGATGTATAATACCGGCTTCCGTAGCTACAATAAATTCCTGCGCAGGATTTTTTTGCGAGTATAATAATAATTGAGTGGTTGATCCAATAAAATCTGCAATGCGTAAAACAGGTTCTTCACACTCCGGATGTGCAATAAGTTTAGCATTTGGATGCCGCACTTTCAACCGGGTAATTTTCTCCAGGCTAAATATTTCATGTACCATACACGCTCCATTCCATAACAGCATGTTTCTCCCTGTTTCTTTATTTATCCATGCACCAAGGTTTTTATCCGGAGCGAATATTATTTTCTGATCTTTTGGAAAACTCTCTACAATTACTTTAGCATTACTACTGGTGCATATTACATCAGTAAGCGCTTTAATACCTGCGCTGCAGTTTATGTATGAGATTACAATATGATCCGGATGTTGTTCCCTGAACTTCTTGAATAATGGTGGAGGGCAACTTTCGCTTAATGAGCATCCCGCTTTAAGATCAGGTATAACTACTTTTTTTGTTGGATTTAAAATTTTAGCCGTTTCTGCCATAAAATGCACACCGGCAAAAACAATCATATCTGCTTCTGTTTTGGCAGCCTGTTGTGCCAATCCTAAACTGTCGCCAATATAATCTGCAATATCCTGTATATCTGGTTCCTGGTATAGGTGCGCCAGGATAATTGCATTTTTTTCTTTTTTCAGTCGTTCTATTTCTGCAAAAAGGTCCAGCGTTGGATCAATGTCCACATCCAGAAAGCCATTTTCATCAACCTCATTCTTCGCTATTAACAATTCTTCTTGCATATAATAGTATATAATATTCTTATTTTATTTAAATAACCTATTACTACTATGGTTGTGGATTAGGGGATAAATAAATTTTCTAAAAATGGGAATTATCAAATTCCTGTTTTATCCACAAACATTTTTCTGAAATCAACATCAAAATTACCGCAGATGCTGCAATAACTAGCTATATTAACAACCCTGTGGATTAAAACTGCTGAATAAAAAAACTTCTTTTTAGAAAAATGTTCATGTGAATTGCTGTAGGATAACTGCTGCTAAACCAACATTCTGTTAATGTAAATTCTATTTTCAAATTCTACTTTCCAATACCTAACGTTCCATTCAACTGTTCCATGCCATTTATCAACAGTTAAAACAGGAAATTAACACCGTTAATGAGAGACGAAACAGCTAAATTTAATCCTCCAAAAACTTATAACATGAAAGCATCTATATATTTCAAAGTCTGTTTTCTGCTTTTATTGACCACATTTACCCGTGCAAATGAAGGCATGTGGTTGCCCCAATTACTGGGCCAGTTGAATGAAAAAGAAATGAAAAGCCTTGGAATGAAGATCAATGCTTCTGATATATATAATATAAATAAAGGAAGCCTTAAAGATGCCATTGTAAGCTTTGGAGGTTTTTGTACCGGTGAAGTAATTTCTGATAAAGGATTATTGGTAACAAACCACCACTGCGGATTTGATGCCATTCAAAAACACTCAACTATTGAAAACAACTATTTAAACAACGGTTTTTGGGCACACAACAACGGCGAAGAATTGCCTAACCCCGGTTTATTTGTTACGTTCATTGTTCGCATTGATGATGTTACCAATGGAGCTCTGAACAATATTACCAATAAGATGAGTGAAACAGAACGCCAGTCGGCAATAGATAAGAATATAGCTGAAATAAGAAATACAGTAAAAAAAGAACCCTACCAGGAGGTAATGATCCGCCCATTTTTTGAAGGCAATAAATATTATTTGTTTGTTACTGAAGTTTTTAGAGACGTTCGGTTGGTAGGAGCACCTCCTTCTGCTATTGGCAACTTTGGTGTAGATACAGACAATTGGATGTGGCCACGCCATACAGGAGACTTCTCCCTGTTTAGAATTTATGCTGGCAAGGATAATAAACCAGCTGAATATTCTGCAGATAATGTCCCTTATAAACCAAAAAGATCTTTAGCTATATCATTAGATGGAGTAAAGGAAGGTGATTTTACGATGGTTTTTGGTTTTCCTGGTAGAACATTTCAATATTTACCTGCATCTGCAGTTGAGCAGATAATTACTATTAATAATCCTGCTAAAATTGCTATCAGAGAAAAGGCTCTATCAGTAATTGGTACCCACATGCGTAGCGATGAGCAGGTAAAAATTCAATATGCATCAAAGTATGCAGGTATTCAAAATGCATATAAAAAGTGGCAGGGGGAAATTCTGGGTATCAGTAGCACAAAAGCGCTTGATAAGAAAAGAGCATATGAAGCTGAATTTCAAAAAAGAGTAAATGCTAATGCAAAATGGAAAGAACAGTACGGACATGTGTTGCCGGAGCTGAACAGGTTATATGCTGATTTTAAGCCCTACGGTTATGGAAGAGATTATTATAACGAAGTAGTTGCAAGAATTGAGTTGTTTACCATTGCATCCCAGCTAAATAATCTAAATAATGCACTGGAAAAAAATGGTGAAAAGGGTTTTAGTGATGCGTTGCCCGGTGTTAAGGAGAGACTAAAGCAAATTTATAAAGACTATAATCCCGAGGTTGATAAAAAACTTTTCGCCACATTAATGCAATTGTTTGTTGGTAACCAGGAAGAGAAATCTCTTGCACCAGAAATGTTAGAATGGGTGAATAAGTCAAAAGGTAATTATGAACGACTGGCAGAAAGGATATATGATGCGACTGATCTTGATAATGGAGAAAGAGTATTAAGGGAATTAGAAAAAGACCCCAGGCAGTTACTTGAAAAACATAAGCGTGACGAGGCTAATCTTTTTTTGATGAGCTTAAGTAATAATTACCAGGCAAAAACAACCAACAATTTAACCTCTATTCAAAGCCGCATTAACGAGTTGCAAAGATTATACATGCAGGCACAGATGGAAGTATTTAAAGAGAAAACATTTTATCCGGACGCAAACAGCACTTTAAGAGTTACCTATGGCCAGGTTAAAGGATATAAACCAAGAGATGCTGTAGAATTTGAGCATATTACGTATCTGGAAGGTGTAATGCAGAAGTATGTGCCAGGGGATTATGAATTTGATGTACCTCAAAAATTGATTGATCTGTATAAGAAAAAAGATTATGGCCGATATGGTGTAAACGGAAAAATGCCGGTCTGCTTTATTGGAAACAACCATACCACAGGAGGTAATTCCGGCAGCCCCGCTTTGGATGCAAACGGTAATCTTATAGGTATCAATTTTGATCGTGTTTGGGAAGGAACAATGAGCGACCTTAAGTATGATCCTACACTTTCACGTAACATAATGATGGACATACGTTACATGTTATTTATAATTGATAAATACGCCGGGGCTACTCACTTGATACAGGAAATGAAACTTATTGGTGGAAATAAAAATAACCAAACCTTTACAAGAATTGAGGCTCTAAAACCTCAAATGACACCTGTTGCAGGTCTTAATTAATGCCTTTTGACCTATTTTTGCCCGCCCGAAGAAATTCGGATGATAATATAATTAAAGCCACCTATGTCAGTTATTCAACAAATCAGAGAGAAATATGCCCGAATTGCAGTAGTTGCTATTGCTCTTTCTCTATTGGGTTTTATACTAATGGATGCATTTGCCGGCGGCTCCAACATTTTCGGCAGCGGCAACTCCACAACCATTGGTAAAATAAACGGAGAAGAAATTGATTACATCGAGTTTGACAAGAAAGTAAAGGCACAGGAAGAAATGGCTCGCCAGCAAGGATATGATATGGGAGAAGCAGGGCGCCAGCAGATAATTGAAACTACATGGAACCAGGAGGTAATGCGCATTTTGATGGAAGATGAGCTTGAAGAACTCGGGATGACAGTTGGAAAAAAAGAAATAAATGAGTTTTTGTTCGGCGATGCGCCTCCGCAAGATCTTAAAGAAAGATTTTCTGATCCGAATACAGGCGCCTACAATGCATTTGAAGCACAGCAATTTATTAATAATATTAAAAGAAGCGGAAGGGCAGAGGATAAGGCGCAGCTTAATCAATACCTCATAAACCTGGAATTTGCTAGGCTGGTTGAAAAATATTCTGCCTTATTAACAAACAGCACCTATGTGCCAAAGTGGTTTATTGAAAAACAAAATACTGATAACAGTCTTATTGGTAAGGCTTCTTTTATAAGCGTGCCTTATACAACAGTTCCGGATAACTCAGTGAAGGTTAGCGACAAAGAAATAGAACAGTATATTAAAGATCACAAGAAGGAATATGAGCAGAAAGAAGAAACCCGCAGTATCAGTTATGTAACCTTCAGCGCAGCACCAACTGCTGCCGACAGTATTCAGGCAAGATCTCAATTAGAAACCTTAAAACCAGAATTTGAAGCTGCAACTGATCCTGCAGCATTCATCGCACAGCACGGAAGCGAAATCCAATACTTTGATGCTTATGTTGCTAAATCAAAGATCCAGGTCACTGTAAAAGACACTTTGTTAGGATTGCCAAAGGGAACTGTTTATGGACCATATCAGGATGGACCAACTTATGTGTTGGCAAAAATTATAGATACAAGACTTTTACCTGACTCTGTAAAGGCAAGACATATTTTAATTGGTACAGTAGATCCGCAAACAGGGCAACCGTCGATGGCTGATAGTGTAGCAAAACAAAGAATTGACAGTATTGCAGCAGCTATACGAGGTGGCGCAAACTTCGACACATTAGAGACCAGGTATAGTACAGATGCTGCCGCACACCAGCAAAAGGGGGTAATGACCTTTTCTTCAATGGATATACAAGGGCCAAACTTTGCAAAGGAATTTGGCGACTTCATTTTACTTGAAGGAAAACCCGGCGATAAAAAAACTGTAAAAACACAGTTTGGGTGGCATTATATCGAGATAATGGAACATCAAAATGTTGAACCTCATTATAAAATTGCATACCTCGGCAAAAGTATGGTTGCCAGCCCTGAAACAGAGAACACTGCAAGTAACGCTGCAAACATGTTCGCCGGCGATAGCCGCAATCTTAAATCATTTAATGACAACTGGGAAAAAAACCTAAAAGGCAGGGGTACAAATAAGCTGATTGCTTCTGATATAAAGAAAAGTGATTTTTCTATAACTGGTTTAGGGCCTTCCCGGCAGTTTATTAAATCTATTTTTTCTGCTGATAAAGGAGATGTGCTACAAACTGAACGTATTGGTGACAACTTTGTGGTTGCTGTAGTAACAGATGTAAATAAAGCTGGAGTACAAAGTGTGGCACAAGCCAGAACGGTAGTAGAGCCTATCCTGCGAAACAAAAAGAAGGCAGAGGTAATAAAAAAGAACATCGGTAAAGTCACTACTTTAGAAGCGGCTTCAGCTAAAATCAATCAGCCTATTCAAACTGCGGATAGTGTACGGTTCAGCGGCAGCAACCCTGTTTTGGGGATGGAGTCAAAAATTATAGGGGCCATATTTAACCCGAATAATAAAGGAAAAGTAGTACCGGAAGCTTTAGAGGGACAGGCAGGAGTATATGTACTAAGGGTGGAAAATGTTTCTACCACACCGGTGTATGCTGACATACAGCAACAACGTCAAATGTACCAGATGCAGACAAGACAAGGAATGATGTATCGTTCTCCGATAGAAGGTTTGAAGAATGCTGCTAAAATAAAAGACAACCGATCAGATTTTTATTAAAGGCTAAAGGGTAGCTAAACTTTAAATATTATTAGAGCACTCAAGTAACTTTGGGTGCTTTTTTATTTCAGAAATTTTATATGTGAAAAGGAGTATATAAATGGCGGATGTGATCGTAAATAAAGTAGCGGGTAGTGGTCTAATTACACTAGACCTTGAGAAATATTTACCTGCCGGTTCAATAGAAACTTTTGATCTGAAGGATCATTTGTTTATGGGACTGATATTAAAAGAGAAAGACTTCAGAGAAGCGCTTAAAACCAAAGATTGGTCTGTTTACCAGGATAAGTTTGTTGCGGTAACCTGTACTGTTGATGCTATTATTCCGGTTTGGGCTTACATGCTGGTGTTTTCTTACCTGGAGCCGATTGCTAAAGATATTTTTTTAGGAAGTGCAGATGAGATGCATAAGTTTATACTTCTGAAAAACATTTCTTCCATTGATGCAAGTGAATTTGCCGGACAGCGCATTGTAGTTAAAGGATGTGGTGAAACACCTATTGACAATGCTGCTTATGCAGAAATTACCAAGCAATTAAGGCCTGTGGCAAAAAGTATTATGTACGGGGAACCGTGCAGCACTGTCCCGATTTATAAGCAAATAAATAAATAAATAAAAAACCGTCCTTTTGAGACGGTTTTAGTTATAATTCTATTTAACTACATTGTTCTTTCCAGGTTTTTATCAATAATGTAAATCAGGCTCGCCCTATGTGCTCTGGTTTCCTCGTTTGGAGAAACCGAACTGGACAACATTGACCTGATTTTCTTTACAGCATTCAAAGCAGCCGCTTTTGTGATATTATCAAAGCCGGGTGTTTTAAAATTTGCAATATTCGACACCTGTTTTACAAACTCTGTTTGCAAATTCTGGCGGAATATGCCTACTGAGGTTTTTAAATCTTCTCTAAAAATAGCTTCTGTTAGATCAGCCATTACGCTGGCAACACTATACTGATTACCATACAGGCGACTATCACTCATACGCTTTAAAGTAACAGGGTGCAGTAAATGAGCTAGCGCCGCATTATACTGCTGATTCATATACATATCAGTAAGCTTTGGATCTTCTGTACTTGCAAAGAAGTTAAAGCCACGGCGCAATTGCTGTAAATAAGGGTAAACTTTTGCGTCAGCTTCGAAAGCTTTTGGTGAAAAAACATTTTTAGCTAAAATGTTCATTGCTCTCTTTTGCTCACTAAGTGGAACAGGCGTAAATGGTTTATTACCGGATTTTTGTTCAGGAAAACTTCTGTCAATATAAACCCCACCAATAAAACGGCTGACAGCAGCAGTCATTTGAGAGCGTAAGCTGTTCAATGCGCTAAAGCGGGTAAGTATGTCGTAATAACTCCTGTCTTCTTTTATCGCATAGGTTGACAGACTTTTCATACGCTGGTCTACAAGTTTAAATCTGTCTTCTGCATAAGTCATTGGGTCGCTTGTAAGATCGTTGATCATTACTCGGGGATCTATGGCTTTACCTGGACTGCGCATATCATCTGCATCGTTGCCAAACACGTGTTTTGGATCTGTGCTGCGGCTTAATACTTCCCTTAGAACCTTTCTTTCTTCAGCTTCATCTTTAGTGGGAGTATAACCATATTGAATAGCCCAGATATCATATGGACCCGCTTTAGTTGTATAATAATCACCCTGGTTCTTTCTATCAAGAGCTATATTAATTGCAGGGTAATCCATAACAGAACCATAAAGACCATATTTCCTGGTTAATTCTTTGTTGTTGATCTCTTTAGGGCTCCACATATGGCTTGCTTTCATATTATGGTTTAACCCTAACGTGTGGCCCATTTCGTGTAAAACAAGATAAGTGAGAAACTGGTTTCTTGCTTCTTTAACTTCTTCTGCGGGGTCGATACTATTGCCTTCGGCAAGTGCAACTATCTCTGACAGAAGCTGGATTTTCATATCCTCAGCCATTGTACACATTGAACCATTTTTATGAAACATCTCATCAATTGTTGAACTTGCTGATGCCGCACTTACATTACCAATCAATAATTCTTCTAAAAAGTTATTAGTAACAATCCACTCAATTGTAATGTCACTACCCAATATTTGACCTGTACGGGGATTTACAAAGCTTGGCCCGATTGCGCCATAAGCAGGATAACGAGAAGAAACCCAACGGATCACATTATATCTTACATCAGATGGATCCCAGGTAGCAGTGTCAGGCATGATTCGCATTTCAACCGCATTTCTAAAACCTGCTTTTTCAAATGCTTCATTCCATTTTAAACCGGATTGACGTACCAGCTCACGATACTCTACAGGAGTTGTTTTTTCAACCCAAAATACTATTGGTTGAACCGGCTCGCTTATAGCAGCATTAGGGTCTTTCTTTACCAGGTGCCAGCGATGTATTTTATCTCGAAATCTTCTATGGGCGTCAGTAGTAGTAAGATCATCTGTTTCTGTTGTAAAATATCCTACCCGCGGGTCATCCAGTCTTGGCCTGAAATCATTTTTGGGGATCTCAAGGAAAGTATGTTGCATACGAATTCTTACATACCGTGGGTCTGTAATGTCTTTTCCACCAGGATTGAAAGGCGCCGGATTATCATAGGCAAGGTCTACAATTACATCCGTGTTATCAAAATACGAACGAACCTTTGAATATTTTGATTTTGAAGGATTAAGTGTGCCTAAGTTAAATCCTAAATTCGGGGGAGTGCCCGGTGGAGGTGGCGAAGGGCGAATGGGATCTAATTTTTCACTCATAAATAAGCCATCCATGCTAACAAGATACCCTCCAGCATCTTCAGCAGAAATTTTATCAGAATGAAAAATAGCTTCAGGAACATCCACGTTTGAAGCCCTGCTTACAGCATTTGCAGTGTCATAATAAAACCGCAAATTTTGTGTTGCAAACTCTATTTTATCAAAGGATTTTTGGATCCTGAAAATAAAATTTGCACGATGCATGCTTTGGTTTAGGTACATTGAGGTAGGTCCTGAAATGGAAAAGCTTTGGTAAATGAATTCTTTACCTAACTGATCTTTCTTAACATACATCTGTATGCTACCGGTAATTGTGTCCTGGTATAAAGTAAACAACCCATCATCCCTTTTACTGGATTTTGTTTTCTCTGCTACCGGCATAGGCTTTTTGGGCTTTGCAGTATCGGCAGCCGGTGCGGCAGTAACATGTTTTGATTTTTTTGAATAACGCATGATGAACCCATAGCGGCAACAGCCACTATGAAAAGTAACGATTTGATCATAATGTGTATTTGGTATTTAGTGGATAATGAAAGTAAGTCAAAAAGTTTTGCGACAACTACCGCTCATAACATTTTGAATTTTATAATAGGAGTAAATATTAAAACCAACCACGTTGTTTGAATATGAACAACATGCCAACAGGAATCAGCAACATTAAACCAACTGCTGTGTAAAACCCCCATGCATTATGTGCAGTGGGAATAATGTCAAAGTTCATCCCGAAAATTCCGCCAATAACTGTAGCCGGCGCTAACAAACATGTTACAATAGCCATCACCTTCATCACTTCATTCATCCTGAGATTAATATTATTTATATACAAGTCCTGCATACTTAAAATAATATCACGATAGTTTTCGCTTAGGTCATAGGCCTGTATAATATGATCGTGTACATCCTTAAAGTATTTAGTTGTACGATCTTGAAGCAAATCACTTTCGCTTCGAATGATTCCGGCAATTAAATCTCTAACAGGGGCGATATTCCTTTTTAAAACTATCAACTCCTTACGCAACTGATTTATATGAGCAAGAGATCTTTTGGTTCTTTCATGAATAATTTCTTCTTCTACTTCTTCAATTCGCTCACCAACCTTTTCAAGTACATGAAAATAATTGTCAACTATCAGATCCAGCATCGCATAACATAAATAATCAGCGCCTCTTTGACGCACTTTGCTGTGCGATTGTTTTAATTTTTCCCGGATAGGATTAAAAACATCTCTTTCAGGATCTTCCTGGAATGTGATAACAAAGTCTTTTCCCAATGCAACACTTACCTGTTCCTGTTCAACAATTTTTTTCTTCTCATTGAAATAAAGCATGTTCAGCAGGCAGAACAATACGTTTTCCACCTCATCCATTTTTGGACGCTGGTGTAGGCTTAAAATATCTTCTGTAAGCAGTGGATGAATGTCATAATAATCGCAGATGATTTCAACATCATTTTTCTTTATACCATCAACATTTATCCACGTTACATGGTTATTTACTTTAAAGGAAAAGCTTTCCTTTATGCTGGTGAGCTCATGTTCATTGATCTCTTTTTCATTATAATCGTAAACAGTTATTTGAGTTGCTTCAGCATCTTTCCTGATGATGCTTTCATTAGGACTTGTTGTAAGTATTTCTTTTGTACGCTCCGGACCAAGTAACAATGAAGGAACAATGTAGCGTAAATACTTTTTAGATGTTCTGGTAAGATTCATTACGCAGCATTATTGCTTTAAAAGCAAGTTGTAATATAAAATCATCTGCGTAAACTTATCATCAGCAGATGCTTTGCTCTTGGCTATTTGCTGGTAGTGCTGCTCCAGCTCTGTTTTCTTATTTGCAAGCACATTCGGAATATCTTTCAACGACTTAAGTAAGAAGAAAGTATTATTATAAAATACATAGTATTTGTCAGTTGTTCTTATACGCTGCTCTGCGGTTGCTGAGCCATATGGTTTTGACTCTGTAACATCTTTATTGATGAATTTGTATAATGAGGCATCACCTGAATGCAACCACAAATACCAGCCGGACTTTGGGGCCTCTGTTAGGAAATAAGCGGAGCTGATAAATCTGCTATTTTCACCACTTACATCATCAGTAATCACAACCTCCCGTATGGGAGAATGTGAAACAAGCTCTCTTCCGTTTTTATCAAGATAATGCACTTTATTGTCGAGCAGGTTCAATTTAATTCGAACATCTTTTACTTCTGTTCCATTATTTAAAATCACAGAACTGGTTTTCCATTCATCTTTATAAAATTGAGTGCCTTCTGTAATTTTTACAAATTTGGCTGTCACTATTGGTTCTCCACCAACAGAATAAAACATATTATGATTTACGTTTACATCCTGATTGGTGATATCAATTACACGTTGTGCGTTTGTGCAAAGCGAAAAAGTAATTAGTGGAATAATTAAGTATAAATAACGCATTTCAGAAGTTTGAGATTGATAAAATACAACTTCTTTTTAATTTACTGAGCAATACAGGGGTGTAAATTAAAGTTAACTAATGGAAAGAAGCGCCTTTTGCAAGTCTTCGGGAGTATTAATTTCTACGCCCATTGGCTCAGTAATTACCATCTTTAAAGGAATGCCGTTTTCAAGAAAGCGGAGTTGCTCCAGCTTTTCAGCTTCTTCCAACAGAGATGGCGGCCACTTAGTAAATTGAAGCAATGCTTGTTTGCGAAAAGCATATACACCTATATGCTTATAGTATGTAACCTGCGTCTCTATATCACGGGCAAAAGGTATAATACTCCGGCTAAATAAGAGCGAATTCATTTTTTTATCAACACACACTTTTACCACATTTGGATCAGCCAATGCATTCTTATCTTGTATTATTTCCATCAAAGAAGCCACCTGTACAGAGTCATCAGTAAATACTTTAATTAATTTTTGCAGCGGCTCTTTTTTTACAAAAGGGGTATCACCCTGAACATTTACTATTACATCGGCTTCTATATTTTCAACTGCCTCTGCAATACGGTCAGTACCACTTTCATGCAAATGTTTGCTCATGACTACTGAACCATTATATCGTTTTATCTCTTCTGCAATCATTTCGCTGTCGGTAGCTACAATTATCTCATCAAATAACTCAGAATTTTTTGCTGCTAAATATGTTGTTGCAATCACTGATTTATCACCTAATAATTGAAGTAGTTTGGCAGGGAAGCGGGTAGAAGCATAACGTGCAGGTATCAGGGCAATCTTCTTCATAACGTATATACGAAGGCTGATTGATTATATTAATCGAGCTTGCCAAAGGGTTTACGAACCAGCATAGAAAAGTTTTCATCATGTTCATTGGGGTAATGCCGGTCTAACCCGTATCGGATCTGAGATGGATCTAACTTTTTGAAGGTGCCAAAAATTCTGTCCCAAATTGAAAGAACAGCTCCATAATTGCTATCTGTATATGGCTGTTGCCAGTGGTGATGAACTTTGTGCATGTTCGGCGATACCATTACATAACTGATTGTATTATCAAGCCATCTTGGCAAATTAATATTTGCATGAGTGAATTGCACCGCAATTATCAGTAATGTTTGAAAAATCATTACAGCATAAACCGGAGCCCCGGCAACCAAAACTCCCATCATAAAGAAGACGCCTCTTAATACACTTTCTACCGGGTGGTGCCGCAATCCGGTGGTTACATCTACATTGTTGTCTGAATGGTGTACAGTATGAAATTTCCATAAATACCATGTTTTATGTTGTACCCAATGTACCAACCAGCCACCAAAAAAATCAAGAACAATGAAGGAGATTATTATTGTGCCTAATACAGATGCATTTAGCCATTGCGATATTCCAAATTCATAATTTTTGCAGAAATCTGCTATTAAAATAATGAACACCGCAAATCCTGTGTGTATAATGAGGTGCATTAGCGTAAATGAGAAGTTAACTGATGCATGCCTCCATTTGTTCTGTTTATACTTAAGAGTTAACAACGGGATGGCACCTTCAATCATCCACAGCAACAACATTCCAGAAACAATAAATATCATTCGCTCAAGTGGCCGCTGCTCAAGCGTTTGAAAATGATCAGTTATCTGTTGCCACATATTATAAAATTATAAGATTATCTCTGCATAGCAACAACAGCAGTAACATTGAAGATTCTTTTAAATAATAATTAGCAGTAAAAAGTACTAATTGGTTTTTGGCAGTTCTTTAAAATCATAACCACATGATTCACATTCATACATTTTTGCCACCTCAACAGATCTGCCGTTTAGCAACATGCTAGCCAGTGCTGCCAGCTTACATTTATGTTTTTTAGTGATGCTCTTTGTTTTTAATCGATGCGCTTTGCAGATGGGACAAGGAATACTATTTAGATATTGCTTTTCAGCCTCATCAATCATGTCCCATGCACGCTGTATATGAGCGTGGTGCACCATAAGCTTCATTCCGCCAAGTGCCGGACTCAATAACGGATCTATAGTAATAATGTGTTCGTCTTGTAAGTGACAGTTAATATTAAAGTGGCGGAGCATGTTAAGTACAATATTCGCTTCAACATAATTATCAAAAGATCTAAGCTCCACAAAATTCATAGGCTGCAATTTTACTGAGGTTAGCTCACAAAATGCAGCCAAAAAAGTGCCGTAATGTAATGTAACATGCATAATTTATGCACATGATCACTGTTTTGTATAACGATTAAGAGCAGCAAAAGCCAGGGTAAAGAAGAATACACCACCACTTGCTACAAACAGGTAAAACCACCTGTCGTGCAATTCTTCGCCGCGAAATTTTAATGCGCTGAATGCTATCAGCATTACCAGGAATATACCTCCTGAAACATAAGCCCACACTTTCATAGAGTTACTGATTTAACATCAAAGGCATCACAAGCATTAGTAAATCTTCCCCTTCATCCTGTTCTGATGGTTTTAAAATGCCGGCTTTTGTTGGTGTAGCCAATTCAATCCGCACTTCATCACTATCAGCAGCATTAAGCATTTCAATTAAAAAACGCGCATTAAAAGCAATGGTCAAATCCTCACCATTGTAGCGGCACTTCATTCTTTCTGTTCCTTCAAAGCTAAAATCAACATCCTGTGCAGCTAAGCTCAATTCGCTGCCGCTGATGGATAGCGCTACCTGGTTAGTGCTTTTGTTGCTGAAGATGCTTACACGACGCAATGCACTTTGAAATTCATTTTTATTTACTGTTAGTTTATAAGGGTTATCAGCCGGAATAACTACTTTATAATCCGGAAATCTTGCATCTATAAGGCGGCAACTCATTTGGGTGGTGCCATGTTTTACAAATAAATGATTACTGTTATAATTAATTGTTATCTGCTCATCAGTATTGGGTATGGCTGCTTTTAAAAGATTTAAAGGCTTACGTGGCACAATAAAAGAATCTTGCTTAGGGCAGCTAACATCTGATCTTTTGTAACGAACCAGCCTGTGTGCATCAGTTGCTACAAATTGAACGAAATTGCTATCAAGCTCAAAAAACACTCCTGTCATAGCAGGGCGTAAATCATCATTGCTAACCGCGAAAATTGATTTATTGATTGCCGTTACCAATGCAGATGCAGGCATTTCGAAACTTGTAGTATCATCTGCGGCAGGTTCTTTGGGAAAGTTATCAGGATTTTCTCCCATCACCTTGTATTTGCCGTTATCTGTTGTTATTTCTATTCCAAAATTTTTGTCAATTGTAAAAGTCAGTGGTTGGTCCGGAATATTTTTCAAAGAATCCATGAGAATTCTTGAGGGAATGCAAACTTTACCGTTATCCTTTGCTTCTATATCTATTTGCACCCTCATTACTGTCTCCAGGTCAGTGGCCACTACTGTAAGTTTATTTTTTTCAATTTCAAACAAAAAATCCTCTAATATGGGTAAAACCGTGTTTGCATTGATAACACCGGCTATATGTTGCAGCTGTTTTAGCAATTGAGATGAAGAAACAATAAATTTCATCTGGTAGTTATTTTTTTGGAGCGAAGCGAAACTAATGATTTTTAGGACAAAGAAACTTGCGTTTACAGCACAATCAAAAAATAAGTGGAAAAGTAAACGCTTACATTAATTACAGGAATGAAGAAGCAGTTGCTATAATGTATTTTTAAAGACTGAATGCTTCAAAATGGGTGTACAAAGACAACAGCTTACCAAAGAACAGGCTTTACAAAAATTGCGGCATTATTGCGGATACCAGGAGCGAAGCCATTATGAAGTTGAACAAAAGTTGTGGGAGCTGCGGGTGAATAAATCTTATCACGATGAAATTATTTCTACACTCATACAGGAAGATTATCTAAATGAAGAAAGATTTGCCACACATTTTGCCGGCGGAAAATTTAGGATGAACGAATGGGGAAAAAAGAAAATTTCTTATGCTTTAAAAGAAAAACGGGTGAGCGATTACTGCATACAAAAAGGGCTGAATGCCATAAATGAGGATGATTACAAAAGAACTTTAAAAGAATTGGCAACAAAGAAGTATGATTCATTAAAAACTGATCAATACCTGGTGAGAAAAAAGAAAACAATTGATTACTTGTTGCAAAAAGGTTTTGAGTTTGAACTGGTAAGTAGTGTTGTAAATGAGCTGATAAGGAGCACTAAATAATAATCTAAAATTCCACTAGTGAACAGGTATGCTAAGGGGTTGAATTGTTGTATTTTACAGCAATATGACTCAGTTACACAGATGCCTTTCATTATACCTCGGATGTAACACAAACAAAGGCAAATTAATAGGTATTGTAGGCGAAGTGCTGATAATTCAAAATGAAAAATCTGTAACGGAAGAATACAACATTAAAGATGTAGGCGAAACACTTTTCCTGCATTTAAGACAACTCAATGATCTTACCAAGGCACAAAGTGGACAATTGATTGATGAAGGATTTTCTATTGGCCGGCCTCATGGTTATACTTTCTCTAACAATGGATTTTTATACCTGTTATCGTTATCTGTTGATCTTTTCGGATTGATTAACTCTGGCTATGCTAAGGACATTAAAACTCTAAAAGATCATACAACACACAGATAGGCCAATCTTAAATAAGCACAACTTTCAACATCTGCTCAACTCATTCATAATAAATTAATTTTTGGGAGAGTAAGAATTAGTTTGTTTCATGCCACCTATGTGCTGGCACGTTTTTTAATGCACTTAAATTCTATTGTTTCATTATCCTTGAGAAAACACTTGCCGTTTTCAACAAATGCAACAGCTGTTCTGGAATGTGGAATTGTAGATATTGAGGAAGCTTTAAAAAAGAAAGGAATACGTGTATGTTTGCAATGAATTACCGCGGACCGTACAGGGTTCGCCTTGATCGCAATAAACCTGAGCCAGAAATACTTCACCCCGGAGATGCTATTGTTCGCGTAACACGCTCATTCATTTGTGGATCTGACCTGCATATATATATCATGGATTGGTGCCGGACACCGTTTGGTTTGGTGCCGATGTCTGTATAGACGCAGTAGGTTGTGAAGCGGCAGGCAGTGCTTTCCAAACAATAACCGGAAGAAAAATGATGTTACAGGCCGGTTCTGCAACTGCACTTCATTGGGCAATTAATTCTGTAAAAAAGGGAAAACTTAGCTGAAAACTATAAGCATATAAATGGCTGGGGCATTGATACTAATCCGGAAAACGAGCCTACGTATCCCAATGTTATAGAAAGCGTAAGTGATGATTTAAAAGCACGGTCACTTCCCCAATACTTTTGTAGAAAAAGGCGGAAAAGCACAGTGGGAGCATAAACCTGAATGGCTGATAAAAAAAGTTGCTGTAGTTGCTGTTATTTCAGTAGGGATTATTGCACTTTTGAACAGGAAGAAGCTAAGTAAAAGGGGGTCATAAATACAAATATCGTTTGATTGATAGTTGTGAACTGTAAAAATTACTTTACCATACCATTTGCATATTGTTTTGTTATTTGCTTTGATTGAAAAAAGTAGTTTCTTCATTTTTTCTGCTATGCGTGTTAATGCCTTGTTTTGTGATTGTGAATGCACAATACTTAGTGCAGGGAACAGTTTATGATGGCACAAGAACTTATCCGTTAGAAGGTGTTAGTGTGCTCACAACAAGTGGTAGAGGCACTGCAACAAATGCAAGTGGTTTTTATTCAATACAGGTTTCAGATAAGGACTCTATCTGGTTCTCTTATCTTCAAAAGCCCACAACTAAATTTCCTGTATCCAATATAACTAATGTGGCTCAATTTGATATTGCTCTGCAAGTTGAAGTTCCAATACTTAAAGAAGTAGTTGTAAAGCTGAAAGATTACCGGTTAGACTCCATTCAAAACAGGATAGATTATCAAAAAGCATTCGACTTCAGGAGACCGAATTTAGAGAGCATGACTTCCATCGGTCCAATGGGCGCAGGAATTGATGTAAATGAATTAATACGAGTATTTCAGTTCCGCAAAAATCAAAGTTCTGAAAGATTTCGTGAACGGTTGCTGCAGCAGGAAAGTGATAACTTTATTGATTATCGTTTTAATAAATCCCTTGTTCGCCGGTTAACGAATTTATCAGGCGATGACCTGGATCGGTTTATTATTCTTTATCGCCCATCCTATACTTTTACACTATACAGCAGCGATTATGATTTCCAGGAATTCATTAAGTTATCCTATCGGAAGTATTCGCAACAAAAAACTTTTTAGCTGGTTATTTTGTAATAAAATTTAATGGAGGAACGAAATGGAACAGTTAACACTTGGCATTGGTACCCGGTTACAACACACGCAATTCGGTCCCGGAGTTATTGTGGGAATTCGCTATGCCACATATTTAATTTCTTTTATTAATTATGGAGTAAAAGAAATAGACAAGACCGATACGAAACTTGAAGAAATTATTCCTGAAAATGTAACGGAAGAAATAGAAACACATTCAGAAGTTGAGAGATCTTTATTGAGGATATTAAGACTTTGGGGAGGCATGTCAGAAAATGTTCGTTTAGGTGATCGTTGGCTTGGAGGAAAAATGTTATTACAGCCGGCAGATAAATCACTTAAGCCAAAAGAAATTCCTATTGAAGACTTTTTCCATAAAATTGTAATGCTGCGTGACAGGCTTCGGGTAATGGAACAACAGATTAATGCAAATAAAAAATTAACCGATGAGGAAAAGGTAAACCTGCAACAATACATTACCCGCATCTATGGTTCTCTAACAACCTTTAATGTTTTATTTAAAAATAAAGAGCAGTGGTTTGTTGGTGACAAAAGTGGTGGGGACAGCTGAAAACACATGAATATTAAAATGTATTAATAATGTTGTGTTATATGCCTATCTACTTCCTCATTGGTAAATAGCGAGAAGTGCAGCAGTGTTATGAAAATATTCCGGTTCTGCTGGTATTTTAAATTACTGATGTTTGAATTATATGTTACAACCTTTTATTTTACCTAATCTTTATCTGAATCATAATATATACCAAAAGCAAACATGAAGAAGCCATAACAAATAGTTGCAACAGCAATTGCAATAAAATAGAAATGACCTACATCATCTCCTATAAAATCAAATGCTTTGTCTGTGTTAACGACATGCTGTGCATTTTCTGTAATTGCAGCTTTTATAAAGAAGAAACCAATAATTCCCAAAATAACACCCCTTGCTAAGTGGCCCACCCATGCAAGAATATGAATGGTCATTTTCTTCCACCTGGATAAATGATCAATCGTAAGCCTTTCTCTGTATCCTTTAGTAATTATATATGCTAGTTGTGCTATAGCTGTAGTTGAAACAATAATTCCAGTTATTAAAATGGCCCAACTGCCCCAGGGCTCATTAAGTATATTACTTACCATTCCCCGCTGTGCTGTTGGCAATCCTGTTTCTGTTATGCCACCAAAATGAAATAGCGCCTGTACGGCAGAATAGGCGATCATTGCATCGGCTAAACCGCTTAGCGCAATTGCACCTCTTTTAATAATTCCAATAAATTTCTTTCCATATTTATACGGATCAAATATAGTTTCATAGATCCGCCAGATAATGTAAGCAATCATTCCCAGCAGGATGATCCAAATAATAATTCTGCCTACTAAAAACTGGTCAAGGTAAACCAGTAGACTTCCTTCGTCTGCACCACCCTGCTTTATTTTTAAAAAAGAAAGTATAGCAATAACACCAATTGCAGCGTAAACTATTCCGGTGGAAATACATCCCCACATAGCAAGGTAATGCACAAAAGACTGTTCCTTTTTCCTGCTCTTCATTAACACATTTTAGCTGTCATAATATTACCGATAACAATTCTTTCAATGCTCATTTAAATAAAGATTTGATGGATTTTTTTATTGCGGCTCTAAATAAAACTAACTGTTCTTTATTCCGGGCCAACTTCATCATCTATATTTCTGAATTTTGTATTGATTACTTCAATTACATTACAAGTGTTATTTGTATGAACAATTATGAAACGAATAGCTCCAGATAAATGGAAACATTTTTGGGTAGGCATTGCAATGGGATTTGTATTGCAAACTTTTTTTATTTATGTAATTGCCGATCCATTTTGGTCTGTGGGCATTACAATTGCAATTGTTGTAATTATCGCATACGGATTTGAGTTGTTCTCAAAAATAACAGGAAAGGGTCATCATGAGATATTAGATGCAGTTGCAACTATTATTGGGGGTATAATAGGTATGTCAATTGCTTGGATTGCCACAATCGTTATCTGAAATGAATATTACTGATATGCCTGCTCATGTACACTTTTTACTGCCCGTCCCGATGGATCCGTCATTTTTTTAAAAGCCTCATCCCACTCTAATGCTATAGCCGTGCTGCAAGCTACAGAAGGCTCTGATGGCACGCACTTAGCTGCTTCATCACCCGGAAAGTGTTCGCTAAAAATACTCCGGTAGTAATATTCTTCTTTAGACCGTGGAGTATTAATCGGGAACCGGTGCCCTGCAAGCCTTAACTGTTCGTCAGTTACACTTTCTGATGTAATTTTTTTCAATGTGTCAATCCAATTATATCCCACACCATCGGAAAATTGCTCTTTCTGTCGCCAAACTACTTCCTGAGGTAAATAATCTTCAAACGCTTTCCGTAAAATGTATTTTTCAATCTTTCCGTTGCCGGACATCTTATCTGCCGGATTGATGCGCATTGCCACATCCATAAATTCTTTATCCAAAAAAGGCACTCGTCCTTCAACACCCCAGGCAGCCAGGGATTTATTTGCCCGAAGGCAATCGTATAGATGAAGCTTACTTAATTTCCGTACTGTTTCTTCATGAAAAGCTTTTGCATCAGGAGCTTTATGAAAGTATAAATAGCCACCAAAAAGCTCATCCGCACCTTCGCCGGATAAAACCATTTTGATACCCATAGATTTTATAACCCGGGCAAGTAAATACATTGGTGTAGATGCACGAATAGTGGTTACATCATATGTTTCAATATGATATATAACATCGCGTATAGCATCCAAACCTTCTTCAATTGTAAAATTTATCTCATGGTGCACGGTTCCAATATGATCTGCAACTTTTCTGGCTGCAGCAAGATCGGGGGATTCTTTTAGTCCAACAGCAAATGAATGCAGTTGTGGCCACCATGCATCTTTCAAGTCTTCAGTTTCAATTCTTCTCGCTGAATACTTTTTTGCAATGGCAGATACTATAGAAGAGTCTAAACCTCCGGACAACAAAACTCCATAAGGCACGTCGGACATCAACTGACGATGCACTGCATCTTCAAGTGCTTTTCTTAATTCATTTACATCCGATTTGTTGTTTTTTACATTTTCGTATTCTGTCCACCCACGGGAATACCATTTCTTTAGTTCACCGTCTCTGCTATGCAGGTAATGACCTGGTAAAAATTCCTGGATGCGGTTACAAACACCAACAAGGCATTTAAGTTCCGAAGAAACATAAAAATTGCCCCATTCATCCCAACCCATATATAAGGGGATAATACCCATGTGGTCTCTTGCAACTAAGTATTCGTTTTTTTCTTTGTCAAATAATGCAAATGCAAAAATTCCATTCAGGTCTTCCAGGAAATCAATTCCCTTTTCCCGATATAGTGCCAGTATGATCTCGCAGTCGGATTCAGTTAAAAAGTCATATTGCTGAGCCAGGTTCTTGCGGAGATGTCGGTGATTATAAATTTCACCATTAACTGCAAGCGCTAGTTTGCCATCTGCGCTCAACAGTGGTTGTTTGCCCGAAGCAGGATCAACAATTGAAAGCCGCTCATGTACCAATATAGCACTGTCGCTTGTGAATGTTCCGGACCAATCCGGCCCACGGTGGCGCTGTTTTCTAGACATTCGGATTGCTTGCCCACGCAGCTCATCTGCCGGCTTCTTCAATTCAAATACTCCAATAATTCCACACATATTCTTAATTCAATTTATTCTGTCGATCTGTAGATTTCAGATCAAGCATAGAAACTATTTTATTACAAAAATTATATTCCGCCTCATCATTAGAACTCACAATAACCAACCTGTTTTTACAGTAAGAATTGATTAGAAAATAAAACAATTCATAGCCTTCTGCATCAAGGTTTGTACAAGGTTCATCTAACAAAATAACGTCAGTATCAGAAAATATTGCCTGCGCTAGTTTAACCCGTTGCTTCATTCCTGAAGAATAGTAGAAAATCTGCTTTTTGGCAGCGGTTTTCAATTTCAATATTTCAACTATTTCATCTATAACTATTCCTTTGATAAAAGGCTTAAAGTTCTGGTGAAAATCAAAAAACTCAAGTAGGTTCATCTCTTCAATAACATCCATATAAGGTGCGCAGAAAGAAACATTCTCGTGTATTGTTTCTATAGATACTTCTTTCTTAGGGTTATGAAAAGATATGCCCCCTTCACTAAGCTGCAGCATTCCTCCAATCGTTTGCAACAAAGTTGATTTGCCGGATCCGTTTGGGCCAGTAATAGCATAAGCATTTGGAGAAGAAAATTCAATATTACAATTGCGGAAAATCCATTGACGATTGAAGCGTTTGCCTGCTTCAGAAAGTTTAATCGTCATCCACCCCATTTTTTGAATAGCGCCTGATGATACCTATGCGTGAACCATGTACAAACTTCATTATTTCACTTTTTAAATTACCATCAGGAATTTTTTCCCCGATCAATTCAAGTGCCTTTGAAGTACTATGATTTTCAACAAATAAGATGTGGTAAATTTTCGAAATTGTTTCTATATGATCCTGCGGAAAACTTCTTCGTTGCAACCCCACAAGATTAATTCCAACATACGCCATTGGTTCCCGGGCTGCTTTAACAAATGGGGGTATATCTTTTCTAACTATACTATGCCCTGCCACATAAGTATGTGAGCCAATGCGTGTAAATTGTTGTGCACCGGCTAGCCCCCCTATGATCGCATAATCCCCAATTTCGACATGTCCTGCCAGTTGCACCCCATTTGCTAAAATTACATGATGGCCTATAATACAGTCATGTGCCACGTGTGCATATGCCATAAGCAAACAATTACTTCCAATAACAGTTTTCCATTTGTCTTGAGTGCCCCTGTTTACTGTAACATATTCCCGTATAGTTGTATTGTTACCTATTTCAGCGGTTGTTTCCTCACCACGGTATTTCAGATCCTGCGGAATTGCTCCTATTACGGCGCCTGGAAATATATTGCACTTGCTCCCTATTTTACTAAAGGGCATGACAACTGCATGGGACATGATATGTGTTTCATCACCAATAGAAACGTTCTCCTCAATTACTGCAAATGGATCAACTTTTACATTGTTGCCAAGTTTAGCATTTGGGTGAATGGATGCCAGTGGTGAGATCATATTTTGGTCTTTGGTTTCTTTACAATTTGAGCAACCATATCAGCCTCTGCTATTAATTTGTTACCGACAAAAATAGTCCCTTTCATTTCACAAATGCCACGACGGACAGGGCTACTTAATTCCATCTTTAGGATCATTGTATCTCCAGGAACAACCTTGTTCTTGAATTTACAATTATCAATTTTTAAAAAATACGTATCATAATCATGATCAGGATCATCAGGGATAGTTAATATGCCGCCTGTTTGTGCTAAAGCTTCTACCTGCAACACCCCCGGCATTACACAGTTTCCCGGGAAATGCCCCTGGAAGAATTGTTCATTATATGTAACATTCTTAATTGCTACCACATGTTTCTCATCTAACTCAATCACTTTGTCTATTAATAAAAAAGGGTACCGGTGAGGAAGCTTCTTTTCAATTGCATGTATATCAAATAAAGGCGGTTTAGTGGGATCGTAAGAAGGAATCTCTTGTTTGTACCTGTTCTTTTTAATATGCTCCTTAATTTTTCTTGCAAACTCAATATTTGATGAATGTCCCGGCCTGTTTGCTATAATATGTGCTTTAAAAGGAAAACCCACCAGCGCAAGATCACCCACAACATCTAATAACTTGTGGCGTGCAGGTTCATTTGGAAAGCGAAGCTCAAGATTGTTCAGAATGCCGCCCTCGCTTACCTTTACTTTCTGTTTTTTGAAAACCTTTGCTATGCGAGCCACCTGGTTGTCTGTTACTGGCTTATCAACTACTACAATAGCGTTATTAATGTCGCCACCTTTAATGAGGTTATTTTCTAGTAAATATTCCAGTTCATGAAAGAAACAAAAGGTTCTGCAGGGGGCTATTTCACTACCAAACTCAGATAAATGTTTAATAGAAGCATGTTGTGTTCCTAAAACCGGCGAATTGAAGTCAATTAATGTGTTTATGCGGTATTCGTTAAATGGCATTGCTACCATTTCTACCTTTTTATTTTCATCAACGTAAGTAATATTATGGTAAAGTGGGTAGTAAACTTTAGGCGCATCCTGTTGTTGAAGTCCAACCTTTCTAATTGAATCAATGAAAGGGCCTGAACTACCATCTAAGATGGGCACTTCAGGTCCATCTATTTCAACCAAAACATTATCAACACGACTACCTGCTAATGCAGCCATCAAATGTTCTATTGTACCAATTGTTGCTCCATTATTTCCAATCGTTGTACTTCTGATGGTATCAATCACATTATCAACGTCAGCTTTTACCGTTGGCTTATCCGGTAAATCCATTCTCTGAAAGATCACTCCGGTATTTGGTGCAGCTGGCCTTAAATTTATGGTAACTGATTGCCCTGTGTGAATGCCAACGCCTGTAATAGATGCTTCAGATGCCAGAGTATGTTGAAATTCAGTTATAGAATTCTTATCTGACTGCATGTGGCGAATGTATGAAACAATCTTAAAATGTATTTTCTATGTTCAGTTTACAGGAGTCGAAAAGTAAAATATGCGTGTAATCATTAGTTTAAACATCAATTTACTTTTGGAATGCTATTTTTGCAGCTAATGCACGAATCTTTTACCCTAACTGAATCTCTTTCTGCAGAACAACCGCTCCAGTTGCTAATCGAAACTATCAGGTCTGTTCCGGGATCTGTACACTTTACTATTAAAAGATATTTGAAACCTATTGATTGGCTGGCTGATGATGCTGGCATGTTGAAATACCACTATGAAGCTTCTGAGCCAGATAATAATAAGCTGGAATTAAAATTCTGTTTGTCCGGTAATATGTATTGCAGTGATTTGCCGGAAAACTGTAATAAGTGCAGATTACAAAGTGAGTCGGGATGTAAGGAAAAACTGGAGAGCATTGATCTGCTAAACTTTACTTTTTCTTCTACATTGTTAGCACAGTTAGTAAATTCAAGGTTGAAGGAGAGCAGTTCGAATGATAGTGCTCTTTCTTTTAACTATAGTACCTCCTTTAGCAAAACACTGCCACTTTGCAGCAGAATACGCCTGGTGCTTGAATCGTTTCTAAACCACACTTATACTGATGTTCGGGAGAATATTTTCATCAATGCACAAACTCAAATGTTATTGCTTTATTGCATGGACTGTATGCTTGGTGAAAAAGAGATCAATACAATAAGCTGTAAATTTTTGGCAAATGAGGAGGACAGGGAGAAAATAATTAAGGCAAGAGATATATTGTTACAGCATATTGGCGAACCAATTACCATAAAAGAGCTAAGCCGAAAAATAGCCATGAACGAATGTTACCTGAAGAAGGGTTTCAAAGAGCTTTTTGGCACCACCATATTTGAATTTTACCAAAGTCAGCGAATGGAACACGCTAAATATCTTTTATATGAAAAAGGTTCAAGTGTAACAGATGTTTCCTTTATGCTAGGCTATTCATCAATTTCTCATTTCTCAACTGCATTTAAAAAGCATACAGGTTTAAAACCATGCGAGTTGTTATTCCGGCAGTTTTGAACCTAATTTAAATTCTTCATGTTTACTGTTATTGCAGGCACTGTTTTGCTGGCTATAGTTCATGCTTTAATTCCCAATCACTGGTTACCATTAGTTGCCGTTGCAAGAGCAGAACAATGGAAACAAAAAGAGGTAACCAGCATTACTTTATTAGCAGCTCTTGCACATGTCATTGGCACAGTTGCATTGGGCATCATCCTCGGATTAATAGGCAAAGAACTAACAGAAGAATACGGGAGAATTATTTATGTGATTTCTTCTCTTTTATTAATTGTATTCGGACTTATTTATTTTACTGTAAACCTTCCCCACCATCATCACAGCGAACACAGCGATGTGGCTGCTTATAAAAGATCTAAAAGAAGATGGATTCTCGTCTTTATTGTTATGATGTTTTTGTCACCATGCCTTGAAGTGGAAAGCCTTTTTCTTTCAGCAGGTGTTTATGGTATGGGCGTAGTGATTTTAATGGGTGTAATTTATTCTGTTGTTAGCATAGTTGGAATTCTATTATTAGTTACCCTAGGTTATAAGGGTGTACATTTTATACCTGCTTCTTTTATCGAGCATAATGAAAAACGAATCACTGGAGTTGTTTTAATTATTGTTGGAGTTATATCTTTCTTTTTGCATTAGCCTGAGAAAAGTTTACTAAATAAAATTTCTTTAAATTTATATGAGGTACAGTTTCCTACCCTGATTGAAAATATCCAGATTTCTGGATTACCTGTAAGACGGATTTCTATACAAGTAATAATAATCCATGTATCCTTTGAAAACTACACAAGGCACAATGTGTTTGCGCTGTAACATCAATCCTAAGATCTACCGAAAATCTATGGTCGCCATCTTATTAATTCTTAAAACTTAAGCAATGCCAGGACCCGCACTACACCACATGATTTCAAAAAAACTCTTTCAACACATCAATAGGTCCAGAGGTCTTGGGGGATCTGCAGATTATGCAAATCTTCAGAATTTACTGGCAGATGAAAAAAACTATCCTTATTTATTCATCGGCTGCCAGGGACCTGACTTTCTCTTCTTTAATACCAAAGATTGGCCAGCTGGAATTGGTGATGCTGTAGAAATGTATTACGAGGTTTATGATGCTATCGAGGATTTCAAAAAAGCTTTACTGGATCTTGTTCCACAACCAATATTAGATGCTCTTGAAACGGTTGGTGATGCCGCTGATGAAGTTGTTTCTAACTCTTCAACGCTCACGGAATTACAAGAATTGTTTGGAAACATGTCAGCTGTTGTAGATGGTTTATCAGCAAATCTAACAGAATGGATTAAAAAATATGTTTCTGATTTTAACCTTTATGAATTAATGGAACATCCTTACAGGGATGGACAAGAAAAGAACAAATGGTGGTGGTTTGATGCGTTGCACTACCGGAAAACAGCACGATTTGCCCAGGAGTTACTAAAGAATGCTCCTACCAATTCACCACTGCATTTATATGCTATTGGATATCTTACGCATGTTACTGCAGATACTGTTGGACATCCATATGTAAATATAAATGATGGTGGTCCTTACCGTAATCAATCGCAAAGGCATAAAACAGGGGAAAACTACCAGGATGTTTTTAACCACCTTAATCACACCGGTAGTAACTGGAATCGCTCTAAGATTCATGCCTTTTACAACTTTAATTACAATGGAACTACCTCAATCCCTGGTGCTGAAGACGAAATCCCTGACCCCAATAGTCACATGCCTCCGGAACTGGCAACGTTCATTGCAAATACAATAAAGAAGATTTACAAGAATGGTGATGCCGATGATAATGAATATGGTAATAATATAACAGCAACAGACGTCAACAATGCCTATAGGCTTTATTATAAATGGCTAAGAAGTGCTACAGATACCGGTACAATACCATTACCTGTTCCATATTCTTTATCTGAAGAACTGGAGGAAGTCTGGGAAACCGCTATGGATAACCTTGGAGATATAGGTGATTGGTTAGAAGATGCAATTGACAAAGCCGGAGGTTTTAGCTTTCTTGGAATTTTCCTTGCACTTGCCGCATTAATTGCCGCAGCAGTTTTAGCGGCGGCAGCATTAATTGATGCCGTACTTGGTGCAATAACCACCCTCACAGTTGCAGGAATACGAGCAGCAGCATGCCTGATATATGAACAACTATATAATTCATTTCAAAACTTTCGGCTCGCTATAGCACTTAATGGGCTTGCTTATCCAATGATTGAGCATCTTGATGAACCAAGATTCAACCAGTTTAAAAATACTGCCTTTGCAGATACAAATGGTGTATCGGCATTTGATCTTAAAAATATGCTGCCAAAGATGAAAGTTATTCTTCCAGCAGTAGATGGTATTGAGGATTTATATAACCGCGAGAAACACCTTGCTTACCCACCTGCTGTAACACCTGTTGAACCGGAAACAGTAATGGCGGCTCCTGATTCGTATTTTGATAAAACAAGCTTGTGGTATGCTTTCGGTGATATTACATTAAATGCGGAATTAATTGATAAGTTGGCTGTACTTTCTGGCGATGAGAGTGAGATACGAGCTATCATTAAGAAATATATCGATGATAAAATATCACCTACGTTAGGCAATGCAATGCTACTTACAGAAGAAATCTATAACCGGTGGAAAAATGGTTTAAAGATTCCAGACTTTAACCTAGATGCGGACAGAGGATATGGGTATCCATGCTGGACCCAAAAGTCTAATGAACGTGAGCAACCTAAAGAATTGAAACAGCAGCAGCAGCAGAAAAATTTACAAACGATCACACCTGTTGAACTGCAATTCATTACGCCTATTTAGTATAATGATCATCAATTATCAACAAAAGAATTATCACTTTTAAACCTTAATGTTATGGCTGGAAATAGAATGCAACTTCAAGCGTTAATTGCGGAATTGAATAAAAGGCGTGATGCTTATAAGAATGAAAGTGTATCCTTGATCCAAGAATTTTATAAGCCATATGGCCGCAGGCAAAGAAGACCGGAACCCTTCAATGATAGTTCTTTTCTTTATATCCGCACGTATGATGGTGATATTGGTGATCGACCACTACCTTCCATAAATTTTTGGAACAGTCCGGATATCAGCTTTCAACAGACAACCGGTACCGCGCCAATCACCACCAATGAATTAAAAGCAGGTGAAACTTACCTTGTGCGGTGCCTGTTACATAACCGCGGTGATGTAACTGTTCCGTATCCTAAAGTTGAATTTTTCCTGACCGATCCGAGTTTAGGATTTGATACAAGGTTTTCAACCTACATTGGTGTCACACAAATGAATGGGCTCTTACTAGCTAATAGCAAAGGAGAGGCGCAATTCATTTATCGTGTTCCTCCGGAAGAGAGTGGTCATAAATGTTTTTTTGCGCGAACCTTTTCCTTCAGCCCAATAGATAAGCCATTTGATGTTTATGCACTTAACCCTGTTATTGATAGACATATTGGCCAAAAAAATTTAAATATTGTTGCGCAGGGCACTTCTTATACTTTTAATCTTATTCACCTGCCCAACACAGAAGAAAATATTCAATTCATTCCATTAACAATGAATGAGATCATTGGACTGGGTGAAATTACACTTGGCAAATTCCAGTTTAAAGAAAGCCGTTCTGCTACAATATTAAATAGACAGCGGGTTCAGGTGCTTAGTTCTAAACAAAATGTTCAAGTAGACCGTGGGCAGGAAGGACTCCGGTTCATTGCCCAGGGTGAAGGGCCGACTTTAAGAGAACAGGCAAGAAAGTATCGGGCTTTTACCAGTGCGATAAAGCGCATTAATTCCGGGAAAGCTAAACCATCTGAGTTCAAGCAACTATTTACAGAATATCGGGAAATTAATAAACTGCAGCAGAAAACAACACTAGCTATTAATCTACCGCAAATGGGACTACAATCTAATGAAGCAATAGCTGTAAATATTATTTGTACAAACACGGCTACAGGAGGTGTTAAAGGTGGAATTACTTTAATTATCACCGCATAAGATTCTCTTCCTACATGCTCCCGTTTATTTACAACAAAGGTTCTTTTGCCGATTGAACATGAATGTCCAAATCTTTTTGAGTTAAACCATTACTATTATGCAATGTTTCAAAAGCTCTTTGTACGTATCAATTGAGGTTAATGATATAGCTTTCTTTAGGCCAATTATAGTGATGAAATACAAGCAAGTGCAATGAGCGAAATGATGATTCCTGAAATAGTAGTATCTCCCAATTAATATTGAATTACTATTAAATGAAATCTGTTGTAATGTTTTAGACAGTAGTGTTGTTTTTTATAAAGTCGTTAAATGCAAAATTGGAAATTATATTAGCAAATTACTATCATTAGCAAAAAATTTCATGAAGTGAAGCTTATCTATTCACATGGAAATAATTATGGGAACTTTAAAACAACATCTGCACTTATCTGCTTTATTAGAAGGAACATCTTTTTTAATTCTTTTGTTAATTGCTATGCCGCTGAAATATTTTGCAGGTATACCGGAAGTTGTTACATATATAGGATGGGCACATGGAGTTCTTTTCGTCTGGTATATTATTGCAGTATTATTTGGAGTAAGGAAGTATAAGTTTACGCTACTACAAACTGCCATAGCATTCGCCGGTTCTGTTCTACCTTTTGGAACTTTTTATGCTGATCACAAGATTTTTAAGCATTTATAATTAAATGATCTCTGTAATTGATTCCCTTGCTGCTTCAATAGTAATATCAAGATCTTTTTGAGTTAAAGCATTACTCAAAAACCATGTTTCGAAAGCTGACGGAGGTAAGTAAATTCCACGCTTTAGCATAGCATGAAAGAACTTGTTGAACATGTTATTATTTGCTATTGATGCCGAATGAAAATCAATCACTGGATTATCACTGAAATGAACTGAAATCATGCTGCCAAGATGATTAATAACGAAAGGCACATCAGCTTCTTCAAAAACTTGCTGCAAACCTTTTTTTAGATAATTACCTTTTGCCTCTAAATTTTCATAAACAGCAGGGTTTTCTTTTAAATGTGTGAGTAATGTATATCCGGCTATCATAGCTAAAGGATTGCCACTTAAAGTACCTGCCTGGTAAACATTCCCTAACGGCGCAATGTGCTGCATAATTTCTTTTTTACCTCCAAATGCACCAACGGGTAATCCTGCACCGATAATTTTTCCGTATGTGACCAGGTCAGCATCTATGCCTAATTTTTCCTGGGCTCCACCAGGAGCAAGCCTGAAACCGGTCATCACTTCATCAAAGATGTAAATGATACCTTCTTCAGTGCATAACTTCCTTAATCCTTCATGAAAACCTTCTTCAGGAATAATGCATCCCATGTTACCCGGAACTGGTTCAATTATTATAGCAGCAATTTCATTTTTGTTTTCTGCGATAAGCTGCTGAACCGCGGCTAAATCATTGAATGGAGCAGTTAATGTATCTGCAGAAACTCCCGCTGTTACACCAGGTACAGTTTGAATATTAAATGTTGCTACACCGCTACCAGCCTTTACTAAAAACGAATCTGCATGACCATGATAGCAACCTTCAAATTTGATGATCTTATTTCTACCTGTATAACCTCTGGCTAGCCGTATAGCACTCATGCAAGCTTCGGTGCCGCTACTTACCATTCTAATCAGGTCAACATTGGGCACCATGCTTTTTACCAGTTCAGCCATTTGTAATTCCAGCTCAGTAGGAGCACCGAAAGATGTACTTTGAAGCACCTTTTCCTGAATTGCTCTTACAACTGGTGGGAATGCATGGCCGAGGATCATAGGACCCCATGAATTGATATAATCTATATACCTGTTGCCATCTGCATCATATAAATAAGCACCTCTGGCAGATTGCATAAAAATGGGTGTGCCGCCAACACTCTTAAATGCACGAACAGGTGAATTCACACCACCGGGTATACTGTTTTGTGCTCTGTTAAATAGTTCTATGCTTTTTGATATGTTCATTTTTTATTTTTTGCCGCTAAGGCACTAAGGTTCAAGGAATCGCTAAGACTTTGTGCACCTTTGTGTCTTCGCGTCTTTGAGGCATCAACTTAATAATCTAACTGCTTCTTTTGCAAAATAAGTTGCTATCAAATCTGCGCCGGCTCTTTTCATTGATGTGAGTGTTTCTAAAATGGCTTTATCCTCATCTACCCAACCCATTTTTGCTGCTGCTTTTATCATTGCATATTCACCGCTAATATTGTAACAACTCACGGGTACATCAACTGAATTTTTTACTTCCCTTATAATATCCAGATAAGCAAGAGCAGGTTTAACCATCACAATATCAGCTCCTTCTTCTACATCCATTTGCGCTTCTTTCACTGCTTCAATGCGATTGGCATAATCCATCTGGTATGTTTTTTTATCACCAAAGCCTGGAGCACTATCCAACGCGTCTCTAAAAGGTCCATAAAAACATGAAGCATATTTAGCGCTGTATGTCATTATACCGGTATTTGTAAAATTGGACTCCTCTAATGCTTTTCTTATGGCGCTGATTCTTCCATCCATCATGTCACTTGGTGCAACAAAATCAGCACCCGCTTCTGCATGACTTACACTCATTTGTGCCAGTACTTCTACTGTAGCATCATTAACAATATCACCATTCTCTACAATTCCATCATGACCGAATGATGAATATGGATCTAATGCAACGTCTGTCATCACAACCATTTCGGGCACAGCATTCTTAATTGCTTTTATGCTGCGTTGCATTAAACCATCAGGATTTAATCCCTCAGTTCCTTTATTATCTTTCAACTCATCTTTAGATTTTACAAAAAGCAAAACACATTTTAAATCCATGTTCCACAGCTCTTTTACTTCTGCAACAATTAAGTCAATTGATCGCCTGAAGTAATTCGGCATTGAAACGATTTCAGATTGTTCGTTTTCGCCTTCTATGATGAATAAGGGCACAATAAAATCATTGGGAGTTAAATGTGTTTCTGCAACCAAATTGCGGATTGCTATTGACTGGCGGAGAATACGCGGACGTTGTGTTAAAATCATGCTCTGAATTTTTTAGATGTTAGGCAGGTTTTTATGTGTATTATGCACATCAATGATAAACACCTGATCGTCCTTTACTTCAAAAATAATAGTAAATGGAAAGTGTGGTACTACTAGAAAGTGAAGATCTTTTCTGTCGGAAAGGAAAGAATAATATTGCGGATTGTCTTTTAATTTATCATATTGCTGTTCTATTGTTTGAAGAAAGCGCTCCCCCAGCAATTCTTGTGATCTTTCATAATATTCATAAGCCTCATCAGTATGTTTTTTCGCCTCTTCTAAAATAACAATGGTAAATTTCATTTATTAACCTTATTCCTTATCTTGGTATGTGCTTCTTCAACTGAATAACCCTTTTCACCTGAAGCAAAAAAATCATCCCTTATCTTTTCAAATTTTGCGATCTCTTCATCAGAAAATTCATATTTTTTATTTCTCAGCTGATGTGTTAGTTCAATCAGTTTTCCTGTAGTTTCCGCGTCAGCTTCAACCACAAACTTAAGTAGCTCAATTTTCTGTTCTGCAATACTCATAAGAAACGTTTTTCAAATTTACAAATATCACTTCTACACCCAATCTTTTGGATTCAAACAAACATTCAGCAGCCTCTCTTCTTCACTTCCATTTTTCGGCTGATAATTATACTCAAACCTTACTGTTGGCGGCAAACTCATTAGAATACTTTCCGTTCTACCATTTGTCTTTAATCCGAATAATGTGCCGCGGTCATGTACCAGGTTAAATTCAACATATCTGCCTCTCCTTATTTCCTGCCAGTGTTTATGTTCTTCTGTAAATGAAGTGCTACTTCTTTTTTCGACTATAGGAATATATGCTTGCAAAAATGCATCTCCACAGCTCTTTCCAAAATTCATCCAAAAACCAGCATCCCGGTTTTCTTCCACACGTTTATAATCGAAGAATATTCCACCAATACCTCTTCTTTCATTGTTACGGTGCCAGTTCACAAAGTAACTATCACAGTTCAGTTTGAATTCTTGATAAAAGCTTTCATCAAATTTTTCACATACATTTTTATAGGTTTGATGAAAGTGCTTTGCATCATCTTCAACCAGATAATATGGAGTAAGATCTGTGCCGCCGCCAAACCAGCGATCAACTAACTTTTCCTGTTCATTATATAATTCAAACATTCTGTAGTTGCAATGAACTGTCGGCACAAAAGGATTAATTGGATGTATTACCAAAGAAAGACCGCAGGCCCACCATGAATGTCCCTCAATTTTTAATGGAGTTCTCATGGCATCAGTTACGTTGCCAAAAACAATGGATGTATTTACTCCTCCTTTTTCAAATACATTTCCATTTTGAATCACTCTTGTTTTGCCGCTGCCACCTTCAGGCCTTTCCCACTTGTCTTCGATAAATTTTGCTTTGCCATCACAATCTTCGAGTGTTGAACAGATTTCATCCTGTAGAGAATGTATGATGGTTGCCCATTCTTGTTTGATGCTCATTCACATTTGTTTTGAACCACAGAGGCACAGAGACACAAAGTTGCACAAAGGATTATGCCCGTCCATTAATCCTATATATCGTTGTGCTGATATTCCTTTACCGCATCCACAAATGCTTTTGCATGATCTACAGGAATATTTGGTGTAATCCCGTGGCCTAAGTTGGCAATATAATTTTGCACATCAAATCCATCAATCATTTCATTTACCCATTTTTTAATCTGTGGAACAGGTGCTAATAATTTCGCGGGATCGAAGTTGCCCTGCAATGTTATTCTTTTGCTGGTCATTTCTCTTGCCATTGCCGGAGAAATTGTCCAGTCAATGCCAATTGCTGCAGCGCTGCTTGTGCTTAACTTTTGCAAGGCATACCAGCTTCCTTTTGGAAAAAGAATAACTGGCGCATGAGCTTTCAGAGCATCTGAAATTTTCAAAAGATAAGGCTCTGCAAATACGCTAAAATCTTCCGGTGATAAAGATCCGGACCAGCTATCAAATACCTGTACCACATCTGCTCCGGCAGTTACTTGTGCTTTTAAATAGTTAATGGTGATGGTTGTTATTTTATTAAGCAGTTGGTGTGCTGCTTCAGTTTCTGTATATAGAAATTGCTTTGCTTTATCCCATGTTTTACTCCCTTTTCCTTCAACCATGTAACACAAGATTGTCCACGGTGCGCCTGCAAATCCAATCAGTGGCACACGACCATTTAGCTCCTTTTTAGTAAGAGATAAAGCATCCATTACATATTTCAGGCGCTCTTCTGCATTTTCGATATTTAAACCATCAACATCTTTTTGTGTTTTAATAGTAATTGGCAATAGAGGTCCTTTACCTTCTTCCATCAGAACTTCCATGCCCATTGCCTGTGGTATAACCAAGATATCAGAGAAAATAATAGCCGCATCTACACCAATTTGGTCAACAGGTTGTAATGTTATTTCTGTTGCCAGCTCCGGCGTTTGCACACGTGTAAAAAAATCGTACTTATTACGCAGTTTTATATAATCAGGTAAATATCTGCCTGCCTGCCGCATCATCCAAACAGGGGGTCGTTCAACCTGTTGTTTATTTAATGCTCTTATAAGCAAATCATTCTTAAGCTCATTCATAATTATTTCTCTACTGTTTGCTGTCGAAAGTAGTCAAGCATTTGATGAACCATTTCTTCTTTTCCGGGTTTACTTGATATGATTATTTTGTTTGCTGAAAAATTTTCAATTGCAGACGCTGTTGTTTTACCAATAGCAAAAAGCACTGTTGAGGAGCCAACTTTATTTACACTGAAGAAACTTTCTACCGCACTTGGGCTATAGAAAAGCACGCCATCAAATTGACTGTTTATAATGTGATGAACAGCAGCAGTTTTATAGACGATTACCTCTTGCACTTGTATACTGTTTGTAAGTAATTTTTCCGGTAATTCATCTCTACGACGATCACCACAAAAGAACCATACTTCACCCGGCGCATCAGTTATGATTTTGATAGCTAAAGAAGTTGCATCAGTCGCATCTGCTATTATGTTACACTTGAGATTTTTCTTTACTAATTCTTTTGTTGTATTACCTAAACAATAAACATCCCATGGTGGTGTTATACCTGTTATCATCTTACTCACAGCTTCAACAGCATTCATACTGGTAAAAACTGCTATTATGTTTTTATCTGCAATGGATAAAATTTGATTTTTTATATACTTATTTAGTACTGGAGTTGTTTCAATGAATGACTTACAATCAATATTAATATTAAATTCAGCAGCTTGTTTTACTAGCTGTTCTTTTAAAGGTCTTGTGCTTAATATGTTCAACTTAGTTTGTTTCAACCGGTAGTTTTTGAACAATATTGCGCACTGATTGTTTCTGTAAAAGTTCATCGGCAAGGTTAACCCCCAGATCAATGGCATCTGATATATTAACAACCTTTTCTACTTCAAATTTTTGACTTCCGTCCGGCGCACAAATATTGCCTTTGAATATTATTTGAGCATACTTCATTTCTGCTAATGCACTGATCGGGGTAGAGCATCCTCCCATAAGCGTACTTAAAAAGTCTCTTTCAATTTTAGTACAAAGTGCCGTAGTTGGATGGTTCTGGGTATGGCAAACATCAAAAGTAAATTGGTCACCTTCTCTGCAGACTATCATAATAGCTCCCTGTGCAGGAGCCGGAAGCATCCAATCTAAATCAACAGAATTCTTCGGTCGCAAGTTTATTCTTTCTAATCCTGCAGCGGCAAAAATGGCTCCTTTCCAATTACTTTCCTGCAGCTTGTGTAGCCTGGTATTTACATTACCACGCAGGTTTTCAATTTTACACGCAGGGTATCGGTTCAGCCACTGAGCTATTCTGCGAATACTGCTTGTGCCTATGGCCCACCCAAACCCTCCCGAAGGGAGGGCTTCGCCACGCTGCAATACCCTGGTTAAGTGAGCGTCACCACTATATTTTGAATCTTGCACAATTGAGGGCTGTGCTTTGGTGGCTTCCCCTACCGGGGGAAGTTGGAATGAGGCTTCTGGATGTGCTACAAAGATATCTTTATAAGAAGCTCTTTCTAAAACAGCAGTCTGTACTATGCCTTCCGCCAAATGTGTAGGAACGTCTTTCATAGAATGAACAGCAATATCAATTCTATCATTCAGCAAAGCAGCATCTAAAGCTTTTGTAAAAACTCCTTGCACTCCCAGTTTGTATAAAGGAGTTACTGTGTCTAAATCTCCTTCACTTTTGATATAAACTAATTCAGAAGCAATTCCCTCTTTTTTTAGAAGATCCTGAACCAACGTAGCCTGCCAAACAGCTAATTGACTGTCACGGGTTCCAATACGCAAACACCTTTTCATTGATGTTACCCTGCTTTAATGAAGTGATTGATTGCTTCAATGTAGTGGCAACCACTCCTCTCTTGTTGGCGAACTTTAGAAGCCATAACATTAATGGCTTTTTGGATATTTAGATCTCCTTGTTTAGGACAGGAGATTGCAGATATAAGCAGAGGACTTGTTTGAATCTCTTTCAATTTCAATTTAACAGCGTGAAATAATGGTGCATGTTTCCGCATTTTACACCATTCTTCAAAGTCTGCCAGGCATTCTTTGATGATAGCTTTCGCTTTCGGTATCTCAGATTCACGCTTTTTAAGCGTTTCATCTTTTAGCCTTGACAATACATCAACATTAACTAATTGGACATTTGGCAGAGCTTGGGCTTCTTCTTCAACATTGTAAGGAATAGAAAGATCAATAATCAATGTTTTCTTTTCACCCTGCACATGTTCTTTTGTAATAGTAGGTTCTGTTGAATTGGTTGCAACAATTATAATATCTGCTTTCCTTGTTTCTTCTGATAGATTTTCTACTGTATTGTGCATCAAATTAAATTCTGATGCTAAAGCAGCAGCTTTTTCCGCAGTTCGGTTTACAAGAGTAATATTCTTTGTATTTAAATAATGAACAAGATTTTTACAAGTGTTTCTGCCAATCTTACCAGTGCCCAGTAACAATATATTTTTAGAAGAAAAGTTTTTGACAGTTGTACGTATATATTGTACGGCTGCAAACGAAACGGAAACTGTACCGCCGCTTAAACTTGTATTATTTTTTATTTTTTTAGATGATTGCAAAACACAATTAATCAACCTTTCTGTGAATGCACCGACAAAGCCGTTCTCCTTTGCGAATTTCACTGCAGTTTTTACCTGTCCAACAATTTCATAATCACCTAAAATTTGCGAGTCCAAACCTGCAGCAACATGAAACAGGTGTTCTGTTGCAGATAGGCCATTCTTAATATATGATGATGTATTAAACGTGTCAAAACTTCCCTTGGTTTCAGAACAAATGAGTGAGATCAACTGATCACTGTTATGAGCAAAGCCATAGATCTCTGTACGATTACAGGTAGAAATAATAAATAGCTCATCTAAACCCTGGAGCGTTGCTTTCTGAAGAATTCTTAAATACTGTTCATTATTAATGCTAAACTGTCCACGAAAAGAAGCGTCTGATTTTTTATAATTTATTCCAACCACAAACCCAATATTAATGTAATGATTGCTGAAGGCCAGGTAATCCCTAACCACAGGCGCCTGATCATTATTTGAAATTGCTTTTGCAAAATTGCTTTCTCAGGTTCAGTTTTTTCGTTTGCT